>Ga0247742_10001068_pt1 | contig 19999 bp, 16 predicted proteins | sample UWRJL208509C2_FD_180944 | JGI IMG/M metagenome (GOLD analysis project Ga0247742, IMG submission 180944) | Plant litter microbial communities from Arlington Agricultural Research Station in Wisconsin, United States - UWRJ-L208-509C-2 | ecosystem: Environmental > Terrestrial > Plant litter >... | reverse complement strand
CGCCAAAGCGCTCAGCCGGAGCTGTCATGCCACCTATCAACCGAGGTTTTTCCCAACGTTTGCATGTCGCGCTGGACATGGCTGGCGTGAAGAAAGGCCGCGGGCGGATCACCCAGCTGGCCGATCTCTTCGACGTCAGCCGGGAAACCGCCCGAAAGTGGCTCAGCGACCTCGGCCTGCCGGAACTGGAACGCCAGATCGACATGGCGACCCGGTTCGGCGTGAACTTCGAATGGCTGGCCACCGGCCGCGGCGCTCCGAACGGCGCCACGGGCGTGCGGGAAAGCCCCGCCTTGTATCGCGCCGACTCGCGGGAGCAGTTGCGCCTGGTCGGGCTGGTGAGCCGCCTGCCCAAGGAACGCCGGAAGGCACTCCTGGTGATCGTCGAGGCGCTGGCCGAGGCCGAATAAGCGCCGTCGCCACGAATCACCTCAATCGTCGCCGATGTCCATGCCCGGAAAGAGCACCTCGGTGTAGCCGAACTTGCCGAAATCGGTGATCCGCGAAGGGTAAAGGCGGCCGATCAGATGGTCGCACTCATGCTGGACCACCCGGGCGTGGAAGCCTTCCGCCGTACGGTCGATGACCTCGCCCTTGGGGCCAACGCCCTGGTAACGGATCAACGAGTAACGGTTCACCGCCCCGCGTAGCCCGGGGACGGAAAGGCAGCCTTCCCAGCCCTCTTCCATGTCCTGCGACAGTGGTGTGATCACCGGATTGAGCAGGATGGTCTCCGGCACTGGCGGCGCCTCCGGATAACGCTCGCTGCTGTCGAACCCGAAGATCACCAGTTGCAGGTCCACACCGATCTGCGGCGCTGCCAGGCCCACGCCACCGGCGTGGTGCATCGTGTCGAACATGTCGGCGATGAGGGCATCCAGTTCGGTGCTGCCGATCATCGCGTCGGGAACCGGCGGCGCGATGCGCAGCAGGCGCTCGTCGCCCATCTTGAGAATCTCGTGAATCATCGTTATCGCCAGGGGAGTGGGGATGACCCGAGCATACGATGCCGGCCGGCCATTCGACCAATGGCTAATACGACAGGCCCTCGTCACGCATTGACCCCCGTGACCGGGGGGACGACCCTTGTCCCATCCGCGAGGGGAGTCGAAGACCATGCACAGTGCCATCCCGAAACCGAGTCCCGCAGGAAAGATCCTGTGGGCCGCCATCGCCATCGTCGGCGCCTGGTGCCTGGGTGTCGTCGCCCTGCGACGGGACGAACCGATCAACGCCATCTGGCTGGTCACCGCGTCCATCGCGGTCTTCCTCATCGGTTACCGTTTCTATAGCCGGATGATCGCCACGGGCGTCCTCCAGTTGGACCCGTCGCGTGCCACGCCAGCCGTCCTGCGCAATGACGGGCTCGACTACGTGCCCACCGATCGCTGGGTGGTCTTCGGCCATCACTTCGCCGCCATCGCCGGCGCGGGCCCCCTGGTCGGCCCCGTCCTCGCGGCCCAGATGGGCTACCTGCCCGGCACCCTATGGATCCTGGTCGGCGTCGTCTTCGCCGGTGCCGTGCAGGATTTCATGATCCTCGGGCTCTCGCTTCGCCGGGACGGCCGCTCCCTGGGCCACATGCTGCGTGAGGAGCTGGGCGAAGTACCCGGCGTCATCGCCATGGTCGGCGTGCTGGTGCTGATGATGATCGTGCTGGCGGTGCTGGCCCTGGTCGTGGTCAAGGCCCTCACCCACAGCCCCTGGGGAACCTTCACGGTCGCCGCGACCATTCCCATCGCGCTCCTGATGGGGGTGTACCTGCGTTATATCCGGCCCGGCCGCATCCTCGAGGTCTCGATCATCGGCCTGGTGCTGCTCCTGGCCTCGATCTGGTACGGCAAGACCGTCAACGACACGCCGGCCATGGCCGTCCTGTTCGACTTCGACGCGAAGGCCCTGGCGTGGCTGCTGATCGGCTACGGCTTCTTCGCCTCGGTGCTGCCGGTGTGGCTGTTGCTCGCCCCGCGCGACTACCTGTCCACCTTCCTGAAGATCGGTACCATCGCCCTGCTCGCCCTGGCCATCTTCCTGGCCGCGCCGACCCTGCAGATGCCGGCGGTGACCAAGTTCATCGACGGCACCGGCCCGGTCTTTGCCGGCAACCTGTTCCCCTTCCTGTTCATCACCATCGCTTGCGGTGCAGTCTCCGGCTGGCATTCGATCATCGCCTCGGGCACGACGCCCAAGTTGCTCGCCAACGAGGGCGAGGCACGCATGGTCGGTTACGGCGGCATGCTGATGGAGGCCTTCGTCGCCATCATGGCGCTGATCGCCGCATCGTCCCTGCATCCCGGCGTCTACTTCGCGATGAACTCCCCCGGCGCGCTCGTCGGCACGACCGTCGAACAGGCCGCGCAGACCATCAGCACCTGGGGCTTCCTGGTCACGCCGCAGGAGCTGACGGAGACGGCGAAGAACATCGGCGAAGGCACGATCCTCGGTCGCGCCGGCGGTGCCCCGACCCTGGCGGTCGGCATGGCCCAGTTGCTCCACGGCATCCTGCCCGGCGAGGGCATGATGGCCATGTGGTACCACTACGCGATCCTGTTCGAAGCCCTGTTCATCCTGACCACGGTGGACGCCGGCACACGCGTCGGCCGCTTCATGATCCAGGAGCTGGCGGGCATGGCCTACGCGCCACTCAAGGAAACCAAGTCCTGGGTGAGCAATATCATCGCCACGGTGATCTGTGTCGGCCTGTGGGGTTACTTCCTCTACCAGGGCGCCGTGGATCCGCTGGGCGGCATCAACACCTTGTGGCCCCTGTTCGGCATCGCCAACCAGATGCTCGCTGCGATCGCGCTGATGCTCGCCACCCTGGTGACGGTCAAACTCAAGCGCGAGCGTTACGTGCTGGTGCCCGGCCTGCCCGCCGCGTGGCTGGTCATCTGTACGCTCACCGCGGCAGGGCAAAAGCTGTTCGACGACAAGATCAGCTTTACCGCCGCCGCGCAGAAATATGCCGACGCCATGGCCTCGGGCAAGTTGCTCGCACCGGCGAAAACGGCCGAGGAGATGCAGCGCATCGTCACCAACAACCGGGTCGACATGGTTCTCACCGGCCTGTTCATGCTGCTGGTGCTGACCATGCTGTTCTTCTCGCTACGCGCCATCGCCCGCGCCTGGCGCGCCAATCACCCGACCGCGCACGAAGAACCGTACGTCGCGCTGTCGAGCGTCGCGTCGTGAGGAACCGGTCATGAATACGACAGCAGGGTCAGGCCTGCGCGGACTGTGGAGGTGGGCGGTGCAAACCGCCCGCCTCTGCTGCGGCGTGCCGGATTACGACGTCTACGTGAAGCACCTGCGCGAGCATCATCCGGAGCGGAAGATCCCGAGCTACGGGGAGTTCTTCCGCGAGCGGCAGGAAGCGAGGTATCGAGGCACCGGCGGACGCTGTTGCTAAACCGTCAGGCCCGGCGCTTGCCCGTCCCCTTGCGCATGTTCGCCCGCGAGTCGGCGATCATCGTGCGCATGGCGACGGCGGCCTCGTTGGGCCGGCGGCGGCGAATCGCCTCGTAGACCGCACGATGATGCGGTAACGAATACTTGAAGTTCTTCGCCGTGCGCGCCGACATCACGAAGTAGGTGGCCAAGGCGGTCTCGACGACCGAAAACAGTGAGCTGAGCAGCTCATTGTTGGTCGCCGCCAGGACGGCGTCGTGGAAGCCCAGGTCGGCGGCGGCCCAGGCATCGAGGTCGGGGGCATCTTCCATCGCGTCGAGTGCGGCGCCGATCGCCACCAGCTGTTCGGGTGAACGACGGCGGGCGGCCGCCATCACGGCGGCCGGCTCGATGATCTCGCGCATCTCGACCAGCTTCTCGACGAAATCTTCCGTCGGCATCGCGGCGCAGCGCCAGGACAGCACGTCCGCGTCGAGGTGATTCCAGTGCGCGGGATCGCGCACGCGCATCCCGGTCTTCTGCCGGGTCTCGATCAGTCCCTTGGCCGCGAGCACCTTCAGGGCCTCGCGCAGGACGGTCCGGCTGACCGACATCTGTTCGGCCAGCTGCGACTCACCCGGCAGCGATTCGCCTGGGCGAAGCACGCCACTGACGATCGATTCGCCGATTTCTTCGATGACGCGCGCATGCAGATTGCGCGCTCCCCCTGTCTTCAAAGCCATGGACGTTCCAATACGGGACGAAACGAGAGGCCCATCCTAGCCGACTTGACCGCCGGGACGATGACGCACCGCAACTTGTCATTTGTCTGACAAATATGATCTTGTCAGCGGGTTGATGGCAACCGGAGTGAATGATGAGAAAGTTCGGAACGGGTTTGGCCACAGCGATCCTGCTGGCCAGTGCGACGGCTGCGACGGCCGGTGAAGCGTCAAAAGCTTCGTTTGGCAGTACGCCCGACGGCAAGGACGTGACCCTGGTCACGCTGACCAATGGCCACGGCGTCACCGCAAAAATCCTCTCCCTCGGTGCGGCGCTTTACGCACTCGACGTACCGGACAGAAACGGCAAGCCCGGCGATATCGTGCTCGGCTACCCCGACCTGAAAGGCACCTTCGCCATGCCGCAGTACTTCGGCGACACGGTGGGCCGATATGCCAACCGCATCGCCAAGGGCAAGTTCACCCTCGACGGCAAGCAGTACAACGTGCCCGTCAACAACGGACCCAACTCGCTGCACGGCGGCAAGGTCGGCTTCGACAAGGTGATCTGGAACGTCGACAAGGTCGAGTCCGGCGCGACACCCAGTGTCACCCTGACGTATGTGAGTCCCGACGGGGACCAGGGCTATCCCGGCAAGCTCACGGCCACGGCGACCTACTCGCTCAACGACAAGAACGAACTGACCATCGCGTACTCCGCGACCACGGATGCACCGACGATCGTCAACATCACCAACCACACGTACTGGAATCTGGCAGGCGAAGGCTCCGGCAGCGTGATGGACCAGAAGCTGATGATCGCCGGCGACGCCTATCTGCCCACCGACGCCACCGCGATTCCCACCGGCGAGATCCGCAACGTGGCGGGTACGGATTTCGATTTCCGCAAAGCCAAGCCCATCGGCAAGGACGTCCGCGATGCGAAGGAAGAGCAGATCGTTTTCGGTCGCGGCTATGACCACAACTGGGTGATTTCCCGCAAGGAAGCCGCGGCACCGCGTGAGGTCGCGCGGGTGAGCGATCCGAAGTCGGGCCGCGTGCTGTCGTTGTGGTCGGCGCAGCCCGGCCTGCAGTTCTACTCGGGCAACTTCCTCGACGGCACCACCTCGGGCAAGGCGGGCGGCGTGTATCGGCAGGGCGACGCCTTCGCGCTGGAACCGCAGATCTTTCCCGATACGCCGAACCATCCGGACTTCGGCTCGGCACGGCTGGAACCGGGCAAGACCTACCGCAACGTCATGACCTACAAGTTCTCGACCGACAAGGGTGCCAAGTAGGGCCCGCGCCTCACACCTCGTGATGCAGCGCTTCCGCCGGCTTCTTGCGGCGGAAGCGTGGTGCGAGTTCCACCATGTACATCGCGGCGAGGACGAGCGCCCCGCCGCCGACCATGCGCACCGTCAGCACGTCCACGCCAAGCAGCACGGCAAAGCCTGCCGCGAAAACCGGCTCGGTCGTCATGACGATCGCCGCGCGCGTCGCCGGCATGTGCGCCTGCGCCCAGGTCTGCACCAGCATCGCGAACGCCCCGGCGACCAAGGCCATGTAGAGCACGGCGATCCAGGCCTTGGTATCCGGCGGTAGTACGGGCCCATGGTGCGGCAGGGTCGCCAGCAGGCAGACCGTCGCGATACCCACCATCTGTACGGCGGACATGCCGAAGGCGTCGCCCGCTTTCGACCAATGGCCCAGGCCAACGATATGCAAGGCATAGAGCGCGGCGGACGCGAGGGTCAGCAGGACACCAAGATCGACCTCGAACCCATTCAGCGCCAGGACGCCCAGCCCGACCATCGCCAGCCCTACCGCGACCCAGGTGCTGACCGGCATGCGCTGGCGAAAGATCAGCAGGGCGAGGATCGGGGTGATTACCACATACATGCCCGTGACGAAGCCGCTGACGCTCGGCGACGTGAGCGCAAGACCTTCGGTCTGGAGCCACTGTGCCAGCCCGTAGAGCACGCCGAGCGCGAGGCCACGCACGCGCTGTGCCCTGCTCAGACGCCAGACCGGCCGGGCGAACAGGACCAGCATGACAGCCGCGGCGATCGTGAAACGCACCGCAAGGAAGTCGGTGACCGACATGCGGCCGACGACGTCCTTGATCAGGACGAAGGTGGAACCCCAGATGGCGGTGACGGCGAGCAGGCCGAGCGTGGCGGGTCCGCTCTCGCGCGATGCCGTACCGCTCACCGGCGGCGGCGCCGGGCGAGCTGGCCCGGGATCTTCAGGAGAAAGTGCGACCAGATGCCCGACCAGACAATCGTCCGGACCAGCGCGTTGCGTGCCGCGGGATCGTGCCGGCGGAACCACAGGTACATGCTGCGATGCTTGTGCCGGCTGACGAAGATGGGCCGATGGCGGCTCGAACCGCCCTTGCCGTGCAGCACGCGGACATCGCCGGCGAGCAGTACGTGATAGCCGCCGTCGCGGGCGCGCCGGCAGAGATCCATGTCCTCGCAATGGAGGAAGAAGGTTTCGTCGAAGCCGCCGAGCCGATCGAACACTGCACGCGGCATCAGCAGAATGGCGCCCGAGACGATCTCGACGTCCTCGGCGCCGTTCGGCATGGGACCCTCGATATCGATCCCCTGATCGCCCCGCCGACCGAGCATCGTGCTCAGCGCGCGGCGCAGCAACGGGTCGCGCCGGCGCGACGCGGGGTCGGGATGACCGGCGCTGTCGCAGACGACGGCACCGACGATACCCGTATGGACGTCCATGTGCGCGGCCATGCGCGCGATGGTGTCCGGTTCGACCAGGCAATCGGGATTGAGGACCAGCAGCCGATCGCCGTGGGCCTGGGCCGCACCACGATTCACGGCCGGCCCGAAGCCGAGGTTGGCCCGATTGTAGATCACGCGAACGCGGTCGTCGTCGGCATAGGCGCGATCGAGTGCTTCAGGGATGCCATCGGTCGACCCGTTGTCGACGATTACGACCTCGACGGGCACGTCGCTGGCGAGCGCGTGATCCACGCACTCGCGCGTAAACGGCCCGCTGTCGGCGAGCACGATGACGATGCTGGTAAGACCCGCGTTAGTCGTCACCGAACCGTTACTCCGTTCAGCCCACCCACACGCGCGCATTGCGGAACATGCGCATCCACGGCGAATCCTCGCCCCAGTTCTCCGGATGCCAACTCAGCTGCGCCGTCCGGAACACACGCTCCGGGTGCGGCATCATGATGGTGACGCGACCGTCGGCGGCGGTGAACGCCGCCAGGCCGCCCGGCGAACCGTTCGGATTGAGCGGATAGCTCTCCGTGGGCTTGCCGCGATTGTCGACGAACCGTGCGGAGCCGTGGCTCTTCGACGGACTGCATACGTTCGGGAAGTACACCCTGCCCTCGCCGTGCGCCACGGCGACGGGGATGCGCGAACCGGTCATGCCGCGGAAGAACACGCTGGACGAATCGAGGATCTCGAGCGTGGCCAGGCGCGCTTCGTACTGCTCCGACTGGTTACGCAGGAACTGCGGCCAGTGCTTCGCGTCCGGGATGATGTCCTTCAGCTGCGACATCATCTGGCAGCCGTTGCATACGCCGAGGGCGAACTTGGTGCCGTCCTCGAAGAAGCGCGCGAACTGCTCACGCAGCGCATCGTTGTAAAGGATCGAGGTGGCCCAGCCGCGACCCGCGCCGAGCACGTCACCGTAGGAGAAACCGCCGCAGGCCGCGAAGCCACGGAAATCCTTGAGGTGATGACGACCCGTGGCGAGATCGGACATGTGCACGTCGACCGCGTCGAAACCGGCGCGACTGAATGCCGCCGCCATTTCGACCTGGCCGTTGACGCCCTGCTCGCGCAGGATCGCCACGCGCGGACGCACGCCGGTGTTGATGTACGGTGCCGCGATGTCTTCCGCCGGATCGAAGGTGAGCTTCGGCGAGATACCCGGATCGGCGTCGTCAAGGCGCCAGTGGTTCTCCTGCTCGGCACTCTGCGGGTTATCGCGCAGGCCCTGCATGGCGTAGCTGGTTTCGTTCCAGGCCCGGAACAGCTCGGTGAAGTTCCACTTGAACGCCGTCTCGCCGTTGAGGTGGAGCTTGATGCCGAGCTTTTCCTTCGGACGACCCACGTGATGGGTCATGCCGGCAAGGTTGTACTTCACCAGCAGCTGTTCGAAGGCCTCACGATTGGCCGCAGCGATCTGCACGACCGCGCCGAGCTCTTCGTTGAACAGGGCCCGCAAGGTGGCATCGGCCCAGCCGTCCAGACGCAGCTCGAGACCGCAGCGGCCGGCGAACGCCATTTCCAGCAGGGCGACGATGGCACCGCCATCGGAGCGATCGTGATAGGCCAGCAACAGGCCCAGCGCGTTCGCTTCCTGAATGAGTTCGAACATCGCACGGAGGCGCTTCGGATCGTCAAGATCCGGTGGCACGCCGCCAGCACGGTTGAACACCTGGGTGAGCGCCGAACCGCCGAGGCGATCGCGACCGGCACCGAGGTCGATCAACCACAGCTCGCTATCGCCGCGATCGAGCTTGATCTGCGGTGTCAGCGTGCGACGGACATCGTCGACACGGGCGAAACCGGTGATGACCAGCGACACGGGTGAAACCGTCTTCTGTGCCTTGCCGGTGTCGTCGGTCCACACCGTCTGCATGGACAGCGAGTCCTTGCCGACCGGGATCGAGATATCGAGCGTCGGGCACAGCTCCATGCCGACGGCCTTGACCGCGTCGAACAATGCAGCGTCTTCGCCGGGGTGGTTGACGGCGGCCATCCAGTTGGCGGACAGGCGCACTTCGTCGAGCTTCAGCGAAGCGGCGGCCATATTGGTGATGGCTTCACCCACCGCCATGCGTGCCGCGTCGGCACTGTTGAGCAGGGCGATCGGCGCCCGTTCGGCCATGGCCATGGCTTCGCCGGTGTAGCCGTCGAAGTCGGTCATGGTCACGGCCACGTCGGCCACCGGCACCTGCCACGGCCCGACCATCGGGTCGCGCGCGTTGAGGCCACCGACGGTGCGATCGCCGATGGTGATGAGGAAGTTCTTGCTACCGACGGCCGGCAGGCGCAGGACGCGCATCAGCGCTTCGTCCATGCCGATACCGGTGAGGTCGGCCACGAGGTCGACGCGCGGCTTCACGCGCACGGCATCGCGGTGCATGCGCGGCGGCTTGCCGAACAGCACGTCCATGCCAAGGTCGATCACGGTGATGTCGCGACGCGGATCCTTGACGATGAGGCGCGGTTCCGCGGTGGCGTCGCCGACCACGGCATACGGGCAGCGTTCGCGTGCGCAGAAGGCCTCGAACAGCGGAAGGTCCTCCGCGCCGATCGCCAGCACGTAGCGTTCCTGCGATTCGTTGCTCCAGACCTGCATCGGCGACAGCGTGGGGTCGTCGCACGGCAGGGCGGAGAGATCGATGATGCCGCCGACACCGGCGTCGTTGAGGATCTCGGGAATGGCGTTGGACACACCACCGGCGCCGACATCGTGGATGCTGACGATGGGGTTCTCGTCGCCACGCGCCCAGCAGCTGTCGATCACCTGCTGGCAGCGGCGCTCCATCTCGGCGTTATCGCGCTGCACCGAGGCGAAATCGAGCTCAGCGCTGGAGGTACCCGACGAGACCGACGACGCGGCACCACCGCCCAGGCCGATCAGCATGGCCGGGCCGCCGAGCACGATGACCTTGTCGCCCGGACGGACCTTGCGCTTCTGCACATGGTCCGGACGGATAGCCGCGAGACCACCGGCGATCATGATCGGCTTGTCGTAACCGCGACGGACACCCTTGTCGCCGGTCTCCTGCTCGAACGTGCGGAAGTAACCACCCAGCGCGGGACGACCGAATTCGTTGTTGAACGCGGCGGCACCAAGCGGGCCATCGCGCATGATTTCAAACGCCGACGCCATGCGCGGCGGCAGCGGGCGATCTTTTTCCCAGGGCCGCGGCAGGCCCGGGATGCGCAGGTGCGACACCGAGAAACCGGTGAGGCCGGCCTTCGGCTTGCCACCGCGACCGGTGGCGCCCTCATCGCGGATTTCGCCGCCAGCGCCCGTCGCGGCGCCAGGCCACGGGGCGATCGCCGTCGGGTGGTTATGCGTCTCGACCTTGATCGCGTACGGCGCGGATTCGGCCACCGTGCGAAACACGCCATCGCTGGGGTCGACGAAGAGGCGATTGCCCTCGTAACCCTCGATCACCGCCGCGTTGTCGTGATACGCGGACAAGGTATGCGCCGGGGAATGCTGGTGGGTGTTCTTGATCATGCCGAACAGGGAGTTTTCCTGCGTCTGGCCGTCGAGCGTCCAGGTCGCGTTGAACACCTTGTGCCGGCAGTGCTCCGAGTTGGCCTGGGCGAACATCATCAGCTCGGCGTCGGTCGGCGCACGGCCCATCTCGGCATAGCGATCGGCGAGATAGTCGATTTCGTCGTCGGCCAGCGCGAGGCCCAGCTGCTGGTTCGCCGCGGAAAGCGCGGCGCGCGGATCGGCGCCCAGTTCCACATGCCCGAGCGGACCCGGCTCACCGACGAGGAACAGGCCGGAGGCATCCGCCAGCGAAGCCAGCGGCGACTGCACCATGGGATCGCAGAACGCCCCCATGATGGCGGCGTAGCTGGAGTCGCTGGGATCCGGCATGCCGGTGACCCGCCACGCGGTACCGCGCTCGACCCGACGCACGTCGAAACCGGCGCCGTGGAGGATGTCGGTGGCCTTGCTGGACCAGGGCGAAATCGTTCCCAGGCGAGGCACGACCCAGAAGGTGGCCTCGTCCGGGGTGCCCGGCTTCGCTTCGAGCACCGACAGCAGACGCGCGCGCGCCTCGCCTTCCGGTGCGACGGCGACGTCGACGAAATAGGTGAACCAGGCGGCCTGGACGCGCGTGCCGTGATGCAGGGCATCCAGGTGCGCGTTCAGTCGTTCGAGGCGAAACGGTGAGAGGGCGCTCTGCCCGTCGAGTGCGATCATGCGGGGGAAAAGGCGCTGCAGGAAAACGCCCATTCTACATGATGTTGCGCGGCAGCATCGGGGTGACGCATCGCCGCTGAAGCGGCTCCCACACAGGGCATGGCCTGCCTCGGGCCTGTGGGAGCCGCTTCAGCGGCGATCCGGGTGGCTCAGCCGTTACGGGCGGAGCCCGCCGGGGCGTTCAGGGCCTTCACCATCTGCTCGGGCGTAAGGTAGCCCCCGATCACGTCACCGCTTTCATTGACGATGGTCGGGGTGCCGTTCACGCCGAGGCGCTCGCCGAGCTCGAATTCGTCCTTGACCGGGTTGGCGCAGCTGGCGGTTTTCACCGCGGCGCCGGTCATGGCCGAGTCGAAGGCGCTCTTGCGGTCCGCGGCACACCAGACCGAGACGGCCTTGGTGTACGACGGGGTGTCGTTGCCCGCCGTGGTCTTGACGCCTTCGCGCGGCCAGAACACGTACTGGACGGCGATGCCCTGCTTGTTGAGTTCCTTGATCTGGGAGTGCAACTGGCGGCAGAACCCGCAATCCACGTCGGTGAAGACGGTGATCGTGTGCTTAGGATTGGCTGGCGAGTAGATCAGCCGCTGGGACTCGGGCACCTTGGCCAGCTCGGCCTTGCGCATGCCGGACCAGGCGGCGGCGCTCAGGTCGGTCTTCTTCTGAAGATCGACCAGGTTGCCGTTGAGCATGTAGTGGCCGTCTGCGCTCACGTAGACCATGCGGCCCGATGCGACGACTTGGTAATAGCCGGGAATCGGCGCGGGCGCGATGCTCTGCACCTCGATGCCGGGGCCGATCCCTTCGACGGCGGCGCGCACGGCGGCCTGGTCGTCGGCGGCGCTGGCCGTCATGGCGAACGCGCCAGCCAGGAGGGCCGGGAGAATCTTCTTTAACATAGCGGACTCCAATCTGCTACCGGGGGAAAAGCGGGGCAGGTGTTGGAACACGCGCCACGCCATCGGTTCCCCCGATTGTGCCATGGGCACTCAGCCGCGAGGGTGATGCTGGGCGTGAAGCCGTTTCAGACCTTCCTTGGCCACCAGGGTGTAGATCTGCGTGGTACTGAGCGAGCTGTGGCCCAGCAGCATCTGCAGCGCTCGCAGGTCCGCGCCGTGATTGAGCAGGTGGGTGGCGAAGGAATGCCGGAGCACGTGCGGCGAGACGCGGCTGGCCGGGATGCCCACCTGCATGGCGTAGCGCTTGACCAGGGTCCAGAACATCTGCCGCGTCATCCCGTCACCCCTGCGGGAAAGGAACAGCGCTGCCGGCTGCCCATGACCCTTTGCCAAGGCAGGCCGGGCGTCACGCAGATAGGTCTCCACGTGGATCAGCGCCTCCTCGCCTACCGGCACCAGTCGATCCTTGCCACCTTTACCGGTGACCCGCAGCACGCCTTGCCGCGTATTCAGGCCGGCGAGCGGCAACTCGACGAGTTCCGATACCCGAAGGCCTGACGAGTACATCAATTCCAGCATCGCCCTGTCGCGCTGGCCGAGCGGCCCGGCCAGATCCGGCGCGACGATCAAGGCCTCGATCTCGCGCTCGGCCAGGGCCTTGGGCAGGCTGCGCGGCATCCGCGGACGCTGCATGAGCAAGGTGGGATCCTCACGCGCGCCATCGTCCCGGGCCAGCTGCGCGAAGAAGCGGCGAAATGCCGATTGCCGTCGCGCCATGCTGCGCACCGCGACGGGCTGGCTGCCGTGATACGCGGAAAGGTCCTCACGGCCGGCCGTTGCGAGCGAGCGTCCGCGTGTGCCGAGCCAGCGCGCCAGCCCTTGCAGGTCCTGGCGGTAGGCTTCGAGCGTGCGATCGGCCAGGCCGTCCTCGGCCCAGATGCGCTCGATGAAGCGCTCGATGAGGCGGGCATCATCGACGGCAAGTTCGGCGGCAGGCGATGTTTCGGAGGGGGCATGCATGCGTGGATGGTCGCATGCGGGGTCCTCACCTCAAAGTCGCTGGATGCTCGACTGGAACCCTGCGACGACATAGCCGAGCTCGTGCTCGACGCCATCCTTGAGCGCCTCACGCTGGTCGGCCGGAAGTTTCGCCTTGCGAGCCTCGAGCGCGACACGCTGCATGCCCTCCACCACGGCATCCGCCTGGGAAAGTAACGCCACCACCGCCTTGGCCAGCGGCGTCGCCGACTCCGCATTCGCCGACACGCCAGTCACGACACCGATGTGCTGGTCGGCCTGGTCGCGAATGGTCTGCAACTCGATCGTGGACGTCGAGCCATCGCCGTCGATTCGCCGGAGCTGAGCATCGAGCGCTGGGTTGGATGATGTCAGGATCAGGCTCATGGCGGCGCTCCGTGCGGTTGTCCAGGGTCATGCCAGCGTAGGCACCGAACACCGAAAGGGTCAACGGAGCCGATCGGGAAAAAACGCGATGAAAACCAACGATGGCGGTCCATCGGGGCCGAAATGACGCCACGAATGACCGACGCCGCCAGGCTGTCGTCGCCCGTCTACAATGCGGCGTCGCCACCGCCCCGGAATCGCATGACCCCGACCTCGTCCGCGCCTGCCTGGCGACGCTTCGCCGCCATCGTCTACGACGCACTCGCGGTGGTCGCCATCGTCATGGTCGTCGGGTTGCTCGCGCAGATGGCGACCGGTGGTCGGCTGTTCGACGAACACGGCCACATGCTCACGTGGTGGTACCAGCCGCTGCAGGGCGTCGTGGTCGGTGCCTATTTCCTGCTGTCCTGGGTGCGTGGCGGGCAGACGCTCGGCATGCGGCCGTGGCGCATCCGCGTCACCGATGCGGAAGGCGCGCCCGTGACATGGATGCGAGCCCTGGTGCGCCTCATCGTCGCCGCCCTGCCTCTCGCTCTTGTCCTGGTCTATCCGCTGACCTCACTGCAGGCCGCGCTCTGGGCGCCGGTTATCGGCTGGCTCGTTTTGTTGCTGCCTGCGTGGTTCGATCGGCGTCGCCGGGCCATCCACGACATGATCGCCGGCACCGAAATCCAGCGCCTGCCTACTTGAACTGATCGCTGGCCGGCACCCACGAACCGCTCGCCGCCTTCGGCGCGGGCACATTGATCTTGATCGAGACGTCGCAGCCCGGCGGCAACGGACCGCCGGCGATACGCGCGGCGGTGCAGTAAGCGGTGTTGTCCAGCGCGACCGGCGCCGCCGCCACCGTCGCGGCATTCGCCGGCGGCAGGTTCTCGGCCAACGGTTTGGCGGGGGCCATGGTCTGGTTCTTCACGGTGGCGTCGGCGTTTGCCGGCGCGGGAGGACCATCACCACCGCTGCAGCCCAGGCTGAAGATCGAGATGGCGTTCATCGCGGCGCTCGCGTTCTTCGCGCCGGCCGTGCCGGGCCCCGCCGTGCAGTTGAGGCGAATGCCACGCGGTAATGGCACGGCGAAATGCGCTGTGCTGGCTTCGACGCCATGGCGGAGTGCCGTGTCCACGCTCGACTCGCCCTTCGGCGTCCACGCACCGTCGAAGCGCGTCGGCTTGTAGTCCACGTGAAAATGCGGGCCGTTCTGCACGGTCACGTTGCCGCGCGGCTTCAGTTCCGTGTACGCACCCACTTGACCCGTTTTGTCGCCCTGCCCTCCCACCACGCCGTCGCTACGGTTCGACGTGCCATTCGCGCCCGTCAGCCGGTCGCCTTCATCGACACCCTTGGCGGCGCCCGGCTTGCCGGACTCCTGCGCAGCGCCTGGCGTGTTCGAGCCGGCGACGTTCGCGTCGCCCGGCGATGCCTTGCCGGCAGGCTGACCCTGGACGGCCTCGGCCGCCTGGTTCTGGCCCTGTTTGCCCTCCGTCGCGGCGGCCTGAGCGGCAGCGGCCTCACCCGTCGCCGTATCACCGGGCGCCTGACCCGGTGCCGAGGGCGCCGTGTCGGCACCGGCAACCGGACGCTGCATCTCCCCCGGCGACACCGCGGGCGCCTGCACGGACGGCCGATCGACAGTAGCGACCGGGGCCGACACGGACGGCTTCGCCACGGCATCGGGTAGCGGGACGGCCTCGAGCTCCGCCTCGGCCTCGACCGCAGGCGCCTGCACGGCCTGCACCGTTTGTGCCGAGACTTTCGGCGGCACAGGACGCGTATCGACGGTCAGATCCGGTGTCGGCGCCGCAGGCTCGGGCGCGACCTGCGGCAACGGCACGTCCTGCGGGGTCGGCGGCGCCGAGCTCTCCTCGACTTCGGGACGCGGGACGGTGGCCAGCGTCATCGCCTGGGTCGGTACCGGCGTCGTGCGTTCCGCCGTGATCGTGGGCGGCGTCGGCGTCACCGTCATCTGCGATGCCGGCGTCGGCGGAATATCCAGCGACGCGGGCGGCGGCATGGCTTCCGACCCTTCTTCCTGCGGTCGGCGCACCGGCTCGGGCTGGAAGGTCGGCGGCACGACCTGCGGCTTTGGCGTATCGACGGCAAGATCGGGCGGCGCCGGGGTCGGCAGCGGCACTTTCTCGAGATCGCGCTGCGGTGGCGGTGCCTTGGGCTGAACCACCGGGCGCTCGGCCACGGCCGCCACGCTCGGTGGCGGCGCGACGGGTTTCGGCGCCGGTTTGACCTTGGGCGCCGGGACCGCGGGTGCCGCGACGGCCGGACGGGACGGCGTCTTCGTCGCCGCGACGGCGGCCGCATGCGACCCGCGGGCCGCGCGGCTGGCCTTGGTGTCCCACGTGGTCGTGTGCTTCACCTTGGCCACCGGCGCCGTCGACGGCGTACCGCGCACGGGCGGCACCGGCGGAGGCGGCTTGTCGAGCAGGCGCACCTGCAGGGCATCCGGTGTGTCCGGCTCCGGTGGCGGTGGCAGCACGTTGTACGCCGGGCCGAGGATCATCCCGAACAGGAAGACCAGGTGGATGAGCAGGGTGCCGACCCAGCCGGCAATACGCCGTCCGCTCGCGCGCGGCTTCTCACGCAGGAGGCGTCGATAGACGAGCGCACGCATGGCCGCCTCGCGAGGCGAGACGGGCAGCGAATTCGCGGCGATCGATGGATCGCTGTCCGGCGGGCGAGGGGTCTGCATGGACGGTTAGTGTCCATGCTGCGGGCGCCGCAGACAATCGCTGCGTGCGCCCCGGAACGTTACTTGCCGGCGCGACGATCGCGCTCGGCGTTCTCCTGGTCCATCGCCTTCAGCGGAATGTCCGACGCACACCCTTGCGGCAGCGGCTTGTCGGCGCGGAACGCGGCAATGCACTGTGCTTCCGTCGGCGGCGTCGGCTGATCGGGAAGGTCCTTCGCCAGCGGGTTCGCCGGCGCCATGCTGAGACGGACGTCGCCATCCTTCTTCGAGGCCTTCGAGGGATCTTCACCGCTGCAACCCGCCGGCAGGACGAACAGGACGGTCGCGCAGTTCACCCGCGTGCCGTGACCCAGATCGACCGTCTGCTTGACGGTGGTCTTCTCGATGACCTGGCGAACACCCTTGCTGAGGGCATTTTCGTCGCGCGGTGCCCAGTCTTTTTCGAAGCGGGTCTGCGTGTACGTCACCGTCGTCTTGTGCGACATGATGCCGGTGTCGTCCGTAGGCTTGCGCGCCACGAAGTCCGGCTTCGATCCGGCACCGGACGTTGGCATCGCCACGCTGCCATCCCTGCCGAACAGATTGGCTGTCGGCACCTGGCCCGCTGGCGCGGGCGTCGGCGCGGCGGCCTCGGCCGGCGTTTCATCCTCGGTTTTCTTCTTCGGCGGTGGCTCGGGGCGCGTCGCCTCCGGCGAACGCACCTTGGGAGGCGGCTCGGAGACGGGCGGCGGGGGCGGCACGTTGGCGACCGGCGGGGATGGACGTGTCGGTTCGATGAAACGCACCTCGAGCACATCGGCGTGATCGACGGGCGGGGCGAAAGCGACCTGCACCCGCGGCTGCATCTCGTAGCGCACCAGAAAGATCAGCACGATATGCAGGACGAGCGCCGCCGCCAGGGCCAGCGTGAAGCGCACCCGGTCACGCGGCGGCGGACGGCGGCCGATGGCATGCAGGGCGACCAGGCTGGCCGCATCCAGGGGTGCTAGACCGCGCGAGCGCGACGATGCCTCCGGTTCGAGCCGGTGGGGTTCGACGAACGGCGGTGGCGCCTTACCGGGATATTGCACGCGAGCGGGAGTCCCCATGGGGCCTTCGGAAGTGGGACAGGATAGTGGCGCGCGGCTGAGCACAGCGTAAGCCCTGGCCTAGAGACCGCGCGGGCCGATAAAGATTCCCCTTGCGTCCGGCACGGGTTCGGAGAACCCTTGGATCGGCGTTGGCGCGCCTGAATCACCACCGCCATGAGCGTCCGGATTGCCCGGACGACCTTGAGAAGGAGGGTCGCATCGTGTCGCCATCCACGGAACGTATCCGCAGCCTCGCCCTTGCCGGACACGCCGGCGCCGGGAAGACCACCCTGTTCGAAGCCATGCTCCACGCCGGCGGCGCACTGACGACGCCTGGCAGCATCGAACGGGGCAGTACCGTCTCCGACACCGACCCGATGGAGAAATCGCGGGGACATTCGATCGACGCCTCCATCGCCTCGATCGAGCGACATGGCTATCGCATCCATCTGCTCGACACACCGGGATACGCCGACTTCCGCGGGCCTGCCCTGGCCGCGCTCGCCGCCGCCGACACGGTGGCCATCGTGGTCAACGGGGCGAACGGGATCGAGCACGGCACACGCACGATGATGGCGCACGCCAGGGAGCGGGGTATGGCTCGCATCGTCGTGGTCAACCGGATCGACGCCGAAGGCCTCGACCTGCCTGGCCTGGTCGACGCGTTACGCGAGGAATTCGGCAACGAGTGCCTGCCGCTGAACCTGCCGGCATCGAAAGGGCACTCGGTACGCGATGCGTTTTTCCAGACCGCGGGCGACACCGATTTCTCGTCGCCGGGAGAGGCCCATCAGCGCATCATCGACCAGGTGGTCGAGATCGACGACGAGGTGATGGAGCATTACCTCGAAGCCGGTGAGTCCGCGTTGTCCGCGGCGGAAATTCGCGGCGCGCTCGAGCACTGCCTGCGCGACGGACATCTCGTGCCGATCGTCTTCACCAGCGCCCGCGACGGCATCGGTATCGACGAACTGCTCGAACTGGTCGAGCGCATCCTGCCCTGCCCCACCGAAACGAACCCACCGCCGTTCCGCGATCGCGCGGGAGCCCCCTTCGACGTCGCCGCCGATGCATCGCGTCACGTCGTCGCCGATGTCTTCAAGATCGTCAACGATCCTTTCGTCGGAAAACTCGGTGTGTTCCGCGTCTGGCAGGGCACCGTGCGCAAGGACGCCCAGCTGTTCGTCGATGACGGACGCAAACCGTTCAAGGTGGCGCACCTGTTTCGATTACAGGGCCGGGAGCACGTCGAAGTGGACGAGGCCTTGCCCGGCGACATCGCTGCCGTGGCGAAAATCGACGACATCCATTTCGACGCCGTACTGCATGACGCCGCCGATGAATCGCGCATCCACCTCGAGCCATCTGCCTTCCCGGCGCCGATGTTCGGGCTTGCCGTGGAGCCGGCCCACAAGGGGCAGGAACAGAAGCTGTCGCAGGCCCTGTGCAAGCTCGCCGAGGAAGACCCCTGCTTTCGCGTCGAGCATCACAAGGAACTCAACGAGACCGTCATCCGCGGACTCTCCGACCTGCACCTGAAACTCATGCTGGAGCGCATGAAGGCGCGTTACGACGTCGACGTGATCACACACCCGCCGCGCATCGCCTACCGCGAAACGATCGGCGCGAATGCTGAAGGCCATCACCGGCACAAAAAGCAGACCGGGGGCGCCGGACAGTTTGGCGAAGTCTTTCTTCGCGTGGAGCCGCTGGAACGCGGCAAGGGATTCGTCTTCGACGATGAGACCAAGGGTGGCGTGATCCCCGGACAGTTCATGCCGGCGATCGAAAAAGGGGTGCGCCAGGCACTGGACGGCGGCGCCATCGCGGGCTATCCGATTCAGGATGTCCGCGTCGTGGTGTACGACGGCAAGCACCATCCGGTCGACTCGAAGGAGGTCGCCTTCATCAGCGCCGGCCGCAAGGCCTTCCTCGACGCGGTGTCGCGCGCGCATCCCCAGGTGCTGGAACCCGTGGTCGATCTGGAGGTGTCTATCCCGGAACGCTACGTGGGCGACGTCACGGGAGGCCTGGCATCCAAGCGGGCGCACATCATGGGCACCGACTCGCTACGAGGCGGCGAGACCCTGATCAAGGCGCGCGTGCCGCTGGCGGAGCTGACCGACTATCCGACGCAGTTGAAGGCCATGACCGGTGGACAGGGCCGCTATGCGATGGCATTCAGCCATTACGACACCGTGCCGGCCGGCGTCCAGCGGAAGCTGGCCGAGCAGTGGAAGCCACGGGCCGAGGAAGACTGAAGCGACGCGCCAGGGACCACGCTGTTGTAGGAGCCGATTCATCGGCGATAGGCCTTCCGGCTTCACCGCTCCGTTGGCTTTTCGCCGATGAATCGGCTCCTACATGGTTTTAGGCAGCCTTGCGCTTGGGCTTGAGCATCGTGCCGATGCAGTTAGGCGCGCCGCAGAGGCAGGCCCACACCTTCTTCAGGCGGGCCGTGTGCGGCATGTCCAGGGTGATGCCGTAGTCGTAGGTCAGCTCTTCGCCTGGGGCGATATCGCGGATGGCCTCGATCAGCACGCGGTCCTTTTTCGACGGCTTGCCTTCCACGGCTTCTTCGATCACGGCCTGGCAATTCGGGTTGCAGCCGTGGTTGATCCAGCGGGCCGTATTGCCGTTGCTGTTGCCGTCGACGATGAAGCGCTCGTTGAGGGTGAACAGGAAGGTGTGGCCGGTCTCGCCACCATCGCCGTATTTCTTGTCGGCCTGGGCGTGGGTGATGCGATCGCCCTTGTATTCGACGATCTCGTCGCCGGCCTTGATGGCGCCGGTGGCGAAAACGCCGTTTCCGTGAATGGGAGAGCGTCGGGCGGCGATACGTCGGGTCATGGGAAGGCACGTAGA
>Ga0247742_10001067_pt1 | contig 20006 bp, 22 predicted proteins | sample UWRJL208509C2_FD_180944 | JGI IMG/M metagenome (GOLD analysis project Ga0247742, IMG submission 180944) | Plant litter microbial communities from Arlington Agricultural Research Station in Wisconsin, United States - UWRJ-L208-509C-2 | ecosystem: Environmental > Terrestrial > Plant litter >... | reverse complement strand
TTTATCGACTTGCTGATGCGAAATCTTCTTTGTCTTCTCACGGATTCCCCGTTCAGTCTCAACAGTTTGTATAGTGATCTGCTGAGCCTGACAAGGTTTGATGATCTTGAATCTTGACACCATGGTATTTTACAAGAAGAGACATTTCTCTTGAATGACATGGATTTCCCTAGTTATAATTTTTCTCACAATGTCATTTGTAGAAGCGTGAGCACCAAAAGGTAACAATCCTATCGTACGGGCGCCTAATGACCAAATTGGGTAAACAGATCAAAAACCCCTAACACGACTATGCTACCTCTGTGCATTCATCTGCACCTTCTCCGATTGTGCATAAACCCTCTAAACAATTCAGTCTAGTATCATATCTCATACAACTTAGGTTCTGTAGTGGTATGTGATGAGTAATAAAATGGTATTACCTAGGAGATGAGTGCATGCACAACGAATGATGACTTGCGCATGTTTTGGTTCTCAACCAGTATGGACCATAATAAGATATCATTTATATGCAACATATCTTAATTCTAAATAATGTTTTGTTGCTCCAGAAGTGGGAAGAATGAGATTTGGAAGTTAACCATGCGTGGTACAATATTTTGAGAGGCAACACTGTATTTTATGTGTTTACTCTATTTACAAAGACAGTTTGACATATAATTTACATGCAATCAAAGAAGTGTTAGGAATCGAGAGGCGAGAACATCAGGATTTATACCTGAAATATTTAATACAATACTCTGAGAGGGGACACTGTATTTTACGGGCTGACTCTATTTACGAAGATAGGTTGAGATAACAATTATACATGACATTTTGTAATCGTCATTGAAGTGTTATTGATTCAGAGATGAGAAGAATAGATGTTTAAATAGAAAATTAAACAAGTATGATACAATATTTGAGAGGTGCTGCTGTATTTTATGCACTTGCTCTATTTACAATGACAAGTTGAGATATCATTATTAGCAGTATATTGTAATCTTCAATGAAGTATTGCGGATCAAGAAGCAAAAAAAAACAGGATTCATAGATAAAATATTTGATCGCACACAATATTTTATTTCAAGAGGCAACACTGTACTTTATGGACTGACTCTATCTACGAAGATAGGTGGAGACTTCATTTATATGTAATACATCGAAATTCTCGATGTTGTCTTGGAGATTGAGAGTTGAGAGACGCCGAGGTCCATAAATGACATTTACTGTGAAATAAAATAATCTACTGTGCAGGTAGCTGCGTAGTGTCAGCTTGAGCTACAGCTTGTCGACTTGATTGTGTATGTGGCGCATATCTTGATCAGGTAAATTGAGTTCTATATAGTAATATTACTGATGTCAATCATTTACGACACCCAGATGAAAGAATATGCTGATACAAATTTGTGTAAATAAACACTCTCATTTCTTTACCACATCCCTCATGGCAAAGCGAAAGCAGAAGAAATCCTCTGCTCCCAAAACTGTCTGGACGCTAGAGGAGATTGCCGTTCTTTGTAAACATCAAGATGCATGGCTTGAGCTGGAAACTCGTGCTGAGAGGGACACACTAGTTAATGGGACGGTCGCAGAGGAAATATGGCCGCTCAACCAAGAGATATATGGCATTCAAGTCATCGGACGAAACAAAAAGGCCAAGGAAGAATGGGACTGTCGTTGCAAGGTGAGATTCCCAGTGTTTTCGTCACTGCTGCACTCAACTTCAAACCAATGGGTACCAGGCAATGAAAACATGGTACAATAATCACCGTGGAGGCACCAAGAATCGACGAGTTTTCAAATTTCAGCGTAAGATTCCTCTATGGAATGTGGTTGCACATTTCCGGGGAGAGGATGTGCGGACTGAGGTGGAAGCCAACTCCCCCGATGCAAAGCCTGGCTCGTCTGAATATCTTTCACACTACCAATGGGCACTTACAAAGGTCTTAAATTTGCTATCAAATGATGAACGGGAGGAGTATGAAGCACTCAGGCAGGAATGGCAAGATACCACACCTCCAGCAGAGATTCAGAGAAAGTATGTTCTACTACTCAATCGTTTACCACAATTTAATTATACAAATTAAACTGTCTCCTTGCAGAACGGCTCAAAAATATGCTCGACGAGTGATTATGAACATGCACAAGGTCACCCATCGCCAGATGGGAATGTCGTCACTGACTTTCAAATCGCATCAGCTTATCGACGGCACGCCTGGATTCATGCTGTAATTATTTAACTTAGTGCAATGAACAATAGGTCTAACGCGCAACTTCTGCAGGCATGACTATAATTCCCATCTCCTTGCAAAGAACGTGAGGGTTCAGTCATTTTCAGAACGTCATCCAAAGCTCTATGAAGACTTCGGCAATGCTTTTGCCACTTGGGTAATGGATGTGCAGGATGTGATCGATGGCAATTCCCCTAACATCGACGAAAAGCCGGCAATGCCAATAATCGCCATCCAGAAGGGCGAGGGGGGAATTCTGCTATTACCGCCTCCCATCAACGGTAAAGGAGGGTATGAACTTTTGGAGACCAAGCGAACGATCATCCGGTTTTATATCAACAAGCATTACTGTGAGTTACTACTCCCAGCGTGCTTTATACTTACATTAAGCATCCATAATTTATAAGGACTGGCAACTGGTAACCCAAATGCACACGCCCCTTGGGACACAATGGGGAACCAGCCAGAGAAAATTTTCGATCTGTCCTACATACCCGAAGGCTTCATACTGCAAGATCCTTGTCGGATGAAACACCCAGTCGCTGAACTACTCGACCATCTCCGCCGGCGACAATCGGATAATACTGTGGTCACATTTGCCTTCAAGAATGTTTTAGCGAATGGGAAGCTTGTACCAGCTTCGTATTCCGAGGTGGCGATTTTGGCTATGTCCAAGAAAAAATTGCAAGACGGTAGTCCACCTCCAAATCCCCCCCCCACCGTCAAACCGGAACAGCCAGTAGAATCTGGTAGTCCTTCGCATTCCTGTCCAACAAGGGCTTTGCCACCAAGGATACCCTGTGGTGCTGGTGAATATCAGATCACGGCATCACCTGCACCGGCGCAATCATCTAGCGCTCCTGGTTCTCCTTGCTCAGACATTTACGCACCAAACGACCTTACAGAAAACATTGTTTCTCGAGCTCCCTCTGAAGCCCCTATACCTCAGGCATCTAGTCCTGATACACCTGATCCTGAAGTGCCATCTCGGCCACCTACTCCTGAAGCAGCGGTCCTAGCGTCAGTACAGGAACGGCTGGTCCAAGCCGGTGCTGCTGATGTGACTCTTCCACCCAACGCATCTGGATCTATCGTACCGCCTCCCAACAGCCATCCGTTCATATTCCCAAATCCTCAAGGCCATGGCTATCCAATGCAACAATTTGGGCTCAACAGCAATGCTTTGCTGCCAGCACCTCCCCAGAGTTGGGAGATTTATACACCACCTGGTATTATGCAAGCCGGTGGATCTATTCCCATCCAGCCTGAGTTTGCAAGTGGCTCTACGGCGCAATTTTACTATATTCCTACTAATCAAGGCTGGGTTCAGCAGCCAATGCAAACAGCGCAATATCCCAACATGCAACCCAGCTATGCCATCCCATCCAACATTGGCCCATTTGCCCCAACCTCACTAGGCTATCCTTCAGCCAACTCGCAATTTGATACTAGCCTCGACCCCTTGCTGAGGACGGCTGGGACAAGTATGATAAATGCAGTCTCTATGGAGCCAAAGGCCACACCAAGACCTAGGGCGAAGCCTCGGGTGCCAGATGCTCCTCCAACCAAGTATCAAGATGACTCCAACTTTGTCCACCACCGAGCTCAAGCCCATCCATTTTATTCAGATGCTGGAACACCAACCCTCATGAATTCTCCCCCAACGAAGCGTAAGCAACAGCCCTCAATAACTGATGAACAGCCTTTGGGTAAACGGCAGCATGTCCCTTGTCGAACGAACGAACATTTTCCTGAAGCGACTGAGGAGGATATTAGAGCAACTGCCAAACTTCCTCGGCAGCAGAAGAGGCTGTCATAATTTTCTCATTATAATTATATAGAATGGCAAATGAGAAAATAAAATTCGTCAAATATTACATTGGGTCGGTTCAGTACGCTACACCGCTGGTGAAGGGACGGTATATTACTTATCGCCCTCTGCTCAAAGGTTTGGCACTTCTTACTGGCATTATTTGTGATGGAGCTGCACTACTAGTAGCAGGCCTCAAGCCCGACCTTGTTTGACGAACAGGCATTGATGGAACATTTTGAGCTGGTTCCTCCACTAGGTCAACCAGGATGGGTATCTGCTGGGTAAATTCAACCTGAGTAATGGAAGTCAGTTATGTTATAGAGAATAGTGTAGTCATGGAAATCACCTCCATTAGCTCCTCTGAAGCATCAACAGCTGGTGGCAAGGTATCGTTGTTGGGAGCTGGTGAAGATGGTGACAAGAATGATGACAATGATGTTAATGGCAAGAGTGGCGGTGGTGGTGATTGCTGAACTGGTACCATGGGTCTCGTCTGCATGACCGACGCCGGTGCCAGTGGGTCCGATGCCGCTGTATCTTCACCTGTAGCTTGAATTCCCTGCGCTGGCCTATCCTCTATCCTCTGCGTTGGTGGCTCTGTCGTTTGTGGGACTTGGGCTGGGGTACCCTCACGTGATGAGACACGTATCGGCTGCAAGGCCGCCGCCAGTACCGGTGGGTCTGATGCTGCTGTATCTTCACCTGTAGCCTGAATCTCCTGCGCTGGCCTATCCTCTATCCTCTGCGTTGGTGGCTCTGTCGTTTGTGGGACTTGGGCTGGGGTACCCTCATGCGATGAGACAGGTATCCACGGCAAGGCTGACGCCAGGACTGGTGACTGTGGTCTATCATCTGAAGGCTGCATTGCTGTTGGTTGCAAAACCGACGCCGATGGTAGAGTCGGTGCCGATGCCAGTACCTGCAAACCCAATCCTAATGGCGATGAACGAGATGCTGTTGCATCCCCCAGTGGCATGGAGTTCAATGGTCCCAGTAGATTCATGGCTTTGCTTGTCGGCGTGGCAGTTGGTGTTACTTGCACCAATTGCACTGGAGCCATATCAACCTCGGGTGATGGATGACCTTCAATGTTGGGAGTCGGTGAAGGTGTCGGAGGCCTTGGTAATATTGCCCCTGGGTCTGCTGCAGCGATGTCAGACCTTTCATCAACCTGCATAAGATCGCAGGATGGTGAACTCGTGGTTTCCTGCGAAGATTCGTTGATGGTTGGCAGAGTGGCTGTTTGGCATCTGCGCCTGGCTCCAGGAGGATAGACAAATCCCATAAGGTGTGGGTCAGCATCGGACAGTGAAGGAAAAGACGTATCCACTGAGACAACTTCGTGGTTCGGCATTGGTGCCATATTAACATCATTATAATCTGAAGCGATGTAAGCTTTTGAGATGGTAGGGATAAATACTCTATTCAATGAGACCAAAAGAAAATTACGCACCTCCTCCGTTTGTGTAGATCTCTAAGAAATTTGGACCCATCTCGTCCTGAACAAGGGATAAGTCAGGAGAAAATTGCGCAGACGACGCTGCAGCAGAATTGTAGACGTCTATCAAAGAGCCTTCCATAGTGGGTCTCGCCTGAAGATCGGGGTACGACAGGCCACTAGTTGCCGACATCGACAAACCTCCAAAGTGTTCCTCTGACGATCCACCGAGGCGAGAGTTTGAAGGACTTACTCTAGAAGAGGGAGAGTTTCCGGAAAAATTGGGGAAGCCAGGAGGGTATCACTGGAGCTGAAACGTGCCATAGCCAACTGGAGGTGCAGATGGCGATCTAGAATCGGTCAAAAATTTGCTACCAGTGCTGCTGTAAGAGGAGGATGCGCCAAAAGTCGATGTACCCCCTGTGGTGGAGCCACCAGCGATAGTTGATCCAGATCGGAAGTGATTGGTACCTTGGAAGGATGGAGGACCAGGAAAAAGTGTGCACATGGAGCGAACAAAGCTTTGCTCCAGCATTTCTGGCAATCTTTCGATGGCGTTGTTGAAATTTTCGGTAGCTCCAGCCACCATCTTTGACATATCGACCCTCACTTGATCGACGTACTGTTGTGTAGTTCCTTGTTCAACCTCGAGGGCTTCAACGCAACTATAGAGGGCTTCGAACTCCTCACGTTGAATATCCCGTCCAATGGGTCGAGACGAGGAGGCTCTTTTGGCATAGTCGACCTTTCCTGTACAAAAAATGAGTCAAAGAATAGATAAGAGAGAGAGGACTGACCTTCGTGCTTTTGCATAGGTTGTTTTTTTATCGGTATGGGAGGGGGTTTCATAGAGGTCATTCTCTTTTCTTTGACGCGTTCTTGACTAACCTCCAGTGGTTTCTTGCCTCCAGCAAGAGCCTTCGGTTCTACGTCGGTTGGGAGCTGGGCAACTCTGCTGTCTGCGCAGGCAGAACACTTGTATCGTAGGCGGGAACATCGTCGACAAGCCACCTTCTTCCTTCCAACGAATATATAGCACCAGTGACGTGCCCTTCGACATTTGTCGCAAGGGTTACTGGCGGGCTGAGCGTGTGAGACGTATTCCACATTGGTGTAGAACTTGCTATTGGGCCACTCGCCAGAGGAGTCGTAGTTCCAGTACACCTCCTCGCTTTCTTCCCCACTGTTGTTATCGCGGACAACTGAGCGTGACTTCGGAAGCCGTTTCTTGTGGGGAGCACTATCCCGATCTTCTGCCCCACTCTCGTCATCATCATTCCTGTGTCTCTTCTTCCCTGCCTTTGCTTTTATCCCAGTCGCTGTCTCCTGCTGCTGCTGCTGCTGCTGCTGCTCCTGCTCCTGCTGCTGGTTGTCTCGAGACTTTCCTTTGCAATCGGGCTTGGTCTCCCTTTTCAGCTTCTTTTTGGCCTTCGTTTTGACTTGATCCTCATTTGAGTCAGAACTGTAAGTGTCGGTCTCAGTAAAATCAAAGTATTCGCCATCATCGGTGTTCTTCTTCTTGTGTTGTTGCAGAGCCTCCTGCTTGATGACAGTAGGGTCTGAGGAAGATGGCTGATTCGTAGGCGGCTTGAGTATGATGCGAAGAGGCGACAGTGGAATGAGATCTCGCTTGTCAGGTTTGCTGGACGACTGACGAGGAGAACCGAAATGACCGGTGCCACTGTCGACACCAGATCTGGATATGCCATTGCCGTGCCTAATGGTTTGGGGACTAGCGTTGGCGTTGGGGTGATTGGAGTCAGCAGAGGCATGGCGATAGCCAGCGTCAGGACAGGCACTGGACCTGGGAACGTTGGCGTTGGCATCGGCGTTGCGGCGATTGGAGTTAGCAGAGGCGTGGCGATAGCCAGCATCGGGAGGGGCACTGGACCTGGGAACGCTGGCATTGGCATTGGCGTTGCAGCGATTGGAGTCAGCAGAGGCGTGGCAATAGCCAGCATCGGGAGGGGCACTGGACCTGGGAACACTGGCGTTGGCATCGGTGTTGCGGCGATTGGAGTCAGCAGAGGCGTGGCGATAGCCAGCATTGGGAGGGGCACTGGACCTGGGAACACTGGCGTTGGCATCGGCGTTGCGGCGATTGGAGTCAGCAGAGGCGTGGCAAAAGCCAGCATCTGGACAAGCGCTGGACCTGGGAACATTGGCATTGGCATTGGCGTTTATGCGGGTCAGTGGATTAGGAAGGCCATTGGTAGGATGAGGCCCATTGTAAGGCAAATAATTGGGTGCGACGCAATGGTTGCCTCTAGATGCAGTATTCAGAGCATTAGCAAGTCCTACTGGGCCTTCGTTGCCTGGAGATACAAGACGTCACACCCATGATCAACGTCGAGAGTGTCGAAGCATATAGTAAACATACCATTATTAGTTCCTCGCGCTCGAGACAAGCCATCCCCATATCCTTGTACAGAACCGCCAATGAATCGACCAAGGTTTCTGGAACGAGTGTTATTGGTGAATCGATTAGGATCGGTGGACCCAGCAGGACTGATCGGCGGCCTGGAGTTGGTCGATTTCGCTGCGTTGGTAGATGCACCATGATTGGCGGTGCCACTAGCATTGGGTGACGCAGGATGGTCAGTGGTGCCACTGGCATGGATGGGTGCACTGGCGTTCGTTGGCACGTGATGGTTGTTGGAGGCACCAGTTAGCGAACCGCAGTTGGCAGATGGACCGGCATCAGTTAGTGCACCGGTGTTGGTTAGTGCACCGGTGTCAGTCACTGCACCGGCGTCGGTTACAGCACCAGTGTCGGCTATTGCACCGGTACCAGTTTGCACATTGGCATTGGTTAGTGCACCAGTATTGGTTAGCAGATTGCAATTGGCAGAGGCACCGGCGTCAGTTAGCAGACCGTGACTGGCAGATGTACCATTCATAGCTGAACTGGGCCTGGCATTGGTGGAGTGACGACTGGCACTGACGTCCTTAGACAAATCAGCATTGCTGGATGAACTGGCATTGGCGGATCCAACAGGATTCAAGTCGGATTCAGCGGCATGGGCGTCATTGGTGGATTGGGCGTCATTATGAGGGTAATCGGCATCCGGATTGCTATGTTGAGGACTGCCATTGGATCTATTGGCTTCAGCAGCTACAGTGTTTCTGGTGGATAGAGTGTTGTCGGCAGGTGGAATGGTTTCGATACTGGGAGTTTCAGGGCTGTCGCTGTCAAAGGCATCAGTGACACTGACAGTGGCGTTACCGGCCCGGTATGTGTGAACTTGTTGAGGAGACCGTAACACGTGTCCAACATTTTTGCAAGCATTGTGGGACCCAGGTCTCATGTCATTGCTGGGAAGGTGGTTGCCAGGTGGAGGCGTTTGAAACCCTTCAGATATGGGAGATTGTCAATATGCCACATTTGAGGCTTCGAAGTGATGATTACCGTGAGAGGATCTGCTAGTGCCATATAGAGTTGTAGGTCCAAGTTGACCATTGGACGCAGAAACAGGCCCCTGAGAGGAAGTCGTCGATGGTGTAACTGGAGGTGGGTATGCATTTCAGAGACGTTCGACAAGGGGTTCAAAATGAGGAATCCTGTCCTTCGGGCCCTGCAATGTAAGCTGAGCAATTAAGTGCCCAGTGAGTCCGAGCTCAGAGGGCTGTAAACCTGACTCTCAAACATTCAGCATGATGAAAACCAATATTCAGATATAAAAAGATTCAGAATATATATAAAAATGCATGAGAATACGATACGCACAGCATTCCTGCCCATCGTTGGCCATCCACATGTCAACTCATCTTCACCACCATCCGTTGCAACATGATGGAGCCAAGTATTGAGGAGCGTCAGACGCTCTCTTATCTGCTCTGGGAGGTTGACAGCGTTGGAATTTTGAGGAGGATTATCAGACATAGATGATTCTGTTACTAGCCCAAGAACAGAGACTTTTTAGAAAATAGCAGTTGGTGGTAGAGATGCACAGAGTCGACAGGATCTTAGAGTCGAGAGACGACGCGTTCCAATGTGAGGCGCTCGCAATGTCAAAAAGTCTATTTTGATTATTTCCCAGGGAACAGCCACATGATTGTGTCATCAGTTCAACTTCTCTCTCCAACTCCAAGTCCTCACCGGTCGCCATTCACCTTTCCAAATCCTCACCGATCACCATTCGCCATACCAAATCATTACCAGTCGCCACTGCTGCTGCTGCTACTGGAATTGCCTTCATCCCATTCATAAATGGTGCGTCAACGCGACATTTCAAAGGAGTCCCACACTCTCTAAGACATAAATCTGTACAGGAGATTGACAAAACTGGCCTCAAGTTATTAGAGAACGCTCTCGATCGGCTTAAAATCCCACCCCCTCAAGCTCCAACCAGAAATCAGGGATCACCTACACCAAATCCCGAACCAACGGTGGTCGCGGGTGGCACGCCTTCAGGTTCTGCTTTATCAAAGTATCACCAGCGCAGACCGCGCACTCGCAAGAAGACGGAAGATCGGCCAAATACTGATGTTGGAGGTAATCAACGACCTTGAAAACGTGTAAGAACATCATGCGGCAATGCCACGCCCACCCCTACCATTTATGGGACTGTCTGGGACGTTACTTGTCAACGACGACTCGGTTCAATTAGGTCCGATTCAATGAGAAAATCAGTATAATCGATAACTGATACCCCTCCAGTCCATCAGCAGATTTAACCAGACCCGCTTCGTTCTGTCCAATTGCGTCAGCATCTGATGCCATGGATGACGTAAAGCCGGGGGATATCGCAGGACAATCATTGCCAATGCACAATGCCGACTCGGATCCCAAAGGCGGATTTCCCTCCATTGACGATGAAGCTTGGTCCAGAATGCTGAACGCCGCCCAGCTATCCCAACAACCCGTGGTCTCCGAAGAACAGCCGCCAAATGCCCTTCAGGAGTATATTGACGAAGCATCGCTACAAAAGGCCCTTCAGGCATTTCAAAATTTCGCGTCATCCTCATCTATATCCGCTCCCTCAGCCACAGGCATTCCATCAGTACCAGATGTTTGCAAGCTGGAACCCCCTGATGATGATACCTTCCTAACCTCATTGCAGAATGCTAAGGCGTATTTGGAGACCTCAAATATCAATCAAGACCAAAGGTTATCATTTGGATTGGCCTCTGCTACGTTACCAGCAAGCTCTATGACTACATTGGAACATAGACCTGTGGTGTTGCAGTCCAATTCCCCCCCTCATATCGCTGCTGCCGCTTCTACTTCTGAGGCAGCGGTGTCGGAATGCCCACCATATCTGACTGCCTCCAGTGCCGAACTGGTATCGAGAGAGAGTCCGTCACGCGCTGAAGCAGACCATATGTCATCCACCAGTAAAGCAAGAGGGCCTCCATATCCAAACTGCAAAAGTTTGATCAGGTTCCCCGCAGAGGAACTTGAACGACCAGATCCTCGAGATCTTTGGCAAGACTTCTACCACCTACTCGACCCCACCTACTGCATATTTCGTGGCGCAGACCTAGAAAACATTTTCGCCTTGGGTTCCAACACCAACAAGAACTGGGTGAACAGTCCCGGCATAAACCCACCCAGTCACTTTGTAGGTGTTATTGCCAATCCTATCCATCAATGAATTTCTTTGCTGACTAAATATTTACTTCTCAGCGTATCTCGTCTGAACAAGTTCAGGCCCTCCAAAATGAGATTTTAGGCCAATGGGAGATCGAGGGAACTGAGCACTATCAGAGACTAATCGACCACCTGGTGCAGATACGCACATGGCAGCTATTAGCAGAGGGAGCATATCTCCACCAACTATTGCAGCTAGAAGACCGACTGGAGCGATCTAGGCGTTCCTTGCTGGAGATACTGAACGGCGCTTGAACACCAGTGGCTCTTGTCAAGAAGCACGTGCTCTCTCATTCAGCTTAGTTCATTTATCATGAGATTTGATATTCCCCGAGCTGGATTTATGTGTGACGATAAATATATTTATACTCAGCTGAGGCATCTGGACCTATGTAGCTAGATTTATATCATATTCAGCTCTCCTTATATAATGGGCAATACTAGCTCCTTTGTCTGATCAATAGCCGTCTAACGCGAGCCAAAATAAAAATCCCTTCGCACCACACTCTTTAAAATACAATTATCTAAAGCCCTGTGCAGCTATATTTCCCGATTTCCCCCTCCTGTGGAGGCCATTAGATTTTTCGTCTGAACGCTGCCATTGTCACGCAAATCACGTGACCTTGTAGGACCTACCTTAGGTGTAGCTAGGCTTTTCTTTTCTCACCCACCCGCCACTCCCAGAAAATCAAAGCGCACTCTCGGCTTTAGCTTAGGAGCTAAAGCGGCGGTTCTCAAAAAGAATGTGAGTACCATCACGAAATATGCGCCTAGTAACTATGCTATTCATGATCTTCTGTCTGGTAGACGAGCCTGCCTGCTGTAGAGAACCGCCAGAGCGCTATGGTTTGGATCCCACCCACCCATCCGAGTCGCTCTCGTCTCGACGGGTCCCTCAGGAACTCCTGCCGGGCATAGAAGCCTTCGGCTTCTTGCCCATATATTACTTCCAGTTGCACTCCCGCTACCCTCCTCTGCCATAGCGCCCAGCATAGAGTCAGCACTGCGCTAAGTATAGATCACTCAAATGCGCACAGCAATAGCAGGGGCATCAACAACCCCCATGTTCGAATCCCGCGGCGCTATCAACAAGGTCACACATATTTGTGCTATACTTATTCAACAAGGCTTCCAAGTTCAAATGTTCAAACGTTCGTGGCCTTGGCGAATGATCAGAAATGGTGTTCATGTTGTGAATCTAATCGCCTTGAATCACATCGCCTTGTTTCCTATTAGATTCATCTCCTTGGCTCGAACCGCAAGTATATAATTGAGACGAGGAAGCTCAAAATACAGTTCATCTTGCATACCACTTCTCTGCTACATCTCTTCGAACTCTCACACCACGCACAGTGCCTCACCGAATGGCCAGCTACACGGAATTGTGTCTTGGTGAATCGAAGGACATTGAGTTCACCCCGCGTGGTGAGGTGGCCTACGTTCTGGACGAGCGTCGTCGAGCTGCATTGGCCGAGGTCGACAATGCCAAATTCTCGTGCGTTCTCACTTACCTCCTGGTAACTTCTGTATGTTAGTTTTAAATCAAGTCATCAGCCTATTCCATGTCAAGGTCTGCTTCGTCGCTGGAGTCGGTTTCTTCACCGATGCGTAAGTTGAACTCATGTCCAGGAGGTGGTATCGAGAGCTCAACTTTCAAGGCATTGAGGACTACAGCTACGATATATTTGCCATTAGCATTGCCTCCGAGATGTTGGGATATGTTTATGGCACCAAGTTCAAGGGTTGCTCTTCCTCCAACGACAATGTCCTAAAAAACGGTAAATTCGACTGGCAACAAGATCTTGGTGTCAAGGTCGCCACTCCTGTCGGTACCCTTGTCAGTCAACTACTTCTTGGTTGGTTGGCTGACATCTTGGGTCGCAAGAGAATGTGTACGTCGGGCCTTCCAACTATTTTAATGTACCCTTATTAATTAATCGACTCTTTATCTCATTGGAACAGATGGTATTGAATTAGTGATCATGATAGTCTCCACGGTAGCCCAAGCTCTGTCTGGCAACGCTGCTGCAGTGGATATTATCAGTGTCTTGATCTTCTGGCGCTTCGTTGTATGTCTCACTATCTGTCTCTGATTGACATATATCAAATGACCCTTTGCTTTTCCCTCACAGATGGGCCTTGGAATTGGAGGGGACTACCCTCTCTCCGCTGTCATCTCTTCTGAATTTGCTTCGACTAAGATTCGTGGACGTATGATGACTGCCGTGTTCACCGCTCAAGGATGGGGTAACTTCAGTGAGTCCCATTTATTTCCAAACACTCTACCTTACATACTTGAACCTCAATTCCCCTTTGACCTAAGTTGCCGCACTTGTTGCTTTTTTTGTCACTGCTTCCTACAGGAATTCCCTCAAGGTTGAATCTGCGAGCTGTGAGGCTGTCGACCACATGTGGCGGCTTCTCATCGGCCTCGGCAGTGTCCCAGCTGCTGTCGCCCTCTACTTCCGTCTCACCATCCCAGAAACCCCACGCTTTACTATGGACATCGAGCAGAACATTGAACAAGCCAGTCACGACATCTCCAACGTCATCCATGAGCAGGTGTACCACAACCTTGAAAGCGTTGTCAGAATCCAAGCGCCTAAGGCGAGTGTTGCGGATTTCAAAGCGTATTTTGGACAGCCGAAGAACTTCAAAGTTTTATTCGCGACCGCTTATTCTTGGTTCGCGATTGATGTGCGTTCCTTTTCATTTGGTTTAATAATATCTCAATTTAAATCGACGAAACATCTCCAGGTTGCCTATTACGGCCTCGGCCTAAACTCCACCAGTATCCTCCGAAGCGCCATTTATAAAGACCCCAAAAGTACTGATGCTGAATATATCTACAAGAAATTTAGCCTCCTCTGTGTCGGAAACATCATCATATCTGCCGCTGGTCTTATCCCTGGGTACTGGGTCACCTTCCTCTTCATCGATTCCTGGGGACGCAAGCCTATACAGCTCATGGGCTTTGCCATCATCACGGTTCTCCTCGTCGCCATGGGGTCTCTGTATACTGCGTTCAAAAATGCCGAAAACACAGATAAAGCATTTTTGTTTCTGTATTGCTTAACAAACTTTTTCCAAAATTTCGGACCAAACACAACTACATTCATAGTTCCCGGTGAGATCTTCCCTACGAGGTACCGCTCAACCGCGCACGGTATTTCAGCGGCTAGTGGGAAGCTGGGTGCCATTCTATCCCAGATTGTCTTTAGCGTGCTGAAAGGCGATGAAGGTAAAGATAATTACTTAACGGGTCTGTAAGTATTTTTCACCTGAGATTTTGATTTCTCGTTTCTGATAGCATGCTTTGCAGCCTCATTGCTTACGCTTTCTTCACATTCACTGGAGTGTTTTCTACTCTCCTCCTTCCAGAGACAAAGGGACGATCTCTTGAAGAACTATCAAACAAGGACCAACAGGGTTTCGCATTAAGAGAACGCCGGGTAAACGGTACATACGCTCCTTCGGCGGCTTCTGCTATATGAAGATACCCTTAGACTGTATTCGATATATTAGGCTCAATATTCAACCCTCCACGCATATATGTAGATGTAGTAGTATGTTATTCATTTTGAACTTTTCTATATCAGTTACTACAGCGCCCTCCTACATTGTCTGCTAGTAGTGGGACCCTTGAGTTTTCCATTAAATTTAATGATATTCTTGTGCTTTGTAGTTTGCCATGAAGTAGAATAAAACGTACATCGATTTGAATTTGGTCACCACCTGAGAACTCTGGTATAATTGAAGTACATAAGACAGCCTAGCACACATCTACGAATCCCTGGATGCCGTTGGGTTACTCATTCGTTTCCAACTTTTGGTGCACAAAGTTACCTTTGCGCTGGCTCATTTATCCTCAAAATTTTCATTCGCCAGTGCGCCCCCAGGCGTAGACGTTTCCCAATTGAACCGAATGCAGTGTCGAGGAGCTCAGTGGTTTGACCTGTGTGCTATGTGTGACCTCCTCCGAAACTGGACAGGCAAGGCGGAAAGATGTCGGAGTAGACCGGGAAAAGGTTAATCACAAGAGAGGTGATAGCAAAAATAGTGCGATAAATATATACCCAGTGTTTTGTGGCAAGACCAGCCGCAGCGCTGACGGACGACTGCACTTTAAAAGGACTTGTATTGAGTACCTAATGTTTCGAATCAATGTACACTCGACACTTTCTCCGTAAAATCACATGCAGAGAATTATGAAAATTTATCAGCACCTTCAGTTGAGTTTGAAGAGGAAAACAGGAAACGGGCCACTGCAATTTAACAAATGACATCGTTAGGCAAAATTCTGCTTCTGGCACTCGCCACATGGGTTATTATATTTCTTGACAAGGATTGCCAATACAGCTCACGCTACAGCTACAGTGCAGCAATATCCAGTTCCAAGATTCCGGAAGACGTCCAAACCCAATCCAAATCAAGATTCCTGCAGATCCGTAGTCTCCTTTACAGACCTTATGATCAACAAATGACAATCGATTGATGATAAGCAGATCCGTGGGATTTGAGGCAGTGTAGCCTGTTACTCGCTGAGAGTTGAGCTTGGGCAGACATGAATTTCATTCGAAAAACTCATCTATCCTACGATTTTGGAACGAAATGGGAGAAGAGAGGGTTTGAGACACGGATAATGCTCGAGGAAGTAGATACTTAGAAGAATGCGCGTGCGCGTGCGTACCGGCCCGGGATGATCCACCTTCTTCTTTTGGTTACCTGGAGTTTAAAATCTCCACTGTACTCAATCATGATGCAGTTCTACCAGCTGTTATGGTAACTAATCCCTTCCACAAGTTATCCATAACGGCGGTTTCGAGCCTACATCTCAACCGCTCGCAGTCGCTTGCGTTCGTCGCACGCCTCTCGCTCATTTTGTTTTTCGACACCCACCCACCCACAGATGTATATATCATATCGCTGTTTTTGTAACGTACTATGGTTTTGAATCGTCGTTTAACATGCATACCTTGTGCAGAATATTTGCAGTGCCGTTGAATCTCACAGAGAACTCGTTACCATGGTACTTGTAATCTACATGTTACACAAAGGCTAAAATTTGCAGCCCGATCTTGGCAGACACTAGTATGACCTTATTTTTCGGCATTTAACACGGTCAGAGCAAATAACACGGTCCATCATCATAACCACAGCATTTTACATAGTTGTTGATCATGGTTTCATATAAAATTACATGGTTTCTATTTAATAATACATGAAATAATGCCATGGTCGGAGTCGGATACACATACCTCAGAACCAAATTCATGGTCGTGGTGCCGATGCACGGTCATGACGGTGCTTACCATGACTGTGACCATGCATTGATGGCGGCGATCCCCACGGAGTTAAGTCACGTGACATTCGTAATCTACGGAAACCCACTTAGTCGCGAGCTCGTTTACTTACAGCAACTTTTTATCTACAAAGAAGTAACCAGTAGGCAAAATTGGAAGCTTTATAATATTAAAAAAACTGTAAAATAAGGTGAATAATAATGTCAAAATTTACTTAGTAATAAATATATCTAGTGGCCTTGGTAAAAGTAAAGAGTGGAAGGCGCCGTTGGGCGCTTAATCCTTGTTCCAGATGTTCCGCGATCGGGAGTGTTCGAGAGAGGGATCACCTTGAAAAAATCAGTAAATTCTTGGTAGACATATTGCTATTAGAACCTAAGTTTTTTTAATACTACTGTGTCGGAGTCCGCATTGAAACCATGTCGGCATCATAGTTGCCGAGCCATGACATGCAACTGTGACTAGTGTTGCCGGCAAGTCGAGTTGAACTCGGTGCTAACTCGGTAAGTCGAGTTAGGCTGACAACTCGATCAAGTAAGTCGAGTCGAGTTGAACTCCTGCTCAACTCGCGAGTTGCTTGTATTCACATGACCTTGTTGATGCCAGTTCACGCGCTCTTGATGATCGCGTCGCAATCCCGCCGTTTGCCTCTTACCCACTCGTTGATCCTTTCTCCGTCGTATTTCACCCTCAGGCCATTCTGTATTCTTGCTGAATATGTCGGACCTTGCGCTAGCACATTTTTTCGTGCCCAGGCTTACAATCGACGCCAGGTGGATGCTGAACTCGGGTGGTTATAAGGATGTGAGCAAGGTAAATATGTTTCTCTCCAATGAGTGCGCCTGGGCGCCCTCAATGCCAATGTGCACATCCCTACTACTGTTGCTGCCAATTCTAATTTCTCTCGCTGGGGAGTACCTACCTACGCTGCTCCACCCACTTTCCATCTGACCTGTCCACGCAATACAGTGCAACTGCAACATATACAACTACTCATATGCATATATCTGCTTCCAATTTTGCGTCTGGCCCCTCACAGCTACCTCAGATCAACTCGGTTCCGTTCCCTCTTGCGAATGCTACAGCATCTACCCTGAATACTGATAATCCCAGCCCATCTCAACCGTGCAAGAGACGAAGGGTCAATGCAACCTCATCGAGTGACCGTAGCAAGAAAAGACTTGTACTTCCGTTACAGTTGCCACTAACATCTCTGCCATCGCACCTGTTATTACTTCATCTGTTGTCGGTGTTGGCCCCAGCCTGGAGATGCAGAGTTCCTCTGAGGCGGTGCCTAATCCCACATATGTTGCTATCGAGAAAGTGGTTGGCAAAGTGAAGAACAAAGCGGACCGCCGTGTTATGGCTCTCCATGTCTGGCATTTTGTTTAGCCAATGGATAGTGTTCAGAATGCTCACGAATTGTTGTCATCTATATCAGCATAATATACTACAGTGAATCTATATTTCAACTTGAGCATTTGATGATAGGTTTGTGACCATCCCGACTGGAATTCTTGACAGTCGATCGACGAATGCTCTGCTTCGAGTCACATGCTCATAGACGGATCGGTCACCCGTCTAATTTGATGAAACGCAGCAATTTGATTGGCTACTACTGATCATGTGCCGTTCAGGAACCAACTCGCAAGTTGAACTCGGCACAACTCGACAAAACGAGTTGACACGAGTTGGCGAACTCGACTCGACTTAGCCAACTTGCCAGCAACACTAACTGTGACTATGATTTGGTGATCGCATCGTGACCATGAATTTTTGCCGATAAATAATGTCATACACTAGGATTTAATTTGTTCAATCTCAACCAATCATGACCACTATGGGGAAATTGCGCGGCAAACTGTTCCCGCCAACCCGGCGGCTCAGTCTGCTCCGTCCTCGAGACCACTCCGAGGAGCGGCCATATTCTCGGCGTGACGAGTGAGCGCGAATGTCATTGAGTGGGTATGAAGAATGTGGCATTTGTAAAAATGTGAGACTCGGTCAGTTTCCGTAAACAGATCCTCTATCATGTGCATACGTGCCTCGCACTGGCGCAACTCCGAGAGTAAAGCCTCTTCGAATCCCTCTGGTCACTGGTCTAAGTTTCCTACTACCGTTACACCTGGTGTATAAATAATCTATACCCTTGATTGACATCCCCACCTCATGGAGTAAGTTTGAAAACTCAGCACTGATGGTTCAGAGACTTCTATAGATCATAATTAACAAGTTAAACTAGCGTATGTCTGGAATTAGAGTAGCTGTAAAGTGTAAGCAGTAACTGCAGTCATCGAGACGAACATGACTAGGTATTGTGGAATCAAAAAGGCGGACAAATGTTCCGCACTTCCAGTCCCACTGTATATTTGTGTAAGAAACACCTGGGTTCCAAAGATTGTCAGTGTCGGCTTAGTTGGTATTAAATTTGTTAAAGGCCCACTTGAGTCGTAGCGGTAGGAAGACACGAGAGAAATCTACATGGATGAAAGACAGCGTGAGAAAGGCAGAGGGACGAGAAATTGAATCCACGTACATGCAGACAAAGCGTAGGACTTTGTCGTCTTTGGGGATGATTCCTGCATTGGTCAACCCCTCGCAGATAACTACGCCGATCACTGGCATCAGTAACATCCTTCCCACCGCCAGCCAGCTTATCGCCCCAAGGGGCAGTGTTCGCCATTCACCCTTCTTGGGAATGGGTAACCGAGCCAACGACGAACCCAGACATATCAGACCTAGTGGCACCGAGGCCGCACCAACAAAATTAGTAGCATCCATAACAAAGGCCAGCGGTGGCTGCCCATCTGGAGCGGAGGGCATATAGGTCCCAGGAACAACGACAAAGAGGGCTTTGACCTTGGGAATGAGCGCTATCGGAAACGAGATGAAGATTGCAATTGATGCCGGGGTAAACAGGCTATGTAGAAAATTCTTGACTGTGCGCCATAGAGCAAAGCGTCTATGCAACCCAGAATCATTTGACGATGATAACGATGTGCTTCTTCGATTGGGATACGAGTTTGTTGGCAGAATTTGGGTTGAATCTTTGGAATCGAAATCCGATCTGCGAGGAGCAGTAGTCCCCAAAGCAGACACAGTCACCGTGCGGTCTAAGGAGGTTGCACGAGACAAAATGCCGCCGTCCGTTGGAGGTGGTGAACATACCGGGGAAGAAGGACCTTCTGTTGGCACTACGGTTGTTGCATCGTCCGCAAACATCACTTGTTTCCGGTGTATCGGCTGTGGAGTGGGCTCCTCTAATCTTTTCTTTTCACAGATTTGGATAGCAGCGTTTTCTGCTGAGCGATTCTCAACGTCCTTAATATTGTTGGCAGAGGTTGACCTCCATCGAACTCGACGGAAGGGCATCGCCATAGCCTTTCGTTTCTCTCGCATAGCCTGCTTGACATCATCGTTCTCAACGTCCGGTCCGACATAGTCCCAAGCAATCAACTTGTAGGCTCCCAAAGGAAATAGTGATACCTGTTATGACTATGAGAGTGTCTCATCGAGTCAAATGATCGTCAAACACACCATGAACACGAGAATAAACGCTGAGATGTAGGCCACCGATAAATTCTGGTCGTTGGTGCCTTGAAACGGCGTGGCGCCTGTGACGCTCATTATCACTGCAGTGGCTATA
>Ga0247742_10001065_pt1 | contig 20018 bp, 33 predicted proteins | sample UWRJL208509C2_FD_180944 | JGI IMG/M metagenome (GOLD analysis project Ga0247742, IMG submission 180944) | Plant litter microbial communities from Arlington Agricultural Research Station in Wisconsin, United States - UWRJ-L208-509C-2 | ecosystem: Environmental > Terrestrial > Plant litter >... | reverse complement strand
CCGGAGGCGTCAACGTGATGAGGGGATCAGGAATCAGGTTAAGGGAATCAGGAATCAGAGAATCAGCCGGAGCGCTACCGAGAATGGCAGAAGGACTCCCGCCAAAATCGGTAGTGATACAACCCTCTGATGCAGAAGGAATTACCGACTCAGGTTCATTGCGGTGTGGGTTCTGATGCTTGGTGAAGTTCTCCACCTGGATATACCGCTTGGTATGAGCGGTGTATCGAGTGATGAATCCCTCCACTGTCAGAAACTGCAGAAGAGCATGAATGTCGACACCATCGCGGTAGGGGAAAAGCTCGCCCTTTATACGAAGTGGGCGGTCTTCCAACCTCCCGGACTTATCTGCCAACAGCCAAAGACCCTCGAAAAGAAGAGTCGCCATTGGATCGGCAACGCCCAAGATTTCATTCTTGAACAGTGCTGGTTTGATGTTGCGAGCGCGGGCCATTATTGGACCTCCAGCTTGTACTGAGCCCACAACCCAGCCACCCAAGTGACGCCTTTGGGGGTGAATTTGGCTTGGTTGAATGCGTGTCCACTGTCAGAGGTGCCGGTCTTCACATCGAAACGGCCAGCGTCTACGTGGTTCTGGTATGCCTGCCACTCCCCGCCCATGCGGTACATGATTCGCTTGTCCAGAAGGAACTCACGGAATCGGGCCTCATTAGCGCCCAGCAGTTTGGCGGTCTGACGGAAGCCTTTAAGGCCGGTTGATTCGACGTAGCGATCTACGAAGTCAACCTTTGGGGCTGCGATAGCCAATGCCTGGCTGGCGGCTTGCTGTAGTTCGAACTGCTCAGCCCATGCGCGAGCGGCTGCGGCTGGATTGGAGAAGTCTGGGAGTGTGGCGATGACGCGAGGCGTAACAATTTGCTCCAGCTCATGCAGTCGATGAATCACCTTACGGCGCAAAGGAATGCTGTAGCCGGTGAGAAGTGTTTCAGTCAGTTCGCGATCAAGGTGAAATTCTGCCGTGTAGCCTCGACCATCTTTGTCTTCCCGGACATGGCTCAGATCCGAGCCATCTTCTTGCAGCGCATCGAGCATGTCGCGGATGTCACGGATGACATTCTTGTGAAGCTTGCCGGTCAGTTGGGCAATCTCCGAGCTGCTCATTGTCACAACTGGCGCCACGTATCCGTAGATCCCATTTTGTGGCGCGGGCTTATTGAGGCCCTGTACATCTGTATTAGAGGTATGCATAATCGGCCTCACAGAGTGTTAAGTTATGTGCTGCACAAAAAGCCACCATTGCCCGGTGGTTTTTTTGTGCCTCCGTTTTGTGTCTATTCACTTTTCAGGCCCTCATCAGGCTTTGCTCTCGCTTGGTTGTAGGGGCGGCGGAATGTATGAACTGTCCCTTGCATCGTCTTTGGCCTTGTCCTGGCAACGATGTGGCGCTCAATCAGTTCCTTCGCTAACTGCTGCGGTGTAATCCCAAGCTCGGCGGCTGCCTGCTCAAGAAACTTGATGTCTTCAAAATCCGCGACCTGTCGCAATGACAGTTCGCTTTGGGTCTCAGGCATACGGCCTCCATTGCGGGCCTTCAGGCCATGTCTTGAACGCGGGTAAGCTCATCCCTCATCTGCTGAATGGCAGCTTTCAGAATTTCCCGAGCAAGCACGGCTTTCTGTGTCCCGTGAATCTTTGCGAGAGAGCGCAGGTACTCGTCGTACTCATCGCTCAAACGGACCTTGGTTTCGTTGTGGTTTAGGTGCTTCGGGTCTTCGTACATTGGCTTTCCTAATGGCTGATGAATGGGTTTAAGCGGCAGATTGGGTAGAGCTGGTGAAGCGCTCTGGGTAGAGCACCTGAATTTCGTTGATCTCGTTGTTGAAGACCTGACACAGCGCCTCGGCCAGACCAGAAGAGGCTCGCTGTACGCCGCGCTCGATTCTGGAAAGGTTGCCGGTATCGATCTGGTCGCCACACTTGGCAAGGCGCGCGCAGACCTCGGCCAGTGTCCAGTGCCTTTCAGTGCGTGCTTGCTTGAGTGGGGTCATGCCTAGATTCCCGGTATTTGAATGTTGGCTCCTATTCTGCGCAGTGCGCAGATTGAACGCAAGCAAAATCTGCGTCCTGCGCTTTGCGTGCAGCGCAGGAGGAAGGCGAGAATTAATCTCATGGACATAGGCAAAGAAATTCGAAAGGCACGAAAGGCCCGAGGTATGACCCTTGAGGCTCTGGCGCACCTGGTTGACAGTGATACGGGGAATCTATCCAGGTTCGAGACTGGCAAGCAGGGGGCTAGTCAAGAGCTGATGACAAGGATTATGGTGGTGCTGGGCATGGAGCTAGTATCTCAGGCACCCATCGTTCACTCGAACGTCGTAGAGACGCTTCAGCCCAGCACAGACCCGGTGAGATACCCAGTAATAAGTTGGGTGGTTGCAGGGCAATTGGCTGAAACCATCGACAGTTTTCGGCCTGAGGATGCAGAGCAGTGGCTGGAGTCAACAATGAATGCGGGAGCCAGCGGATTCTGGCTAGAGGTTCGCGGGGATTCGATGATGAGTTCCCACATGCCGACGTTTCCCGAAGGATCTCTGATCCTTGTCAAGCCAGATGAAGAGCTAGTAAGCGGGAAGTACTACGTTGTCCGGCTTGCGGATAGCGGTGAATGCACCTTCAAGCAGTACGTCGAAGATGCTGGGCACAAGTATCTAAGGCCGCTCAACCCAACCTACCGTGGTATCGAGGTCACTGAGAACTGCCACTTCATTGGCAGAGTAGTGGATACCCGCCAAATCGGCCTATGACAGCCAGTTAATAGCCGCCTCTACGAAGCCCGCCTTAGAGCGGGTTTTTTGTTGCCTGAAAATAATTGAAAATAATTGCATTCTGCGCTTGACGCAGAAATGAATTGGCTTATAGTTACCCCATGTTCTGCGCAGCACGCAGTTTCTGACAGGGCAGGGCCTAACAAGCCCAGCAACAAGGCAGCGATGAATCGGCCTCAACGGTTCAGAGGGTTGGCAACTGACCCGGGTGTGCAGCGTAAAGCACCGAAATCAGTTTTCTGGCGGACAGGGTCGCGGCCAGAGAGAAGGAAACAGAAGTACGCCTGCTGATTCAGGCGAGCAGTGAGTTTCACAAATGCCGCGCATACCCCGTGCGGCATTCGGAAGGTCAACTGGAGGATTTGAGATGGAGAGCTACAAGAAATATCAGGCAGCCAAGCTTGAGGCTAAACGTGCCACTGATTGGCTGGGCAACAAACAGAAGACGGACTCGCAGAGCGGACAGAAGTATTTGTTCGCCAACGTTAAGTTCGCTGCGCAGTACTGCGGCCAATCATATGCCGGGGCGACCAACTACCATGACTCGCCCGAAGCCTTTAACGCCGCGATGGCCGAGGTCATCCGCGAAGATTTCGAAGCCCTATCTGCAAGAGCGCTCGCCAAGCTTATCAAGAAGGAACTAACCGCGATGATCGCCTGCAAAGACGATCTGGCAGCAGTTCAGGCAGAGATTGAGCAAGCCGAGTCTGCCGCTTAGATCTCACCCCGGAGCACCCCCATGATCCCCGAACCATCCCCACCCCAAGCATGGGGGTTACTGACTGCAGCTATAGCGCTGAATGCCCTCGCGTTTGGGCTGATGGTGGTGTGGTCTTGAGTCGTCGGCGTTCTTGCGAGCGCTCATCGGGAAGTGATCTGAATGCCCTGTGGCGTGGGCTACACGGCTGGACGGGTGACGCGCACCTGAAAGGCCCGAGGCAACCTCGCGTGAGTTGCTGATGCTGGATGTCGCTGCCAGACAGATCACTTCACCGATGCGGACGAAACTGCGGCCTATAACCGCCCACCTGCATTCCCTCCGTGGCTGAACATGGGTTCGGTAGCGGCAACGAACAAGAGGACTAGCTATGTAACAGGACAGCACGCCGAGGCCTTCCAACTGCGGCATAGACTCTGAGAAACATAGGAATAGGAAAGCCCGGGTGATCTCGGGCTTTCTCGTCTTTATCGGAGAGCGCCTTGAATCGTCCGGATCAAATGTCGTTACCGGCGAGACGCTCTACCGATGCAGATGAATGCCCGGGCTGACGGGCAAGTGTAAGACCTGAGGGATCGCGGGAATCGTGGCCGGTAAAGTGAGTAAGCGCCCAGATGGCCACGGCGAGTCCAAGAATAAGCGGCTGAAACCTTCGCCCCGGTGAAACTCCGGTGTCACTAAGGCCGCTAATAGTCGTGCCGGGATCAGCTCCGGTCATCTGCACCCCATTCAACAGGTAGCCACTGCCTTCCCAGTGAGCGAGCAACAGGAGATTGCGCCATGAAGTAAGCCAGCCGATTGACCTGTGCGTCGCAGAAAGCCTGAAGGCTGCGACCAATACCTAACAGGCAGCGGACAGCTAGGCCGTCGATGTCACCGCGCATTGGCCGAAAGGTAGGCCACCCTTCGAAGCACATCGGAGTAGTGCCCGCACATGCGGAACCCCCACCGAACATACCGCACTGTCCATCCTCCGCTGCCTATCTGGCCGACCGCGTTCTTGAGTGGGCAGCTCCGTGTGTTTGGTTAATCAGTATGGAGATTGAGCAGCATGAACGATTACGAAAGCGCATATGCCTCAGGCAAGTTTGTTGAGATCGTTAATCAGGTGGCAGAGGACATTCGGGTTTCATATACCCGACCTGCCGTGACGTTTCGTCCGGCCCTGAGCATTGACGGCAATCAATACTGCGCGCTGTTCGGTGCCGACCTGCAAAGCGGCGTGGCCGGCTTCGGTGATACGCCAGAAAAGGCCATGCAGGACTTTGATCGTAACTGGTTCAAGCCGCTACCAAATTCACCAAGCGGTAAAGCCGTCGCCTAACCCCTCATCTGGAGGTCATCACCATGAACGCAGCACTTCAGCTTGCTCAGTCTGAATATGATAACCGCTTGCCGGACATGGTCGATGACGGCCCTGTCACCGAGTGGATCGAACAGAACGCCAACCGCCTGATGGATGGCGAGACAGTCACCTGGGGCTACAAGAAGTCGGACAAGGGAAAGATCACGGCGGACGAATTCGCTACTGCGGTTCAGGAGCACCTGACATCGCGCCAGATCGACGGCGAGGATCAGCGTGACGCCTTTGCCCGACTGGTCATTGCAAACCTCGTATGGGGCCACCGGTACGAAGGCCGGGATCAGGCGCTTTACCTGATGGGGTCTAAATCGGCCCTCAAGGACATCGCTGTCGGGATGTTGCAGCACCATGCAGTCAAGGCGGTTGAGCTGGACGCCGAGTACCTGCGCCAGTCAGAGGAGTGTGGATTTTGAGCAAGCACCTCGCTGACGCATATCTGGGCCTCGCCATCGCGCGACTCGCCAGATCACCCACCCCGACGCCGGATCGTACCTTCATCGAAGGTGCCATCGACATGGCTGAATTCCTCGGGCAACTGACCTATCAAGAAGCGGCGCTGTACCGGGAGGCTTTGGCTATCAAGGCTGGTGACCGCGCTGAGAAAATAAGGAGTGCGGCATGACTGTACGCCAAGAGTTCGAAGAGTGGCTTGTGAGCACCCAAACCGAAGCGCTGTTCCAGAAGTGCGGAGGGGGTCTGGCTCGAGAGTCTTGCTCGACTATTGTAAAAGCCACATGGCTGCCGAAAGAAGGCATGTCTCCGAAAGCCGCAGATTTGTTCGATGCTTGGATGTCCTCACGCGCCGTATTGGTGATCGAACTGCCGACCGCGCCGTCCGTGCCAGAAGACCCGGAAGATGCCATCGACGACAGCCACATGGACGCCTATCACTCGGCTGTCCGTATGCGCAAAGCCTGTTCGAAGTCCATCGCTGCCGCTGGCCTGAAGGTGACGCCATGACCCCTCTCTACCCCTCCCTGATCGACGAACAGATAGCCGATATCGAACGCAAGCTGGCAATCATGGGTGTCGTTGCTCCAGCCGTTGAGCTGCCCGAACATCTTGCAGTGCCCAGCGACAGAGTGCTGATGGTGTTCAAGGGGCTGACGATGACCGAGGCGATGCGCGAGGCTGAACTGGCGCATATCTCCAACCCTGAAGCGTGGAGCCGCCGTGCGTGCCTGTGTGGTGAGTGGACGCTGAGTTATGAGGTGCGAGCATGAAATGCTGGATGGTTCACGATGGCGAGCCTGCATACGGCTGCCAAATGGTATTCGCAGAAACCAGAAGCCGCGCAAAGTTGGTAGGAATCAACAACTATCCGGGCGACATGGGCGAATGGATATACGTCACCGCCTGGAGAAAGCCTGAATTTGATGGGCTTCGCAATCACGAGTGCGCCGTCATGGACAACGATGAGTTGCCACCTGACAGGCCATTCTATAGCGAGGTCATCGGATGACTGCCTATCAAAGAGCCAAGCGATACTGCTTCTGGCGCGGTTCTGCCCTAGCACATCACGCAGTAAATCCCCCCATTCAATCGCAGCGCCCCGGCAACGGCATGGCGCGTGGAGATAGTCATGTCTGCTGAACGCCGATATGTCACGCCAACAGAGGCGGCCCAACTGCACTGGTCAGTCGAGGGCGAGTTCCAACCTCAGCAATTCACTGGCGATCAGCGTCAGGAATACGAAATCGAACAAGCCCGCATTGAGCGCCAGTGGGATAACCAACCAATTTGAGGTCGCCATCATGGCAACAGTCGTTTTGATTCTCGGCAAATCAGGCAGCGGCAAAAGCACGTCACTGCGAAACATGAAGCCCGCCGACGTTGCCCTGGTGCAAGTGATCGGCAAGCGGCTCCCATTCAAGGGCGCCGGGGACTGGAAACCCTTCGTCACCGACGACCACGCAAGAATTATTCAGGCGAGCGCAAAGGCTGCAGCAAACGGGCGGAAGATGATCGTGATTGACGATTACCAGTACGTGCTGGCCAACGAGTTCATGCGTCGAAGCCAGGAAAAAGGCTACGACAAGTTCAACGACATCGGCCGCCACACATGGGACGTTTTCGATGCCCTACTCAAACTGCCCGACGATGTGCGCGTCTACATCCTCAGCCACACAGAGGAGAGCGAGACTGGGCAAATCAAGATGAAGACCGTGGGCAAGATGCTCGACGACAAGATCACCCTGGAAGGCCTTGTAACGATCTGCCTACGAGCTGTTATTCAAGACGGCCAGCACTACTTCGCAACACGCAACAACGGCTCAGACACCACCAAGGCCCCGATGGGGATGTTCGACAGCGACATGATCGACAACGATCTGGCGGCCGTCGACGCCGCCATCTGCGATTACTACCAATTCGACGCTCCCAAAGCCGCATAAGGAATCCCGCAATGTTCAATCTCGACGCTAACGCTGCACGGTCGGCTGACAACAAGTCAGCATTCATCGACGAGGCCGGCAAGTACATCGGTGCATTCACCCGGGCCGAATACATGGAGAAGTCAGAGACCGGCTCCACCGGTATCGGCTTCACGTTCAAGACCCGCGAAGGAGCAGAGGCGCAGTTCTATCTCAACCTCTCCTATCAGCACGGCACCAAGAACGACGGCGGCCACGCACTACTGAACGCGCTGATGGCGTGCATGCAGTTGCGCACCGTAGCTGACCCTCAGCCGATGGAGGCTGAAAAGTGGGATAGCGATGCAAAACAGCGAGTCAAGGTTACCGTGAAGGGCTTCAAGGAAATGGTAGGCAAGCCGGTCGGTCTTCTCCTCCAGATGGAAATTGAAAAAAACAGCACAACCGGGATGGAGCGTCCGGTCATCTTTGCCCCGTTCAGCGCAGAGTCTGAAAAAACTGCGTCGGAGATTCTGGATAGCCGAAACCAAGCGCCCGCCAAGCTTGAGAAAATGGTTCAGCAGGTCATGAGCAAACCAGTCGTGGATCGTCGGCCAAAAGGCCAGGCATCTAACGGTAGCGTTCAGCACCAGAGCGGCCCAATCGCTGACGGGCCGGACAGTTACGATTCCGATATCCCATTCTGAGGCCCTTATTGGGCGTCGCAACTTTCCCTTCGGGCGCCATCGAGCGCCCTTTCTTTTGGTGGACAGAATGAACATTTACCTCGACATCGAAACAATCCCAGGACAAGCGCCGGGCATCAAAGAAATTCTCGCCGAGCGTATTACAGCGCCGGGCAACTACAAGAAACCAGAAACCATCGCCGCATGGGAACTGAATGAAAAGCCTGCACTGATCGAAGAGGCTTGGCTGAAAACCAGCTTCGACGGCGCTTTTGGCCATATCGCAGTGGCATCCATCGCAATTGGCGATGAGGCCCCGCAGACGTTCTACAGCGCAGATTGGCCGAACAATGAGCGGGAAATTCTGTTCAACCTGTTCAATGCCATCGAAACGGCTGGCGGCGCCGAGCTTTTGGGTGGTACGCGACAGACCGGCAAGCTGGTGTTTATTGGTCACAACGTCCTGAACTTCGATCTGCGGTTCATCTTCCAGCGCGCCGTAATGCTGGGTATTCGACCTCCTGCATCTATTCCATTCGATGCCAAGCCTTGGGGGGCAGAAGTGTTCGACACCATGACAGCATGGGCTGGCGTTCGCGGCACCGTCAGTCTGGACAAGCTGTGCAAGGTGTTCGGCATAGCTACCAAGGGTAGCGAGATCGAAGACGAAATTGACGGCAGCAAGGTTTGGGAGTTTGTCCAAGCCGGACGGATTGATGATGTCGCCAAGTACTGTGCTGGCGATGTTGAGCGAGTTCGCCAAATCCATAAACGTTTGACCTTCGCGCAGGCGGCCTAGCCATGACTACCACCTTCAAGAATGCCCAAGAGCGTGCATGGCATATCCAGCACATGCGCGCCAATGTTGAACTGTTGCTTGCAGCCTCAAAGGACTGGTCGCCCGCTGATGCTGTTCGCGGCGAGCGGACAATCAAGCAGCTCGAGCGGCAGATATTCGATTCACTCAGTGAAGCTCCGGTGACAAAGGTTTGGGCCAACGGTTGAAACGCACCCTACCCCAGCGCCGCAAGCGAGCGGCGCAACACCACTTACCGCCCAGCGGGTTGGAGGACATCGAGTATGGAACGAGCAGCATCGGGTGTCGTCACTCTCCCCAGCTGGATGAAGTCGGTAAAGAAGCACTACATCACACGGAGCGGCGGCCAATACCGTCCGGATGAAGTCGCCTTGGCGTTTGCGCTGAGTCTGCGGATTCACGACAGCGCCGACGAGCTTCGATCACTGGCCTGGCGTTTGGTCGACAAGGTGTGCATGGAGCATCAGCCGAACCTTCGCCGACTGTCACGGGAAAAGGACGACGCCCTGGTATTCGACGCCGCACTGCGCATCGTCAATCGGGTCTGCGACATGCTGCGCAATGAGCCCGGCACAGAGTTTTTACGAAATGGTGAATTGAATGGCACTGACCCAGAAGCAGCGCGACGAACGCAGGCACGCCAAATCCGAGAAGCTGCAGGAAGAGGATTTGAGGCTGAAGGTAAGGCCGGGCACGAAGCAGGCACTGTCTGAACTGATGGAATGGGCGGGCATTGAAGAGCAAGGCGAAGCGCTGACGCTGATGATTCACCATCTTCATGGGTTGGGGCCAGGCGGTGCGCTGCCGCTGCTGGAAATTCCGCGCCACAGAATAGAGGTATCGCCGACCGTGGCGCGGAAACTGGAACTGGCCTATCGGCGTGAAGAGTTGCGGATAGGCCTGGATAAATAAGCTATCGCTTGAATCGATCAATCATGAATTTATCCAGCGCCGACTTGAATGCAGATTCTACTTCTTCTTTGCTTAGCTCGTTCCCGCACGAGGCGCAAATCGCCCCATGAAACTCTTCGACTGATTCGAAAGGTTTATCTCCCGCTAAAACCAATGGCGTGGCGCTGCATTTAGGGCAGGTCGCCTCCAGCTTGATGCCGCCTTCCTCTTCACTCATTTTCACTCCTTGCCCCGGCCCTATGCCGGTCAACACGTATAGCCCACCACCAACCTATTCGCCACCGAACTTTCGGAGGGCGGCGCCTGCATTGGAATTCAACATGACCCACAAAAATTATCGGCGCGATCCGGATGTGAGGGCCGTCACTGACCTTGTGCCTGATGAACAAATGCAAAACGTTTTCCAAGGGACAAATTTTGGTCATACCGATTTCAGAGGCTTGCTCGCCCAAGGCTGTATTAAGGCGCTCGCAGGCTGGCATCAAGGGCATACGCTCACAACGATCCTCGACGAACTGCGACTGATCAGCTGGAACAAGCAGACCGGAAAAATAAAGGTTTCCGCCAAGGGCCGGCATTACATCTGGCTTGCCTTCAAAGGGAGCCCCGGCGTTTAGATCAAAAACTCAAACCCTAATTTGCACCCACAACCCAAGCCACACGGGAGCATCGCCATGGATAACAACAAACTGAAGCTCGACGCAAATCTTCCATGGGAGCCATCGTGCTGGGTGGGTGATGGGCGAGCGGTGCCGATCAAGAATTACCGCGATGACAGCCCGTACAAGTACGCAGCGGTCAAGGCTATCGCCGCCATCATGCGAGCAAAACGCCATGACCCCGTTTGAAGCGGGCTATGCGGCCTTCCTGAAAGGGATCGGAGCAGATGACAACCCGTTCGACGACGAGACCTGTCCGTATTCGAGAAAGCGCTGGGCCCAGGGCTGGGATAAGGCCCGGGCGCGGCGGATGGAAAAGGCTTGGTAATCCCCTTCAACTATTGGAGCAATCATGAATGAGCTGGCTCTTTTCGCAGGCGCTGGCGGCGGACTACTTGCCAGCCACCTGCTTGGATTCAGAACGGTTTGCGCCGTTGAGCACGGACAGCATGCCCAGCGGGTACTCGTGCAGCGCCAAAATGACGGAGTGCTTTCGCCGTTCCCGATCTGGGATGACATTCGAACTTTTGATGGAAAGCCATGGCGTGGCGTTGTTGACCTCATTTCTGGGGGATTTCCATGCCAGGCCTTCAGCACTGCCGCATCTGGACGCAACAATGCTGAAAACCTTTGGCCTGAGATGCGGCGAGTCGTGGCAGATGTCACTCCCTGGCTTGTCTTCGCCGAAAACGTCTCAGCAGAAGCAATTGAAGTGGCGGCGGAAGATCTGCGGGCTATGGGTTACAAAACCAGAGCCATTGCCCTATCTGCGGCAGACATGGGTGCTGACCACATTCGGGAAAGATACTGGCTACTTGCATACACCGACAACAAAAGCGAATTACTGCGCCGATTCAATGCAGAAATGGCCCTCCGGGAGAGAATTTCGGCGAGTGTTTGGCAGACCTTCCCCGGAGATACACGAGTGGCTGATGGGCTGGCCAATCGGGTGGACAGATACCAAGCCTCTGGAAATGGGCAGGTTCCGCGAGTGGCAGCGGCAGCATTCGCCATCCTCACAGCCGAAGACTGACGCGGCCTGAACGCCTACCAAATCCCAGATGTAGCCTCCAGAGGCTACTTTTCCAATAGTAACCCCCTGAGGCTACATCGAATTCAAGTTATATCCATCGCAACACAAATCCACCAACACGCCATCGACGCCATGCGTGCGGACGGTGAGCGTGCAGATGATCAGGAGGGGTTATGAGTCAGGAATATAAGATGGTCCCAGTAACACCGACAGCTGAAATGCTTCTTGCGGTAGGCGGGCGAGTTACTGTCGATGTGTGGAATGCCATGCTCACCGCCGCGCCTGTGCCGCCTGCCGATGACACAGTCGTCTATCGCTACCAGCACGAAGGTGCGCCGGGGCAATGGTTCTACACCCGTGATCCGCGCTATTACAATGCGGAGCCTGTGACGCTCGCTCAATTGCTTGCGGCGCTGCCGAAAGATGGAAGCCTTGAGGCCCCTGCCGAGGATGTCCGCGCAATGGTGGATGAGCCTGTGCGCAATCAGTGCGATGGCTGTCAGGCAGGCATCCCGATAATCAACGGCGCGCATCGCATGGGTAAGCCCGGTGGCTACCCTGATTTGATGGGTTGCACGGCCAAAGTCTATCGAGCCCAAGCTGCAATGTTCCCTGCCGTCCTGCCTCATCCGCCACGCCACACCGGATTCCTGCAGCCAGATCGCGAAGTACCCGGCTACACAGTGGAGCAGATTAAGGAGTACGGCGCGGCGTGCGTTGCAGCGTTTGCCAAACAGAACGGTGACTAATCATGACCTGGTATCAGATCGCCGGACTAATCTTCGCCTGCTGGCTCGCCCTGGGCTGCATCCTCATCATCCCCGCCGGACGATTCTGCGCCACCAACGTTTACGACGATTAAGTCACCCCGCTGTAATCCGCTAAACCAACCCTATCCCTATTGCCTGCTGCGTATGCGGCGAGGCGGAGCTTTGCCATGTCGATTATCTTGAAAGGTCACACGCTGAACCAGCGACAACTTGATGCGATTGTTCCGGTGATGAATGACCTGATGCAGGGAAAGGTGAGCCAGAAGAAGTTTGAGGCGGCCTGCGTTAAAGCGCTTGAAAAAGCTGGCTGCGCCATCGGCTACGACACCGCTATTCCGGGCGCTGAGTCGACCGTAGCGGCGCGCGCCCAGGCTTGGATATTGAACGGTCGGGTTGGCATGTCCGCGAAGGCTATCTATTGCCACATGACCGGCAACAGCGACAAGGATCGATGGAACTATCCGCACGATCCCGATGACTTGAACCGCTGCCTTTTGTTACTCGATCTGATCCCGGAATGGAAACCTCGGATGATCGAAATGGCGCAGCGCGGTCCAGCGTGGAAAGCGCTGGCCGAGAATTGGGAAAACATCGCCGCCAACTTTATTGACGAAGTCGGGCTGGACTGGTGCAAGGCCCGTTCCGCGCCAAAGACCTACGACCTGATGCGGGCTGCAATCGATGGCAGTGAAGAGCCCGGCGTATTCTGTATTCGCGTTTAACCCATTCCCCATCCTTCCATTCAAGCCTGCCGGTGTATGGCGGGCGAGGAATTCGCATGCTCGAAAATATTGAGGTGACGCTGGTCAAGCGCTTCGCCGCGAACACTGCCGGGCGAGACATTGCCGTCGGAGACATTCATGGCCACTTCACGCGACTGCAATCTGCGCTGGACGTAATCGGTTTTGATCCCGCCGTTGACCGGCTTTTCAGTGTCGGCGATCTGGTCGACCGTGGGCCTGAGTGCGAAGACGTGATCAAGTGGCTGAACAAGCCGTGGTTTCACCCGGTGCGCGGCAACCATGACGATTACGTGGTCCGCTTCGATACCTGCGACATCGGTAACTGGATGCAGAACGGCGGCTTCTGGTTCGTTGGCCTGCCGCTGACCGAGCAGCAGAACTATCAGGTCATGTTCCGGGATCTGCCAATAGCCATCGAGGTCGAGACCGTCGGCGGCATTGTTGGAATCGTACACGCTGATTGCGTCTTCGATACCTGGGCCCAGATGAAGAGCGAACTGGAGTCTCCGGAAAGCCACAAACGCCTGCGGCTGGTGCAGAACACCTGTATGTGGTCGCGCTCGCGTATGGAGCAGCAGGATTGCCGGCCGATCCCTGATGTTCGCGCCGTGGTCGTCGGACACACTCCAATCGCGCACCCGGTCACGCTGGGCAATATCCACCACATAGACACGGCGGGTTGGCTCAAGGATGGCAGCGGCCACTTCACGCTGCTGGATCTCGCCACGCTGCAACCACTCAACCCCGCATAGACCCCGGACGGAGAAAGCCATGAACACAGTATTTCTGCTGATGGCGCAATACGGCGGACAGGCCATCATTCCGCTTGAGCGGGTGTGCGCCGATTATTTCAGCCACCTGACGCCAGAGAAAATGAAACTAAAGGTGGCGGCGGGAGAGATTGACCTGCCGCTGGTCAAAATGGAGAGTAGCCAGAAGTCGGCTCGTGGCGTGCATCTGAATGACCTGGCCGCCTACCTGGATGAGCAGCACTCAAAGGCCAAGAGTGAACACAGCAAGTTGATGGGCCGAACCCTTCGCCGCGTCTCGTAAATCCCTCGAAATACCCCTTCCTGAAGCCTCGTTGCTTAATATCTGCTACAGCAAGCCGCGAGCGCACTCTAACTATCTGGTCTATATAATATTATTCGTTCAGTAGACCCGATCCATCATCGGCGCAACGGAAAACCTCCTGCATACCGGAACCACTGGTGTTGCGAGGTTTTCTGCTTGTTTCGTCTGCATTTCCACAACTCTCATTTGATACCTTTTACCGCTGTTTTCGCTTGTTTCTGAAAGGTCGTTGCTACAATGTAGCAAGCCAAGTCAGTCGTGTAGCAAAATTCATGGGCACCATCACCCAGCGCAAGCGCAAGGACGGATCTTCGGCCTACACCGCCCAGATCCGCATCAGCCAAAAAGGCGCGCCAGTTTATCAGGAAAGCCAGACCTTCGAGCGCAAGGCTACGGCACAGTCGTGGCTGAAAAAGCGTGAGTCAGAATTGGCCGAGCCTGGTGCTATCGGAAAAGCCAACCGCAAGGGCAATACCGTTAAGGGGATGATCGAGCGCTACCTGGACGAGTACGAGAAGCTTCGACCGCTCGGGAAGACGAAGCGCGCGACACTGCTGGCCATCGGCGAATCATGGCTGGGCAAACTTGAGGACAAGGACGTCACCAGCCAAAAGCTGGTTGAGTATGGCCTTGATCGCATGGAGAGCGACGGTATTCAGCCGCAGACAGTCGGCAATGACCTGGCGCACCTTGGCGCAGTGATGGCTGTTGCTCGCCCGGCATGGGGCTATGACGTCGATCCTATGGCGATGCCGGATGCGCGGCGGGTGCTGAAGAAGATGGGCGCCGTGTCGAAGAGTCGGGAGCGCGAGCGTAGACCGACCAAGGACGAACTGGAATCCATACTGAGCTACTTCGAGGAAATGAAAACTCGCAGGAAGCAAGAGATCGACATGGTGCGCGTCACCCTCTTCGCCCTGTTCTCCACTCGTAGGCAGGAAGAGATCACGCGGATCAGGTGGGATTCGCTTAGGAAGTCTGAGCAAAGCGCGCTGATCACTGACATGAAGAACCCAGGCCAGAAGTATGGCAACGACGTTTGGTGTCATCTGCCCGATGAGGCGTGGTCGATCCTGAAATCAATGCCGGAGGGTGCTGATCAGCCATTCCCATACAACGCCCGGTCGATATCAGCCTCTTTCACGCGCGCATGCAGGTTTCTGGAGATTGACGATCTGCATTTCCATGACCTGCGCCACGATGGGGTGAGTCGATTATTTGAGATGGGGTGGGATATCCCGAAAGTGGCCTCTGTATCCGGCCACCGGGATTGGAACTCGATGAGGCGCTACACGCACCTCAGAGGGAAAGGCGACCCGTACAAGGACTGGTCGTGGCTGAAGCGGGCTATTGATAGCCCGAAGATTGCGCCGATGAAGCGGAAGCAGCGGGAAGCGTGATCCGGCGTCCTGCCGACGATCACCCTTCCTTTATATGCAGCACATCGTCAGAGCAGAAGGTAATAGATACCTAGCTTTAGACTATTCGAATTTGCACGATATTCCCGTTTTTATACATTCCTCCTACAGGAACCCCACCTGTGGCCGCCGCCGCATCAGAGGCATACGTACCGAGCGCCGGGGCATATATGTACCCAGGGTTCCAGCCAAAAACCACCGACGCTCCAGACATAATCCGGCCAATACCGGAAGCGCCATTATGGGTTAAAAAGCTTTGAAACGTGTCTGCTCCCGTAGCTGTTTCAGTCTGAAGATTGAATATCTGTGCGTCCATCACCATACGCCCGTCAATAGCGCTTGCACTCAGATCCTCAAGGACAACGGTGGGCGCCAGACTGCTTATCTTGGCATCGCCGCGAATGTTTAGGTCCCTGGTTCTGGATAGGTCAAGGTCCGCCCTACGCCCTGGTATTGCGCTAAAAAGCAGCGCACCCACTGCATCTGCATTTCCCGTGATTCGCGAGATTTCAGTTTGTTCTTCAAGGTCGAAATGCAGGCTTGAGAAAATAATGAAGTTGGCGGGACAGGCGCGTTTGCTGGTTATGGTGGTCGCGCCGCCCGAAAGGTTGCATGAAACTACCCGACCAGCCGCTGTCGTATTATTTGCGAGAAAGTCTGCTGCAGTACCATAAACCACAACCTTGATGTTGCAGTTTTGGCCTACGCTCTCTGACTGCACCACTGTGTCGCTTTCCTTGTATGGCGAAAACGATACCGCAGAGCCGCAGTCACCAATGTAAATTAGGTCGATATCAAGCTTTGCGCCTGGGCCACGGACAAGGTAGTCAGGAACCCCATACTCCGGGTCATTGACCATCAAGATATTCGTGGAGCGAATATTGCAGCCACGATCTATGGCGATCACGGCATCCTGACCGACGTACTGCGTGTTTTTTCCGCAGTTACGACCTACGATATTCGAAATCAGCCCGCTCATATTTGCAACGCTGTGCGGGTATCCAGTGGATGTATTGCCCACCAGCCAATAGAGAACATCGCAGTCTTGAACGGTGATGCCAGAGATAGTGAAGCCCGACCTACCCTTCAGATTACCGCCCTGCACAGCAAAACCCATGTAGCATTTTTCCACGCGACCGTTTGTGATTCTGCATCCGACGTTTGATAGGCCGGTGTCATTGCTTTCCAACTGGAATCCGCGACCACCCTGCGTTCCACCCTTTTGGTGTGCGCCATTTTTCACATGGAAGTTGTCTGCCCAGCAATTCGAGTTGCCCGTTCTGAACATGAAGCCATTCATAGCCGGTATGTTGTTCAGATCTATCTTCAATCCAATAAGGGAAACATCAGATGCGCCATTCACCGGAACAAATAGACAGTCAAACCCATCACCTGGATTGGCAAGGCACTTAACCCAGCCAGAGCAGCTTACCTTTACGTTGCTGGTGGGCCTCATTACCTGGGAGAGTCCGAACGTAAAATTTGCCGGAATGTTTATTTCGGCACCGACAGTCGGGCTTGCGAGGCTATTGGCGTAGGTGAATGCGGCCAGGAAAGATGTAGAATCATCTGTAATGCCGTCCCCGACTGCGCCAAACCACATAACACTAATAGGTCCACTAAACATCCGAACCCATGAGCGCCCCAGCGTATCTACGATGACCGTCCCGCCATTATCAGCCGGAGTTACGCCGGTCTGACGCTGGAAAAACCCCTCAATACCAGGGTTCGTTACATGTACTACAGTTGCACTACCAAAGTAGGAACGCAGGCTGCTGTAACTTGGCAAGGCTTTGGCCTTGTTGAGTGCCTGTTCAACGGTTTCACCATCATATGTGACCTGTGACGCGCCATTGGGCTGGGTCAGATCAATACCAGTTGCCGAGGCTAATAGAGTCATCAGGACACCTCGTACGCAGCAGTGCCGGTGGGAGTAATACGAACCCTGCCGTTGCCCATCCAGTAAGCCCACGCGCCGTCAGTGGTCATGGTGTTAGCAACAACCCACGCCGTCCCGACTGGCTTTTCAATGGCGACAGTTCCGGTGCCTACCTGAACTGCGACGACGACAGGCTGGCTCGCATTGCAGGGGAATATTTCCTGGGTTGTGTACTTGGCCATTTTCAATACTCAGGTTGTTGACTGTTTGCCCACGGCTACGCCATGCCGCAAAAGCAGCAGGTAGCCGTGATTGATTTGTTGGGGTGGGTTATTGCGAGCGAGCGACCTGGAAGCTGAACGCGCTGTCTACGAACGCCGAGGCTTTGTCCTTGCGGAAGCCGATCGTGAACGTGGTGTTGTCCAGCGCGTAGCAGTAGTCGAGCAACTGAACCCCGAGAGGGTCGATGCAATTAACGGATGCTGCGAAACCGTTGACGGTAGGTGCCCAGCCGCCAGACTTGAACACGTTGTATTTGCCTGCGGACAGTCGGGTGACGACCACACCCGGAGGGCCATTCAGAATGACGCCCGCAGCATCCACGTTGCCGCACAGGACTGCCGATGCGCTTGAGTTGAACGAGGTGCCTATCGACGTGTTTTCGTTGTGAACACAGGTGTCCCAGCCGATAACTTCGACATTGGCGCCGTACTGAATAAACGGACGCGTAGCCGATGGGGTATAGCTTGGGCCGGAGAAGAAGCCGTTACCCTCCAGAATCACTTTGACGAGACCGCCACCGGTACTGGTGATCGTGATGTTGCTGGTGGTGTAGCGCGCGGCGTCCACTCGGTTGAACGAGCAGTTGGAGATTCGCACCGTGACGGGCAGGCTTTGGATGTTGTCAATACGCAGGTCTGCTTCGCCGGAGTTGCCCTCAAAGTAGCAGCTGTCCAGATCGAGACAGGCAGTCCCGTTGAGCCCGCTGACGTTGACGATCATGCCGCCGTTGCCAGCTACCGGAAGACCGCCAACCGGTGTGCCGTTCTGTTCGATCTTGGCATTGATGAACTTGTTACCCGCGCCCATCGAGTTCGCGATTACCCCAGCCTGGGAGTTGCCGCCCGCGATCAGGCTATAGAAAGTGTTGGCGTTCGGCAGGCTCAGAGAGGTCTGGTTGAACGTCAGGCCGATGACGCCATTCTTCAGTGACAGGTTGGTGAAGTTCGAGGACAGTACCCCGTCCAGCTCCATGCCGGTATTCAGGTACTCACATGCGAAGTTCTCGACGTTCTTGTACGCAGCGTTGAGCATCCAGATACCCAAGCCTTGACGGTTTCGGGCGGCTGGATACATCGAGAAGTTGCCGATCCTGTCATGGGCATGGATACCCTGCCCGCCAGAGATTGGACTGTCGCCGATGAACTTGAATCCTGCGGCCAAAGTGGTGGCCGGACTCATTTTGAAGATGGTGTTCGCCAGCGAGTTGCCGAGGAAGTTAAGCCGCTTTGAAGGGTATGTGGCTTCCGGAAATCCAGCGCCCGTGTAGTCCACAACAATAGGCGTAACAATGCTGTACACGCCGTCACGCGCAGTCACAGTGCCGCCTGCGGTCATGGCTGCTCGGATTGTCGGAGAACTGTCTACTGCCCCGCTTTTGTCGGCGCCCCACTGGCAGATGTCGAGGTTCTTTGTGCCGGCCAATTTCCAGCGCGCCCCGTCGGTAGCCACAATGATGCTGCTGCCATTGTCCGCACTGGTGGTGTCTGCATCATCGACGTAGTACTCACCACCGCCACCATCACCCTTGGCGTAATACCCCAGCACACTCGCACGCTTGTTGCGCGACGAAACCAGAAGGCGCAATCCGGCGATGGTGTCTACCTTGCGACCAACCCCTGTACGCAGGTAGTCATAAAGCGTGCCAGAGTCGTAGAAGATGCCGAGCGTGTTATTGATCAGACCGGTGACGCTATTTACCAGATCAGTCAGGAAGCTCAGCGACCATCCCCGCGTGGCTGCGTCCTGAGCATCGACAGGGTCTTCAAGGTTCACAATACGACGCGCTTCGGCCTGGTAATGCTCGCTGTCCCGAGGATGACGCAGCGCGCGCGAGTCGCTTTCGCTGGTCTGCTGAATCAGCATGGTCAGGTAGTCCCAGACATCCTCATGGATCTCAGCGAAGTACTCACCCTGGTTCCTGAGGTCGGTCAGTTGCTGGATCGACAGTACGCGCGCGATGGTCAGCAGCTCGCCGGTAGCAAGAGGATTGGTGGTGGTGACAGTTCCACCGTTGAGCGCTTTGGCGCCAGTGACCGAGTAATCCGTATTCAGCGTGAGAATGGTCGTCACGCCCGCTACAGAGCGCTTGGCAATGACCAGATCGGTATTGTTGAAGAACCTGAAGCCAGTCGGCCAGGCCACGGTCGCGCCGTTGCCGTTGTACTGCACAACGCTGGTGGTATTGGATACGGTCAAAGTCTCTGCTCCTGAAATGCAAAAACCCCGCACTTGGCGGGGTTCTGGTGTTGGGATTTGTGTCAGTCGGTTTGTTGAATGGCGAACACGTTGACCAGTACCGGAGCCGTCACTGGCGGGTTAAGCGTCAATGCTCCGAGAACAATTGACAGGTTTACGGACTGCTTGGTGATCTTGATCGTGCAGCCCGCGGCATCGCAGGAAGTGACCGTGGCTTTATAAAGCGTGGTCGCATCGTTATTGACGACAGTGGGGTCTGGCATGATCGGAGGTACGGTGAATCGGCCGCTCGGCCATACGACTGTCAACACGGATGGCGTGCCGGCGGTCG
>Ga0247742_10001063_pt1 | contig 20034 bp, 14 predicted proteins | sample UWRJL208509C2_FD_180944 | JGI IMG/M metagenome (GOLD analysis project Ga0247742, IMG submission 180944) | Plant litter microbial communities from Arlington Agricultural Research Station in Wisconsin, United States - UWRJ-L208-509C-2 | ecosystem: Environmental > Terrestrial > Plant litter >... | reverse complement strand
GGCCATTGCCCAGCCCCCAGACTCCCATCAGTAAAACAATCAGCCAAGCATCTACGCCGGGTTTCCAAAATTCTATCTGTAGGGAAAACGCTATTACCAGTAAAACAACGCCAACCTGCAAAACACGTTTTCCAAACCGGACTATCAGCTTTGAAGCTACTAAAGAAGATATGATGAACAGGATACCAGGAAAAATAAAATATAATCCACAATCTAAAGCCGAAACTTTAAGTCCATTTTGTAAATACACTGCGCTTAAGAGCAGGTACGAGGTATGTAGCATAAAATGAAACAAGACAGCGATAAGCCCAATATTAAAATCCTTTATCTCAAATAGCCGCATATCTATTAGCGGATTCTTATTTTCAGTCAGTTTTCTTTTTTGATTATAGATAAAATAAGTAAATAACCCGAATGATAAAATGATCAGTGCAATACTCCATAATGGCCACCCGGCTTCACGACCTTGCGCTAAAGGATAAATAAGGCAGAACAAAGCCACCGTTAAAATTAATACCCCAACATAGTCGAATTTACTGCCTTGATTAGATTTTGTTTCTGTTACATAGCGGCTTGTAGCCCATAAGGTTAGAATACCTATTGGCAAGTTGATAAAGAAAATCAATCGCCAGCCTGCTATAACCCAATGCGTATCTGATAAATAACCACCTAATACCTGCCCAATTACCGCAGCCAAACCCAATGTGATACCAAACAAACCAATGGCTTTTGCCCGTTCTTTTTTTTCTGTAAAAAGTATCTGTATGAATGCAATTGTCTGTGGTACCATAAAGGACGCGCTCATACCCTGAAGGAACCTGGTTATATTTAATTGGATAGGTGTCATGGATAAACCGCATAAACAGGAAACCACCGTAAAGAGAAGCATTCCCCAAAAGAATACTTTCTTTCGTCCGAAATGATCGCCTGCTCTTCCCCCAGTAATAAGAAAGGCTGCATAACCCAACAAGTAGCCTGCTATGACCAATTGGACCTCAGCATCTGTGGCGTGTACTCCTTTTTTTATAGCCGGAATGGCTATATTAATAATAAATACATCAATCACAGATAATAGCGGTGCGGACAGTACAATGACCAACTCCAGCCATTTATTTTTAATCTCTTTCATTTCAGACCAGCCTTTGAATTATTGCTTTGGCAGATTGCAAATCATCTGCGTGTTTAAATATGGAAGCAGCTACCAGTCCTCCTTCAGTCATCATAAATACCATGTCTGTGAGTTCTTTATCAGTTAACAACTTTTTATGCCCGGAATTAATCACCAGTTGTTCAATAAACTCTTTGAGGTGCTGTTTTGCCTTTTGTATTTCTGCTAATACACGCTCGTCGCTCATACCCGCTTCATCATTTGCCTTTATAAAACGGCATCCACCAAATTCTCCCAGAATTTGGCGTTCGCGATGATAGTCGAAAATGGCCAGTAATCTCTGTTTAGGATCAGGGACACTGTTAACGTCGGCTTCCAGCCTATCAAACCAGGTTTGGTGGAAACGCTGTAAATAGGCTACCAATAAGTCAGCTTTTGATCCAAAATGTTTGTATAAAGATGCTTTGGCAATATCAGCCTCCTCTATCACCTGGTTGATACCTGTGATATTATAGCCCTGCTTAAAAAAAAGCCGTTCGGCTGTATCCAGTATTTTGTCGGTTACTATTTGTCCTCTTTGTTTTATCATTGCACAAAAGTAAGACTTAAATAGACAAATCTGTATATTTATTGCGGATTATTTTTGATAATCCTAAACATGATTGAATATCAGACATATGGGATGGATTCTGAAGAAATATTTTTTGTCACATATTATAATCCGTGGTTTAAAGCAGTTATAATACTAAAGTAATATGCTCTTTGAGATATGCGGAGGAGTTCGTCTCCTATGTATTACTATAAAGGAATTCTTTAATATTGGTGGAAACAATCTCCATCATATTGGTGGAAAAGAACTGGACCGAGTATGGAAGAGTAGCTACGCTCGATCCAGTAGTTGGATATCGTTTATCCAGTAGTTGGATTTCAAGTAGGTGGAAAGCCAGTAAACTTAGCCTTCCTTACTCTCTTCATAAGTAGGCCCGTACATACCCGGAACCTTATTTCCTGTAGCACGCAGATAAACAATCATTTCCCCACGATGATGATAAATATGATTAAAAAGAAATCCACGTGCCACTATCCCCCTTGGGACGGGACCAAGTACTGTCCGTTCGCCAACTTTCATGGTCCAGTTTTCCTGTAACTTTGCCGCAGTAAGCGATTTTAATGCAGTTCTGGCTTTTTCAACATTACCTTCAAAAAGATCCAGGGTAGCTTTGATATCATTTATATCCCCCCGTTCAAGCTGATCTGCAGCCATATCATAAACATCCTGAGTAAATACACCCACATACCAGTAATAGATGGTAGCAATATGCTGTGCCAGTTCTCCCATCGTCCAGGAAATTTCAGAGGGTTTATAACTGAGATCTTTTTCAGGAACCGCCTGTAGTAGCTTGCGTGTGCTGTTTACTTCATTTTCGAATTCTTGTGTCAGATATTGCAATACCATATCACGATAGTTGTCATTTTGCATCGTTGTATTATTTTAGTTTAACTTCTTTTTATTTTTTAAAACTATTTCCAGATTTTTCAATTTGCTGTTCCAAAATTTATCAAAGTGGTCTATCCAATTTCTTAGTTCATTAAACCCTTCCTGATTTAATACGCAATAACGCTCCCGGCCAATTTCCCTGATAGAAATAAACCCTGCGGTTTGCAATATTTTGATATGTTTTGAAACCGCAGGCCTGCTCATCTCAAAATTTTCTGATAAACTATTGATATTATAACTGTCTTTTGTGAGCAGTTGTAAAATATGTCTTCGGCTTGGGTCGGCTATAACCTGAAAAACATCAAGATTTGGTGTTGCCATTATTGTTATTGTTGTTGGTACTGTTAATATGGCTGATCATTTTTTGGATATTTTTCTCCCATCCATCTGTCATTGAGGTAAAGATTGTAAAGTTGGCTTCTTTGAATCCGGATTGCCTTAAAGACAATTTTGTCCCATTTTTATATTGTTCCAAAGTCCACTCAACAACTGTGTCAAGCGTAAAAATACCATTGCCTGACCCGCCCTTCCAAGTGTAAGTAAGTTTTTGAAAAGGGACCAGCTCAAGAACCTTACAATAGAAGATTCCATCTAAATCAAGGCTTGGAACCGGTTTTATCCGGAACTGAAATTCATGTCCCAAAACAGGCTCGAAATTGTTTGGCATCAGCCAAAGAGCGATTAATTCTACTCGTGTGAGATATTCCCAAACTTCGTTTGGAGATTGCTCGTAAATCCATTCATTTGTGATCTCTGTTTGCATATTATGTAACTTTTAGGTTACAAATATATACGTAACTTTTAAGTTACACAAATATTTTTCATTTTATGTAAATACCTATATATTAATTTTATGATTTACTGTGGTTTTCCCGTAATTCATATTGACAGCAGCTATTTAGATTTGTCATTAAGATGATATACCTATTTGATTTTAAATCATCTAATAACTAAATTAAGTATCTATGAAACTAACAGATGACAATGTCCCGATTGTTCCGGAAGATGAAAAAGCAATTCTTTTTTGGAATTGGTTTTCAGAAAACCAAAGTGAATTTCTGTTCTCCAGCGGAGTTAACTCAAAAACTTCAGCCCGGTTTATTGAACAACTTTCAGCCCAACTGGATAAATACAATCCAGGTCTTTTTTTTGAAATAGGAAAAAAACCATATGAAGACAAAATGCAATTTGTAATAACGGCTGCCGGAAATGTAAGCCATTTTGCAGATGTCGAGTTCCTGTACAGCAAAGCCCCGGTTTTTGACAACTGGGAAATTATAGCTTTTAAACCACCTATGGGAGTTGGCTTTAAGCTGCATTATCGTGGAATCGAGCTGAATCCTGAAACTATTATATTTATACCCTTTGACAGTAAGGAAATGCCAAATGCAGTTGGTTTACATATTTGTTTCGATCAACTTGACAAAACAAACAGGGAAACCCTAATTGGCGGTACCTACCTCGTTCTGGACAGCATTTTAGGAGAAAAGGCTACAGCACTGGATATCGATTATCTTGAAATTATCAAGACACCTCCTAATATTGAAGCTTACGATTATAAATATTTACATCAAATTGCTTCATTTATAAAAGAGAAAAAAAAACTAACCAAACAGTTGTAATTTACTCCTGTTATTCCATTACTATTTCTGTTGGAATGAATTATAATAAAAAAACCTCTGGGAGCAAATCCAGAGGTTTTAAAATAAACTAAACTAAAAAAAATTATTGTTTTACCACTTTGATAGTTTTAGTCTGATTGTCTGAAGTCACCTTTACAATATAGGTTCCTCTTGACAACTGAGACATATCCATTTGGGTATTGTTGGCATTAATTGTATTTTCGATAACCTTTTGCCCTAAAATTGTATATACTGAAACATTAGAAATATTTTTAGTATACGATAAATTTAGAGTGTTTTTAACCGGGTTTGGATAATAGCTGAAATTATCATTTGAAAAATCACCATTAGACAGCATAAAATCTACTGAAATATTGTCTACAATCAGCATTTCCTGGCCTGCCTGTGAATAAGCATTAAATCCAAAATAATAAATACCGGTTGTTGGCGCAGTAAAAGATGTAGTACTATTCATAGGCAAGCTATTAGTTACCTCTGCAAGATCTACTAAAGGCAATGTCATACCTGCAACGTCTGCTGAAGTTCCATACATTACTCTTAAACTTTCTGTATCATCAAAACCACCTTTTCCATAATCGAATGCTATCTTATAATTAGTCCCTTGTTCGAGGTTAAGACCTTGCGTAAAGAACCATGCATTTGCATTTACGTTTGAGCCACCATAAGTTAAGCAGATAGTCTCAAAGTCTCCATAAGGATAATCGCTGGTATTCCAGTTATTAGCTAATCCTGCATTTAAGAAAGAGGAACAATTAGGTAAATTTGGTGCCAGTAATCCTTCGAAATCTTCTGTATATGGGATACTTCCAGATAAACATTTAGTCGAAAATTCGATTGGTCCTATCCAGGCACCATTTCCTCCGGGGATACAAACAGAACGTACCCAAAACCTATATTCGGTATTGCTTTCCAGCCCTGTCAGCTGAGTTGAATTAGTAGTCAATAATGGCCCCGCAACAAGCGTGTCAGGATCATTTACTGAAGCAGCACCATAAACAACCTGAGCTTGTGAAGTCCCATTTCCGGCTGACCAGGCAATGTCTGCAGTAGAAACTGTTGTTCCAGTTACAGAAAGAGCTGTAAGATCTGCACATGCCGGAGCTGTTTCCCATATTACATTATCTATATAAACGCTGGCATAACTCGCTTCTTCAGGTTTGATACGTATGCCTATATAAGTATCTGTTCCAGTATAAGCAGTAAAATCAACAGTATACAGTGCATAATCATTAGTTAGTCCGACGGCAGTACCAAAATTGCTGAAAATTGCTGTATCCGGGTTATTATTATCTAATGTTCCAATTTGTATAGCTGCTGCTGCATTTCTCTTTGCATAAAACTTCAAACGATTGGTTGCATTAGGTAAATTACTAAGTTTTGGCGAAACAAGGATTATTTGATCTGTAATCTCAGAACCTGCATTGGTTATTTGTACAGAATTCGAGAGACTTGGCGACAGATAATAGTTAACAGTACCTACTTGTGCATATGCGCTTACTCCTTGCCCTCTAATGATAGATGACCAACAACCTGGAAGAGCCGGTGCTGTAACAGCGTCAAAATTCTCATTCAAATAAGTCGAAGGAATACAAGGAGTAGTAAAAACTACTGGACCAACCCAGTCTCCATTAGATCCTGAACATACAGAGCGTACCCAGATATTGTATTTAGTATTAGGTATTAATGAATTAATTTCTAATGTTGGAGATCCTAAAAGATCTGAAATGGTTGAATCCTCAGGATATAATATCGTCGATGGCCCATAAGCAATTTGCCATTGGGCTTCAGAATCTCCAGCTGACCACTGTAAAGTTGCAGCCGATGCAGACAATTCAGAAACAGACAAATCAACAGGATCCTTGCATGTAGGCGCCAGAGACCACTCTATATTATCTATGATGTACTTTGTCGGTTCAACATTCCCGGCACGAATCCCTATATAAGAATCTGTGCCATCATAATCCGATAAATCTATTGTATAATGAGTTGCATTACCCGATATAGCAACATCTTGAAAAGGTGTAAAAACCGCATCAGCAGTATTACTGTTTAGGGTACCTATCTGTAAAGTTCCAGAACTATTTTCAGTTTTTGCAAAAAATTTCAATCGATGATCTATTGATCCTATTGCTTGCAGATTCGGAGAAACAAGAATCACATCAACACCGTCAGCTGGATAACTGGTATTAATAACTACTGCATTTGGAGCTGAATATAAATCTGAAGCATCAGTTCCAATATAAGAATCTCCTATTCCATTTCCTCTTACTAATTTTGTCCAACACGATGGCAGTTCCGGAGCTTCGGCTGTGTCAAAATTCTCATTAAATTGACTGATTGCAGTACAGGGTGTAGTAAAAGTCACCGGGCCTGTCCATAATCCCTGTCCTTCATTACAAACAGAGCTTACCCATACATTATAAGAAGTATTTTCTGATAATCCTTCAATTATTTTAGCAGGCGTCGTTAAAACTGTTACAGGCGTTAAACCTGTAGGATCCTGTATGTCTGAAGTTGCATAAACCAACTTCCATTCTGTTTCTCCTTCACCATTCCAGGTTATATTAGCGGTAGCAGGTGTAGTAGTCGGTACAGCAATCTCTGCTACATCAGGACATGGTGGCGTTAATTCCCAACGTATATCATCAATATATATAGAAGCGGAACCACTATTATCCTGCATACGGAAACCTATATGACTATCAGTACCTTCATAATCAGTAAAGTCGATAACATATTCTGTATAATAAGGTGTGATTTCAATCTCATTAGAAAATTGTGAGAAGTTACTCTCTATGCTATTTCCATCCAGAGTTCCTATTATCAGGTGGCTAATATCGCCAGTAGTTCTCGCAAAAAACTTTACACGGTGAGTCGGCAGATTATTTACTGCCGGAGATACTAATATAAAGTCATCAACCGCACTTGGATAATCTTTAAAAAGCTCTACTGAGCTATATCCTGAATGGCCTTCATAAGAAACAACATCAACATGTGCACTTAAGCTTAAATCTACTGTTGGCCCTCTAAGTATGGATGACCAGCATAAAGGCAATCCAGAATCGGTAGTATCAAAATTCTCATTAAATGATGCAACCGGAAGACAGGCCGTTACAAAAGATACTGGTGGTGACCAGTTGCCGGGGCTACCTTCACATACATCCCTTACCCATACTTTATAAACAGTACCTGGATTCAGTCCTGAAACTACTGCTGCTAAATCTCCTGAACTTACGTTTCCTGTTGGAGCTGTTAAAATTGTAGGATTTATATCCGAATCCGATATGTAGTACTGAGTCCCTCCGCTTGAGACAGCACCTGCGCTTTCCCATGTGAGCGACAATGAAGATGTAGTAATATCTGAAACTGCTACATTAATTGGGAAAGGGCATACCTGCATGATATTTCCTAAAATTACATTAGGTACATAATTGCCTCTATAATCTGCATAAGGCGGAAAATTCTCATCAAAAGGATCACTATCACCATAAGCGCTTAATGAACGTCGTGTAGACACTTGATATGCTGAAAAATCAGCATCAGGAGCGTCCGCACCAATTAATGTTTCTTTCACAGCTACAACCAGATTATCCGTTCCATTATAATCAAAAGGCATCTGAAGAGTAATATTTACCCAGCCCGGGCCATTTGCTGTTATAGGACCTGAATATGCCTGGACAAGGTTATCTGCAGATTCCCAGTCCTCATTAGTTGAAAATTCAGATTTAGCCGTATGACCTAAATAAACAGTAATAGCTGAATATTGTAAACTGCTTCCTGCAAAATACCATTGCAAAGAAGTGATCACTCCAGTAGCACTGATTTCGGATGCCAGGTAAATCGACTGGCCATACGAATAACTGAAACTTGGTTCAAAAGGAACGTGTTTGCCGGTTGACGTTCCATCTCCCAGACTAATCTGGGAATAACCCTGAGATATTAGTAATACCATCAGCGTAAAACAGAAAGTAATTTTCTTCATATAAAAAATAGGATTGTTAATAATTCATAAAAGTATGTATATAGCTGCTGTTATTATTTTTTAATTTTCAATTTAGGTTGTTTATCACAAAAAAGAGTATTTTGATAAATTATATAACAATAATATAGAAGTCGCAATTTTAAAATAATTATAATTCATTAATTTAACTAAAATTAGCAACTTGCTTAATTTTTATTTTAAAAGAATAATAAAATATAAATTAATTATTCTATTCATTAACAATTAGTAAAAGTTATAATAAATGTCTCATATAGTCATCACAGACTTGATTGGTTGATTTCAGTGTCATGAATTAGTACTATTTTTTTCTACTTACCTATTCGATTTCTTTTGCTTTTTATTGAAATAGCTACACTTATATAATAAATATGGGAATTATATAAGACTTATACATTTTTACATAAAATAAAAAAGCCAAAACAGAATAGTTTTGAAAATACTGAAAATCCATTCGAGAGAATCGGTATCTTTTTAATGGCCAGTCCCTCATTTTAACTCTAAGTATAGTGTATTTTCATGTCTTCCCATTTTAGAAATGCATTACTACTACAACCATAACAAATACCATCATGACAAATACAGACGAAATAATAAAATATACATCCAACAGAAATTATCCTATTCCTGAAACGCCATGGAAATACTATCAGGAATGGCACAAAGTTTTATTATTACATTGGAAAGTACCGGTATCATTTTTAGAAGCATTGCTGCCTGAAGGAATACACCCTGACTTATACGATGGTAATGCCTGGATTTCTCTGCTACCGCTTACAGTAAAGAAGCATCAGTTTAAAGGTTTCCCTGCATGGCCTTTTATATCTAATTTTCATGAAGTTAATCTCAGAACCTATGTTACACACGGTGATATTGCCGGTGTTTATATACTTTCTATAGAAACCGATAAACTAACTTCTGTATTAATGGGAAGATGTATGGAAGGATTACCTTATATCAAATCTACTATAGAAAGAACCCCTAATCGGTATTTATCTGAAAATATAAACAAACAGTACAGCCTTGATTTAAGTTACATAGTAAAAGATAGCCTCAATCATAAATCAGGTATTGATTACTGGCTAACTGAAAGACATGCACTTTATGAATCCAGGGATGGTAAACTTTATTGTTATAATATACACCATAAAGAATGGGAATTAAAGGAAGTACAGCTTAACTATAAATATATCTATTACCAGACAGAAGAATTTCAATGGCCTAAATGCCCCCCCGATAAAATTCATTATTGCAAAAAGCTAAATGTGCTGGTATGGCCAAGAGTATTGATATAAAATCCCGGAGTATGCCTCCGGTTTTTTTATACTAACTATTTCCATTATGGAAAACCAAATACAGGCAGGAGTTAACAATTAGGTATTATCAGCAACAAAAACATTTCGTATATTTGAGAATAATCAACACAACAACCATGAGTAAAAAAGTAGCAGACCAAATTGTAACTATGTTGGCCGAAGCCGGTGTAAAAAGAATATATGCCGTTACCGGAGACAGCCTGAACGAGCTCAACGATGCCGTGCGGCGTAATGGCACTATTAAGTGGATACACGTACGCCATGAAGAAGCCGGCGCTTATGCTGCTGCTGCAGAGGGTGAACTCGACGGATTAGCCTGTTGTGCAGGAAGTTGTGGCCCAGGGCATGTACACCTTATTAACGGGCTTTATGATGCTCACCGTTCTGGTGTTCCCTTGATCGCCATAGCTTCTACAATAAATACTCATGACTTTGGGACCGACTTCTTCCAGTCAACCAATACTACCCGATTATTTGATGACTGCAGTCACTATAATGAAGTAGCAACTACAGCCGCACAAGTTCCCAGAATGTTACAGACTGCTCTACAACATGCAATACACCTAAAAGGTGTAGCCGTATTTGGTCTACCTGGTGATGTATCTGCAATGCCCGCTATAGAAAGCGTTACCGCTATGCACACTTATCATCCTGAAGTTGTATCTAAACCTACCGATGCCGGACTGTCGCATATGGCAGAATTACTGAATACGCATGCTAAAATCTCTATTTATTGTGGTATAGGCGCAAAGGATGCACATGATGATATTATTGCACTTGCTGCTTTATTAAAAGCCCCAATAGGATATTCTTTCCGAGGTAAAATGGGAATGCAATATGACAATCCTTATGAGGTAGGAATGACAGGGCTTTTGGGTCTTCCTTCTGCATACCATAGCATGCATGAATCAGATGTTGTATTGCTACTGGGTACTGATTTCCCTTATACAGCATTTATGCCTAATAAAAATAAAATCATACAAGTAGATGAACGTCCTGAAAGATTGGGCCGTAGAGCCAAACTCGAATTAGGGCTTGCCGGCAAGATCAAAGATACAATAGCAGCCCTGTTACCCCTAATCGAAAACAAATCAGATGGCAGTTTCCTAAAAGCACAGCTTGAACTCTACGATAAAGTAAAGCATCACCTCCGCATTTATGTAGAAGACTCTGGTAGCGAAGATAAAATTAGTCCTGAGTTTGTTGCTGCTACCATAGATGAACTCGCTGCGGATGATGCCATATTTACTGTAGATACCGGTATGTGTTGTGTCTGGGGCGCAAGATATATTAATGCTACAGCAAACCGATCAATGCTCGGTTCATTTAATCATGGTTCTATGGCCAATGCCATGCCAATGGCTATAGGTGCGGCATTAAGCCATCCTGAAAGACAGGTAGTGGCATTTTGTGGTGACGGTGGACTTTCCATGTTATTGGGGGATCTCGCAACCATTCAACAATATAAACTCCCTATAAAATTGATTGTGTTTAATAATCGTGCACTTGGTATGGTCAAACTCGAAATGCTCGTACAGGGACTGCCGGATAATGAAACTGATATGGTAAACCCGGACTTTGCAATGGTAGCGACAGCAATGGGATTTAAGGGGCTCACTGTACGCGATCCTTTAAAAGTACGGGAGGCAATTATTGAAGCATTCCATACGAATGGCCCTGTCCTAGTCAATATAATGACAAATCCGGAATCCCTTGCAATGCCTCCTAAAATTGATTTTGAGCAAATTACGGGTTATGCTTCAGCTATGGGTAAGATGATATTAGGCGGCCGAATGGATGAAGTATTAGAAACAGTAAAAGCAAATTATAAACATCTGGGAGAATTGTTGTAGGGTAAAACACCTTTGGACGCATCAAATAGAGCTATTCTTTTGTATTTAAAAAATAATTTTATTTAAATCATTACTATAGCTCTCTCCAACAGGTAATTCCTCCTGATTAATGTATATCGATTTCTTTGCTTTTTGATCTACTTTGTCAATTCTTATAATATAAGAGCGATGGATTCTCAAGAACTCAAAGGGATCAGGAACTTTAGAAATAAATTCGCCAATCTTAATGCGTACAATGTAACGCTTTATCGGCGTAACGATTTCCAGATAATTTCCAGAGGATTTGACATATAGTATGGTATCAGTCATAATCCTGATTTCTTTTCCTTGTTCCTTAAATAAAAAGTATTTTTCTTTTCGCTTTATTTTCTTCAATACTAATCTCAACAATTCCCTGACGATATCCTGGTTATATGTTAATACTCTTATCCTGAAAAACGTGTAGATAACAACCGCCATAAAGAATATTGTTAGGATAATAAACCACCATGTCTTCCAAAACGGGTTGCTGATTTTTATTTCTATATTGATCTTTTCTGTAGAAAACAATCTTCCATTGTCTATTGCCTGAACAATCAGTTTATAGTTTCCCGGAGGAAGAAATTCATAAGAAATCTTTTTCTCGGCAGTATAATGCCAGTTTTCATCCAATCCCTGTAATTTATAACGATAAGTCTGTAACTCGTTATCTGGCGATACAGACTCTATAAAAAAATCAAGCTGGTTTTGGCTGTAATCTAAATTTAAAATTTCATTGTCAAACTTATATACTTTCGTATTAACTTTAACTTCCTTCAGGTGAAGAAAATAATTTCGTTCTGAGAATACTTTATCAAAACTACTACGCGACATGCTGCAAAGCCCATTTGTCGTAGCAATATAAAAAGTATCTTTTATAATTTCGATATCCTTTACCTGATTACCCAAAAGTCCCTCAGCAGTAGTAATATAATAAATTTTATAATTACCATCGTTTGAAAATACTATCTTGTTAAGCCCATAATTAGTACACGCCCAAACCACATTTTTATTTTCTATAACTATTTCTGTAACCAAATCATTAGATAGCCCATTTGATTTATTAATATTAAAAGCTTTTCCAGTTACAGGATTATAGATAACAACACCGGCACCCATGCTTGCCAGGTATAATCGTTTCTTTTGAGGTTCATAATCGATATCCTCAATACGATACTGGCATAATAAGTTGGAGTTCTTTTTCATTTTTCCATCCCGAAGCAGCATTAGCCCATCAAGTGTCGCCAAATACGTTTTATTATTTGCAATTGAAACATCATTGATCCGCAATTTAAGAGTATCGGATAGTACTTCTTTTTTGTCTTTCCTAACCGCATACAATCCGTATTGGATAAAAACCAAATCATTACCGTCGTCCGAAATCTTCACCACCCTGTTCTTATTTATGATTGTGCCTTCGGTATTAAAAATCACATCATCAGAAGAAAAGAAAGTGGTATGCTCAGATACAGAATATTGGGTATAAGCAGGATAATCGGTAACCCCCGAATGTATTTTAGCAATTACACCCAAAGCATTTACTCTATAAACATCCCCATTATAACAGGCAGCATAAAGATTATTTTTATCGTCTCTTGTCAGTGAGTTGATATTAATATCTTTTAATACGGCTTTACTGATCTCCTGTTTCTGTAAAAATACACCCGCATCAATAGTGGAAAACCATAACGATCCGAAACAATCCCGGAAAATCCTGGTAACGGAATGGGAATCTAAATATTTCATTGAAACATGGCCGTTATAATCATAAATCCACGCTCCTTTTCCCCTATAGCTGACCCAAAAATGATGTCGGTCAAAAATTCCCGCTTCTATAGGTTCATGATTAGGCTCCAGAATAGTTATGTTTTTTCTCCCCTTTTGGCATAACAACACCGATTTATTATTATAAATAATCCTCTTGTCACCACCATCACTAATGACACGGCCCGAAAGCTTTGTATCAATATTTTCGAATTCAGAAGGCACTTCAGATATGTAACTGATTGACTGTTTCTTATTTTTAATATCAGTGTGCGTGTATTTATGGATAGAACAGGTTACTAAGTCATTTACAGAAATTTGCTTGTTATTTGCAGTAAGTGTTAACTTCCCTTTTGTATCAATTTTAATATAATAGCGATAATCAGCAACCATGAATAAATTGTTATCTTTATCAAGAGCCAGAGAATTGATAAAATAATGCGTACAAGCTACTTTACGTATAAAGTTTTCAAGTACTTTATTGTATTTATAGGGTATGAACACTGATGTCCCATCTTCGAAATAAAAAAGCTTATTATTAAAGGTAGTACACCATACCTGTCCGTTTTCCTGAGGAAAAAAATCAAAAACGGTAATATCAGTTAACCCATTTGCGGGTTCAAACTTATTGAATTCATATCCATCGTAATGAGCAAGGCCTCTATCTGTGGCAAACCAGACAAATCCATTCCTATCCTGAAAAATATCATAAACCTCATTACTTGGCAGTCCTTCTTCTTGTTTGTAATTTTTAAATTTTATTTCCTGTGTCATTGCGGGCTGCCAAAAAAACAAGAAAATAATTAGGCTAAGTAGGGTGTTTTGGGGAAACATCTTTAAGTATTTACTAATTAATTTGTGATAAAATTAGCAATAAAAACTAAATTTTAACATTTTAATTTATTTCATTTAGAACAATAAAATTGAATACAGCACATAACTCATTGTCAAACCATTAGCCCTATTTGTTTCACAAATTTATTACTGATCATAAAATACCGATCATTCAACACTAACTTTGTACTCACAAAATCCTATAATGAAACAAACCAGAAATACTATAAATTTCCAAAAGACTACTCTCAAGGAACGTCTCTCTGCACTGACCAACCTACCTGCCTTTTTCAAATTGGTCTGGCAAAGTAATCCAAAGAAAACAATACTGAGTTTTTTATTCCGGATCCTTCGTTCTGCTATGCCGGTTACATTGTTATATATTGGTAAACTTATTGTCGATCAGGTAATCTTACTGCACAGTACTCCTGGGGCTAACACTGATTATTTATGGAAATTAATTGCACTCGAATTTGGACTTGCCATTTTAACCGATGCCTTAAACAGGATCATCAATTTATTGGATAGCCTGTTAGGGGATTCATTTTCAAACTTTACCTCTATCAAAATAATGGAGCACGCGGCTACACTTGATCTGGAACAGATAGAGGATTCTGAATTTTACGATAAATTGGAAAGGGCAAGGCAACAAACTGTTGGGCGCACGATGCTGATGTCACAGGTGATGAGCCAAATGCAGGATCTGATCTCGATGGTATTTCTTGTAACAGGTTTATTTGCATTCAACCCATGGCTGGTTCTTATTTTAATTGTAGCTATCCTGCCCGCATTTTTAGGAGAATCCCATTTTAATAGCCAGAATTACTCACTGACCAGAAGCCAGACGCCTGAAAGACGTGAACTCGACTACCTGCGATATCTGGGAGCCAGTGATGAAACTGCTAAAGAAGTGAAAATCTTTAACCTTGGGGATTTTATAATTGGACGTTTTAGAACACTTTCAGATAAGTTTTATAAGGATAACAGTAAACTTGCCGTAAACAGATCTGTCTGGGGCAGCTTCTTTTCAATTCTTGGAACCGTAGGTTATTATGCCGCTTATGTATTTATTATAATCCGAACAGTAAATGGTAATCTTTCCGTAGGTGACCTTACATTTTTGGCAGGATCATTCAGGCAATTACGCACATTAACAGAAGGAATACTCACACGCTTCACTTCCATTTCGCAGGGCGCTATTTACTTAAATGATTTTATAGATTTCTTTGCTATTAAGCCCGTTATTACAATTACGCCAAATCCAATTCCTTTTCCAAATCCAATTCTGCAGGGCTTTACTTTTGAAAATGTGGGATTCAAATACAGACATGCAGAAACATGGGCAAACCGCTATCTCAATTTCACCTTACATCCCGGAGAAACACTGGCTCTCGTCGGAGAAAATGGTGCCGGTAAAACCACTTTGGTAAAACTGCTTGCAAGGCTTTATGAGCCTACTGAAGGACGGATTTTATTAGATGGTATCGATTTACGGGAATACGATCCGGCTGCCTTACGCCTAAATATTGGTGTCATATTTCAGGATTATCTGCGTTACCAAATGACATTGTCTAACAATATTGCTGTAGGTAACATCCAGGAATTAGGCAATGAAGAACTGATTAGGAGCGCTGCGAAAGGAAGTACAGCTGATGCACTTGCTGCAAAACTCCCTAATTTCTATGAACAGGCACTGGGCAAAAGGTTCAATAATGGTGTTGAATTATCCGGAGGTGAATGGCAAAAAGTAGCACTTGCCCGTATCTATATGAAAGAGTCACAGGTATTGATTCTGGACGAACCTACCGCTGCATTGGATGCCCGTGCGGAATACGAGGTGTTCCAGCGCTTTGCAAAAATAACAAAGGGAAAATCTGCCGTATTGATTTCTCACCGCTTTTCAACAGCCCGGCTGGCAGATAGGATTCTTGTGCTGGATAGAGGCCAGATTTTGGAGGTAGGCACTCATAAAGAGCTATTGGATTTAAAAGGAAGGTATGCCGAATTATTTAATCTTCAGGCAAAAGGATATCAATAATAATTTTATTAACATTCTTAAAATACAAAATAGTATGGATCTCAAACTAAGAATTGGAGTACTTGGCGCCGGTGGTGTAGGTGGTTATTTTGGCGGGCTTCTTGCCGGTAAATATGACACATCAGAAAATATTGAAGTCGTATTAATTACAAGACCCGCAACTGAAAAAATAATCCGGGAAGATGGATTAAAGATAATCACTCCTGAAAACCAAAAAATTATATTTCCGGTTAATATTTTCAGTGATCCAGGCAGCGTTGGCCAACTTGATTTATTAATCTGCTCCGTAAAAAGCTACGATCTGGAAGAAAGCATCTCTTTATTAAAAAATAATATTTCAAACAGGACAATTATTCTGCCGTTATTGAACGGCGTGGATGCAAAAGAACGGATCCAAAAAATATATCCTGACAGTCAGATTCTCGAAGGTTGCGTATATATTGTTTCACAACAGATCCAACCCGGAGTAATCAACATAACAGGAAATATGCATTCTTTACATTTTGGTTCAGATACTGTCAATCCTGAACAATTAGCAAACTTCGATACTATCTTTAAAGCAGCCGGAATAGAAAGCCATTTATCAAAAGAAATACAAAAAATCATCTGGGAAAAGTTTATTTTCGTCTCTACCCTTGCAACATTAACAAGTTATCTGGATTTATCAATTGGCGAAATTTTAGAAAATAGTGAATTTAAAGAAATCCTTATAAATCTGCTTAATGAAATAAAAAGCGTTGCAGAGGCTAAAAATATAAGACTGTCGGAAAATATTGTGGAAAATACAATTACCAATATACAAAGACTCCCTTACGAAGCTACAACATCAATGCATCGGGACTTTCGAAAAAAAGGAAAAACAGAATTGTCATCCCTTACTGAATACATCAGCAAAACCGGTAAAACAGTAAATATAAGCACGCCTTTTTATGACAAAATATTGCAATCACTACAGAATCTAGAATAATTATCTCTTTAATTCCCCGACCTTATAACATTAAAATTGTATTTATCATATACTTCATCAGAAGTCAAAACCTGCTCCCCTTATCTTTTCGCCGCAAAAATTATATCGTATAAGTTTTCCGTTGTTTGCTCTTTCATAACAAATAACCTCAGGAATTTCATTTCCTATAATTAGTGTAGGGTGAAATTTTCTCCATCTATACTCATCGCCATTTTGGCTGGACCGCATAATACTTTGCACTATAACATTACCGTTTCATCAACGATTTTATCAACCCGTTTTACTTTTATCAGATACGTTTTCCAAAATAAAATACGCATGTATCCTGATTTAGATTCTATTTTAAGGTGCACTTTTTTTATATTGCAAACCTCTGTTCCTCGATCCAATGGTTTATACACATTATTTATACTTTCAAAGTAAGGAAGCTGAATACATCCTATTTTAAGGATAAGAATTATTGAGGTAAGCACTTTCATATGATTAGCTTAATTATTAGCTGTAAAAAGAATTTCTATTTTAAAATATGTAAGATCTGAAAGCAATCTTATCGATTTTATAAATCCCATTATTTTACCAGTTATATATCATAATATTTTCAAATATAATTTTTAATTCGTTAATTAATCCAGTAATTGGTAAACAAAAACACAAAATTTCCTTCGCTCATAAAAAAAGTATTATTTCACTATTTTTAATTAATCTAAATAAATAACTTTGCCCAAAACAAATTATTTATCATGATTAAAACTTACATAATTGCTGCGTGCCTGGCCGCAACCAATATGCTGCAAGCACAAACATTTCAGTTAAGCCCGCAAAACTTTCAGGGAGTTTTCTACGGCGATTGCACCGTTGGAGATCTTAATGGAGACAATAAACTTGATTTTATGGTTTCTGGAGCTATGCCTGGATACATAGGATATTCCGGTGTATTCTCAAACAATAATGGGCAATTGACACCAATTGACATCCCACAATTAAGCCAGGTCATTTACTCAGCTACTGCAATCGAAGACCTGAATGGGGATAACCGTAAAGACATTATAATCACCGGGACAAAAACCTCATCCAGCCCACAGGAGACTATTTTTGAAATTCACACCAATAATGGTGATGGTACCTTTACAAAAAGTATTCCTGCAGGTATTATCGGGGTCAATAATGGTTCCCTGCAGATCGCTGATTTTAACGATGATGGGAAAAAAGATATTTTTGTAAACGGAAATGCGGATGTTCCTTCCTCAAAAATTTATTTCCAACAAACAGATGGAACATTTCAGGACGCAAATGCAGGATTAACGGGTACCACTTACAGTGCTACAAAAGTATTTGATGCAAATGCTGATGGCAGCCCTGATATCCTGATTACAGGATTTAATATCGATGATATCCCAGTGACAAAACTTTATATCAATTCGGGTCTGGGAGGGTTTACGGAACTCGAAGTTACCATTCCTAACGTTTATTTTTCATCTGTAGATACTGCTGATATCGATAATGATGGAGATATAGACCTACTGGTTTCGGGTTTGAGCGTACCTTCAGGAGGTGCTGCATACAATTTGGGAATTTATCTGAATGATGGTGCAGGAAATTTTTCCGAAATGCCAACTGACTTTTTGGGAACTGCCATAGGAACTTCAAAATTTGTAGATTATAACAATGATGGTTTTACAGATGTATTTTCTACAGGAGTAACATTGACTGACGGAACCAAAGCACAATTATATAAAAACAATGGAGATCAGACATTTACATTAGATACTGAAAACAGTGTGATAATTACTGCATTGAATGCATCTAAAGCAGCATGGTTTGATATTGATAATGATGGTGATAAAGATTTGCTTACAATGGGGTTTGATGGAGAAAATCCACATACTCAATTGTATATCAATAACACCATCTCGACAGAAAACTGTTCGGAACCTGGACTTAATACAGGCGACCTGGGCTGTGTGACTTTTATTTATAACGGAATCCCAACTACATATGCTACAGTAAGAGGCTCTGATGGAAATATCTGGTTAAGACAAAATCTTGGAAGTGACAACGTGGCTCTATCCGTTGCAGATATAAACAGTTATGGTGATTCGTTCCAATGGGGAAGATGGGATGATGGCCACCAAAAAAGGAATTCTGAGACTGCTGCCAGTCCTACTTCAAACAATCCGCTTGGATTAAATGGAGGTTCAGCATCTTATTTAACAGGTTCACCGGCATGGTGGTCGACAAATGCACTTACCGATACCTGGGAAGCAGCAACTCCTGCTGAGGTTACCGATACTAATAGTTGTGATCCTTGTAAAGCTATAGGCCAGGGTTGGAAATTACCAACACAGGCAGAATGGGCCGAAATTATCAGTCTAGAGGCAATAGAGAGTCCTGCAACAGCTTATGCAAGTACCCTGAAATTGCCGGGTAATGGCTATAGAAGCGCAACCAATGGTAATTTTACTTTTGTAGGAACAAGAGGATACTATTGGAGCTCTACTGCCTCTTCATCTGGTGCAAAATACCTGTATATAGGAACCGCAAGTGCAAATGCCGCAGCCGGAGCATCCAGAGGACAAGGTGCCGCTATCAGATGCCTTAAACTAAAAGAAAATCTTGGAACCGGTGGTTTTGACCAAAATAAATTCAGCCTGTATCCAAATCCAGCCTCCGATATATTCAATATAAAAACTGATTTAAGAATAGAAAACATCAGTGTTTATAACCAAATAGGCCAACTGGTAGTAATCCAAAAAGCATCACAGGTTAATTTATCCGGTGCTGCATCAGGAATCTATATTGTACATATCAAATTCGATAACGGGCAAACAGCCGTACAGAAAGTCATTAAAAAATAAACAGTGTTCCATTTTTCAGGAGGCTATTTCAGAAGTTCTGGAATAGCCTCTTTTTTATAACCAGACAAATCCAGATAAACTTTCTTTCTTCTCGTTTCTTGTTTCTTTCTTCTCTTACCTAATTTCCATATATTTACGTA
>Ga0247742_10001062_pt1 | contig 20037 bp, 16 predicted proteins | sample UWRJL208509C2_FD_180944 | JGI IMG/M metagenome (GOLD analysis project Ga0247742, IMG submission 180944) | Plant litter microbial communities from Arlington Agricultural Research Station in Wisconsin, United States - UWRJ-L208-509C-2 | ecosystem: Environmental > Terrestrial > Plant litter >... | reverse complement strand
TTTGCCTGGGTTGTCGGTTTTGCCGGCCATGCGTGAATCCTCAGAGCGGTGGCTGTGTGCCTTGGCGATGAGCGCATGTTGTTGAGCGCGAGCGCGACGGGCAACGAGGCGCTGTTGTAGATCGAGGGGCTACAAGGACCGGAGCGAGAACTGTACGCGCGCGGGCGGCAGCATCTGCGCCATGAATGCCATCGTCGAATTGCCCACTGATCACCGCCGCCATGCCAAGCACCTGTATTGGCAGGGCTATCGCGTGTGCGAGATCGCCGAGCTGATCGGGGAGAAAGAAAAGACCCTGCACAGCTGGAAGGCCCGCGACGAATGGGACCGGGCGACACCTCTGGAGCGTATCCAGGCGGCGACCGAGGCCCGCCTGGTGCAGTTGATCCTGAAGGACCCCAAGTCAGGATCGGACTACAAGGAAATTGATCTGCTGCACCGCCAGCTGGAGCGGCAAGCCCGCATTCAGCGCTTCAACGACGGCGGTACTGAAACCGAGCTGAATCCGAACCTGGCCAAGCGCAACGAGGGGCCGAAGAAGGCACCGAAGCGCAACGAGTTCGACGAAGAACACATCGAAAAGCTGACTGAGGCGTTCATTGATGGCTGTTTCGGTTATCAGCTGGATTGGTACAAAGCGGGTAACCAGCGAACCCGGGCGATCCTCAAGTCACGGCAGATCGGCGCGACGTACTACTTCGCTCGCGAAGCGCTGATCGATGCGCTGACGACTGGTCGCAACCAGATATTTCTGTCGGCCTCAAAAAACCAGGCGCATATCTTCAAGGCCTACATCCAGGCCTTTGCCCGCGAGGTGGTCGGTGTCGAGCTGACGGGCGATCCGATCATTTTGGGGAATGGTGCGGAGCTGCACTTCCTGGGCACCAACGCCCGGACCGCGCAGGGCTACCACGGTAATTTCTACTTCGACGAATTCTTCTGGACGTTCAAGTTCAAGGAACTGAACAAGGTCGCCAGCGGCATGGCGATGCAGAAACAGTACCGCCGGACCTACTTTTCGACGCCTTCCAGCATGGCGCACGAGGCCTATACGTTCTGGACGGGCGAGCGGTTCAACAAGGGCAAACCGGCGGCGCAACGAGTAAAAATCGACGTCTCCCATGATGCCCTGCAGCAGGGGCGGCTGTGTGAGGACCGGGTTTGGCGGCAAATCGTCACCATCCTCGACGCGGAAGACCGTGGCTGCGACCTGTTCGACCTCGACGAGCTGCGCCAGGAGTACGACGCCGAGGCATTCCAGAACCTGCTGATGTGCCAGTTCATCGACGACGGGGCGAGCATTTTCCCGCTTGCGATGCTGCAACCGTGCATGGTGGACAGTTGGGACCTTTGGGCCGAGGACTACAAACCGTTTGCCGCGCGGCCGTTCGGGGATCGTCAGGTCTGGGTGGGTTACGACCCAGCAGAGAATGGTGATAGCGCAGGGTTGGTGGTGATCGGCCCGCCCATGGTGCCTGGCGGCAAGTTCAGGGTGCTGGAAAAACACCAGTTCCGGGGCATGGACTTTGCGGCCCAGGCCGAAGCCATTCGCCAGGTCACCCGGCGCTACTGGGTAACCTACATCGGGATCGATATGACAGGCATGGGCTCCGGCGTGGCGCAGCTGGTTAAGCAGTTCTTCCCGAACATCACCACGTTCAGCTACTCGCCCGAAGTCAAAACCCGCCTGGTGCTGAAGGCTTACGACGTCATCAAAAACGGCCGTCTGGAGTTCGATGCGGGCTGGACGGATATGGCGCAGTCATTGATGGCTATCCGCAAAACAATCACCGCCTCCGGGCGCATGTTCACTTACACGGCCGGTCGCACAGACGAGACGGGCCATGCCGATCTGGCGTGGGCGCTGTTCCACGCACTGCACAACGAACCCCTTGAAGGGCAGACCACGGCGAACACCGGATTTATGGAGTCCTACTGATGAGCAGACGTAAGCGCGGTACCCAGCTGGCCACCGCTCAGCCAACCATTGAAGGGGACTTGCTGCCGCCTGAGTCCGGGCCGGTTGAAGCGTTCACTTTCGGTGATCCCGCTCCCGTGCTGGATAGCCGGGAGATCCTCGACTACCTGGAGTGCTGGGCCAACGGGCGTTGGTTTGAAACACCGATGTCCATGGACGGCCTGGCGAAAACGACCCGGGCCAGCGTGTACCTACAGTCAGGGCTGAACTTCAAGCGCAACATGCTTGCCCGCACGTTTGTTCCCCACCGGCTGCTGAGTCGCCAGGCCTTTGAGCAGTTCGCCCTGGACTGGCTCTGGTGTGGTAACTGCTACCTGGAAAAGCGCAACAACATGCTCCGTAACACCATGGGCCTGCTGCCGCCACTGGCGAAGTACATGCGCCGGGGTGTGGACATGGAGACCTATTACCAGGTGCGTGGCTGGAAGGACGAGCACGAATTTGCCCCCGGTTCGATCTGCCACTTGCGCGAGGCCGATATCAACCAGGAAATCTACGGCCTACCGGAGTGGCTGGCAGCGCTGCAAAGCGCATTGCTCAACGAGAGTGCCACGCTGTTCCGGCGCAAGTACTACAACAACGGCAGTCACGCCGGTTTCATCCTGTACATGACCGACGCGGCGCAGAAGGAGGAGGACATCGACTCGCTGCGCACCGCGCTGAAGAACTCGAAAGGGCCAGGCAACTTTCGCAACTTGTTCGTGTACGCGCCGGCCGGGAAGAAGGACGGTATTCAGCTCATCCCGGTGAGCGAAGTGGCGGCCAAGGATGAATTCAGCTCGATCAAGAACATCAGCCGCGATGACTTGCTCGCGGCGTTGCGCATTCCTCCGCAATTGATGGGCATCGTGCCGCAGAACGCGGGCGGTTTTGGGTCGTTGCGGGAGGCTGCTGAGGTTTGGGCGGTCAACGAGCTGGAGCCTTTGCAGGCGAGGCTGGCCCAGGTCAACGAGTGGCTGGGTGAGGAGGTTGTCAGCTTCAAGGAATTTGAGCTTCCAACGGGGGGGAAGTAGTACCCCCGCGCAGTAAACGAGGCGACGAACCGGTGCGTCAACACCGGTTCGACGCTGAAACACTCGAACACGCCGAGTGCTCCAACCAAGGCCTCGCCCCACTGCGCAGGGGGTGCGAAGCCTAAGCGAATCCAATTGTCGAAACAAGGATCACTTATGAGCACACCGATAATCCCGTGGATGGGCGGCAAGCGTCGCCTGGCAGATCGCCTTATTCCGCTGTTCCCACCCCATGAATGCTACGTCGAGGTATTTGCCGGCGGCGCCGCGCTTTACTTCATGCGGCCTCAGGCTGCGCCGGTTGAAGTTCTCAATGACATCAACGGCGACCTGGTGACGTTGTACCGTGTCGTGCAGAACCATCTGGAAGAGTTCGTGCGCCAGTTCAAGTGGGCGCTCAGCTCTCGCCAGGTGTTCGAATGGCAGAAGATGACCAGGCCTGAAACGCTCACCGACATCCAACGGGCTGCCCGGTTTTTCTACCTGCAGCACCATGCCTTCGCCGGCAAGGTCAGCGGGCAGACCTTCGGTACCGCCACCACTGGCCCTGCCATCAACTTGCTGCGGATCGAGGAGAACCTGTCTGCTGCCTGGCAACGGCTGTCGGGTACCTACGTCGAGAACCTGGGCTGGCTGGAATGCGCGGAGCGGTACGACCGGCCGCACACCTTCCATTACATGGACCCGCCTTACTGGCAGACCGCCGGATATGGCGTGGACTTCCCGTTTGAAAACTACGAGCGGATGGCCGAGTTTATGCGGCGTTGCGAGGGCAAGGTGATGGTGAGTATCAACGACCACCCTGATATTCGGCGTGTGTTTGACGGGTTTCACTTCGAAACGGTGGACATCCGATACAGCACGGCTAACCAGCGGCAGGGGAAAGCCGAGGTCAGCGGGGAGCTGGTGATCATGAATTGGGAACCCGATGCCTTCGGGGGGCTGTTCTAAGGAACGGGCTCAATCAAGCTGGCGTCCTTATTTCTCACGTTGCCCACGGCGGTGCGGACCTTGAACCATTCGAAGGTTTCGGAAGGCTCGCCCTGGTGCAACACAATCTGCTCGGCACGTTCCTTCGGTGTTGCCGGATCCAGCCATTCGCGGGCAAGGTCGGGCGCAAGTACCACGGGCCTTCTGTCGTGGATGTCCACCATGCCACCAGCGCTATCGGCGGTGATGATCACAAATCCGTCATGCTCGCCCGGCCCTTCATCGGCGTCTGGTAGTTGGCCGATAGCTGCACATAGGATCGGCGCGCCATCCCGCCTGCGGATCAGATAAGGCTGTTTCTTCGGACCGCCTTCATCCACCCATTCAAACCAGTTATCTACGGGCGTTATTGCCCGGTGCGGCCAAATCGCCCGAAAGAAGGGACCGTGGGCTACCTTCTCGACGCGTGCATTGATGGGCGCGGCTCGGTCTTTTGCCCAGTGCGGACGCCACCCCCACCGCACCGGATCGGCGTGGAGCAGCTCGCCCTGCAGGTGTAGTACCGCCACGTGGGTCGTTGGGGCGACGTTGTATCGCTCGATCGGCTGATCACCCACCGAGTTTGCCAAGGCATTGGGCATGCTCAGTGCCGCAACAAAGTCGTGGATTCCTCTGTACTGCGAAAGTCTTCCGCACATGGCAAACCCTCTTTCCGATTGACCTTAGACAATCGTTGTCGGTCGAGGTCTCATTTCATTGACGATTCGTCGCAACTCGTCGGCTTCCCGCCTGCTTACATTTGCCGAGGTGGTGAGGTCCGCGATTTGCTTACGCATTACTGCCGCTTCGGCGCCGCGCTCACGGAGATACCCCGCAAACTCAATGTTCTTCGTCTGGGTTTCCAACAGCATCTGACTGATACCAAAAACGTCTGCCCGCGCTTTGCGTAATTGCAGGTTGAGTTCCTGGATCTCGTTCTCCAGTAGACGGCAATGCTGTCGGTACATCTGCAGGGGGGTGGGAAGGCCAAGCCATCCGAGCGTTTCTTCATCATCGTTCATGGGTACGAATCCAGTGCTGTATATGCATACAGTAAATGACGTTTGGTCATGACGCGATTTGAGGCGACGAGCTGTAAGGGGAGGCGGAGATTGGGCCGGAAAAATCAGCTGGGATAGATGAAAGTTTGCCCTTCAGCAGCATGAAAAAACCCATCTCAACATAGCATTACCTTGCTGTCACGGCAAGCGTAGGGGGCTGCGTGGGCCAATAAACTCGGGGCTTTCAGCCTGTTTGGGCCTACCGGGCAGTCGCAGCCAGGACAGGCCCCGGCTCGCGGCTGTCAGGCTGGGGAGTTGACGTGCCACAACTGGGCCAGTGACGTGCCACAAGTGGGGGAGTGACGTGCTTCATCACCCGGCGCGCGCCGTCGTCCCCCCACCACGCCTGCGGGCTAAATGGGTCACTTTTTCTGCACTTCTGCAACCCCCTCGCGACGGCCCAGGCTGGGCGCTTGGTTGGCGTTTTGGGAGAGGTGAAAACCTGCGGAACCCTGCGAGGGTAGGGAAATAGCTGAAGGGGGTTGGTGATGCTTGTAGGCTTTTTCAGGAAAGGCGTCGGAAAAAAGTAATTAGGAAATATGGCGTTAGGCAAGCGCCTGCAAACCCCGGATTCGTTGGGGTTCGTGAATTACTTGGGTAAGTTATTTTTAGTAATCTTTCAAGTAATTTTTTATTAATGTATTGATTTTAAAGGGGTTTATTGTTTTCTGATATTACCTTTAGTAGAAGTAATTACATAACCTATTTATTACTTAGATATTACCTTTCCGCTTTACCCTCAAAGCCGCAGAAATAAAGGGGTAGGGCCGATTCTGTGGCTGAAATTGCTTGTCTTACCTATTTCCGACGTCGAACCCAAAAAACGCAATCGCTTTACACGCGGCGCCTGCGCGCGCTCCTCTATGCACTCATGACGATCATGCGCAGATGCTCTCGCGCACATGGCTGTTGCCGCTTGGATGCGCTTGTCAGTGGTGTCGGGATTGGAGCGATAGAACCTTGAGCCAGGACGTCAGCATGGTGGCGTGCGCGGCCCGATTGCGGTGCCGATTTACAGGGGGGGTGGTACGAAAGTGGTACGCGGTTTTCAGATCGGCTCTGTAAAGCATGGAATACGTGGCCTACAGGATTAGCAGGTCCAATCCATCATGGGTGCAACGCTAAAGCGCCGGGAGATCGGTTGTCTTGAATCTATTTTTAGGAGCATTGAGGGATCTGGATGGGTAAGACGAACGAAGGAGTTTATCAGCAATGTATCCGAGAGGTTGTCAGAGCAATCATGTGGTTTTGATACTACCTTATGATAGGGATTTTTCTGGACGGAGTGGTGGCGATTGGATAGCATTCGAATGACATGATCCGTTTTTTGCGTTTTTTCGTTGTTTCTTGTCGGAGTTTTGAGTGAGAAAAATTTCCTCATGCCTAGGGAAAGGGCTTCTTTGGGCGGGCTTTACTCTTTTGTTTGGGCTACTTCAATTATGGGTGGTGCTAGCCAACGACTATGTGATGGTCAAACACGGATTTGATTTTAATGAGGTTCTACTGAATGGCACTCTGCTTTTTTTCACTAGTGCAGTAGTTTCAGCTATTTGTACCGATTATTATCTTGGGGTTACAGGAGATGTGAGTAGAGTTGTAGGGGGGTTGATATATTTCATTTATCCTGTTTTGGTTTTAATGCTGTGCATTTGGCTTTTTTCAATGAGTTTTTCCTCGCAACGAGGAGATGTCGATATAGAAACGATTAAAAATATCCAGCTCTCAGTTATAGTTATGACTGCTATATATGCTGTGGCGACCAAAGCAATGATGTTTTTTCAGGAAGATAAAACATGAGTTTTATTATTAGTTTTATATTGCCGCTGGCAGGTTTTTTGACCGCGGGAGTATGTGTGCTGACTTTTTGGCAAATGAGGCACTCTCAGCGTCAGGAAATGGCGAGCGAAAGTAGACATGTTTCGTTGCGGTCATCTCAGGATAAAATTGCTAAAGACATTGAAAATGTGGGTAGGAAAATTGACTTAGAGGTGATTCCAAGGTTGAAGCCCACTTATACAAAGAAGGAAAAAAATATTTTTGATTTGTCAAGTGGTGGATTGAAAGATGCACTTGAGAGTATTGGTGCTGCTTGCTCGTATGTAAGTGATGATGGTCGTTTTTTTCTGGTAGGTGTCGAAGAAAGCGATGTAAATGTTGAGGTTGGGGGCGATTCGGCTAGCCTATCCGATATGGAAGATATTGATTTCTCAGCTAATCAAACTTTTAAAGTCTATTATGTGCTTTTTCTTAATGAGGAATCGAAAGATGTAATGATCGAGTGTTATGCATATGAGATTTGCGATTTTAAAGAGATTCATGCTAAAGCTTTACTTGTTTTGAATGGGAAGTACAGAGTTTCTGGGCTGGCGATTGAAGAGCTTGCAGGGCGAAATATATTGAAGGCGCAATACTTGTTAGATGCTCCGGTAGGATATTTTAGCGCTGAGACGTTGGATTTTGTGTTGTCATGTTTGAGAGAGGTTACTAAGGAGGCTGCTGACTCTTTAGAGAGATTGGATGCAAAGCCAGCTTTTATTGAAGTCTATGACCTTCTTGAATTGCAGTCCGACGCTACGACCCCCAATAATCCGATACAGGTATCTTGATGCGTGCTAGTGACGAAACACAATAAGCATCAGTTTTAATAGTCTGTAAATCTAATGTTCTACGTTTCTAGCACGATCCGAGGCATGATCTAAAAAAATTAAAAAGTGATTTGGAATGTGGGTGGTTGACATGGTAATGGATGATGTTATTGGTTTGGTGAGTTTTATTTCAAATGTTACATCATCCGCGGCGTCCGCTATCGCGGTTTATCTCTTTGCCTTCAAACGAAAGGCTATTGTATCTGCGTTTTCGTTGTTGTTTAATTATTCTCACCAGCTAACTCTTTCTGAGATAAAAGAGAAGTTAGAACTTTTGAATAATTTTAGTGCTAATGAGCCAGGCCATGTAGAAACAATTTCGAATATTTTTCATGAGATTTTGGGTCAGATAAGAGGCAATGATAAACTAATTTTGCTGATGTCTGCGCAAATTCAAAAATTGGAGGTTCTTTTCGATTTTGATGAGGGCGTAACAGTTGCTCCGATTTCGGAGGCTAAAAAGCGAGCCCTGATTAGCGAAATTCGTGAAAAGGTGAGGCATTTAAACGTAAAAAATATAGACGAGCTGGCGGGAGGTAGATCATGAGTAAGATTGTAGTGGCTGCAAATGCGATGATTGAACACAAAAATAAGATTTCTAATGTTGTTCCCGGTTGGAATTCGTCTGAGATTTTTTTTATTTTTGATGGTAAATATAAATGGTCTATATTCAAGCGTAGCGATGGTCATTACTCATTGATGTACTACCCTGGAGCGCAGAAATTAGAATTCCTGGCCGGCTTGCAGGACCAAGAGTGGGCGGAGTTTTCTGACTTTGTAACTTATAGTTCTAAGGATATAAGCACGAGAGAAAGTATAGAGACTTTCAAGGAGCTATTTGGGGTGGTGAGTGATTTGCGCTTTGGAATGGATGATGTTTTGGATGATATTATTAACTCTTTTGAGTTTTAGCGTTTTGAAGGTTTTTCATTGATGTATTGAGGCGTTAAATTTTTCTGCGGGGGGCGACTTTTTAAGGATGTAGGCAGTAGAGAGTTTGTTCTCGGGTTTTCTACGTCCTGCCGGAATTACTCCTCAACTAAATTCGCGCTAGGCTCTCCTCTAGCCGCTGCCAGGTTGTAAATCCGTAAAATTTAAAGGCGCTCAAGCGTCCATGACCGGGATAAGGGGACACCAACCATTCGATATCAACCATATCTAGTCGTCAGCCACTGTCTCTTTTTCCTTTCGGCCCTCGAGTGACATAACGCCACCTGGCAGATTCGGGATGCCTGATTGTGTACTGCAAAAAAATGCGCCGACACGCCCTCGCAATCAACATAATAGTACTTGTTGGTTGGGCGTGATTTATGGGGCGCATAATCTGTGTTATATGGTTTGTAAAGCATCTGCTGGTATAGAGAGGTCTTTTCCTGGCAATTTAAAAATTCACCAAAATATGCTATTTCCACGATGGAGATAAACCACTCCATAGTTGCCATTAAGCCTAGCGCTGGTCTTCTTGTTTCACTGTCAAGGCTGGGTTGCGAAATTTCAGAGATAAAGTCGTCAGAATAACTTGGCTCCATGCCTTCTAGATACATAGATAGCTATTTGTGGTTGTTTCACTTATTAGTACCTCCATCAATCCATAAGATCGCTATGTTATTTCTTTTTTAATATATCTGTCGCTTGATAGTGCGAAAAAGGCCAAGTTTCGAGAAATTTCCTACGCTTTTCTCAGCTTGCCCCCCAGACCTCGCATCGCTAACCTCCTCAAACCGCTGGAAAACCAGCGGCCGGATGTGGAAGTCCGTACCAGCTAAGACGCAATCGCCTATAAACACCTGCCGGCGTTTTTTTACGTCTGTATCATGTGTTATGGCGGCTGTGCGCGGGGCACTTCGGTGCGCCGGGTCCTTAGCCCTGGTCTTCCACACCTGCGTACAGCTGCCACCCTCATGTGGAAGTGAGATTGGCAGTTCCTGAATAGTTAAGGAGCTTCGCCATGTACAAAGTCACACCGAACCCGCCTCATGCTTCAAACGCTGCCCCCACTGATGCCAAGCTTCAAGCTGCGGCTCAGCATGCTATCCATCATTATTTGCCGTCATCCGATAACGACGTACCCGCCGAGCAACCGACCAGCAACCTATTCCGCGTCAGCCCCGACATAGATACTGAAACCCTACTAGCCAACGCCGCCGAAAACCTGGAATCCGCCAACCAAATGGCCGCGACCTTGGCTTTCGACCTCGATGAGCCCCATCGCGCCATAGTCTTGGGCATCCAGCAGCTAATCGACCTGAGTGCTCTACTCGTTGACCGAGCCTTGGAGCAAGTCGCGCCTGTAGGCAGCACGGCCACCGCCTGACGCCGAACCCTGCCGCCTTACCTCAAGGCGGCAACCTGAACCCATCCTGTCATCCTGCGAAGTTTCATAATTCCCTGCGCTTTTGAGGTCTACGATCCTCCTTGAGAGAGGACCCATACGCCTCCAGCCCAAAGGGAACTGAAAAATGATCTCCAATCTCGTCAAAGTCGTGATGATCGCTGGCACGTTGCTGTTGGCCGCTTGTTCGACGGGGTCGTCGGACGTGAGTAGCGACCCTTGTTTTTCAGGGGGATGCCAGGCGTTTGGGGACCATAGCCCCAGCAAGGCCGCCAAGATGAATTTTGGGGGCAATGCGCTGGGGAGTAGTTACGGGGAGTATGGTTCGGGGTTGATGCATGATGACTGACTGAGCGGGTGGGGCAGTCATTTACTCAGTGACTGACCCACCGCTTTCGCGAGCAAGCCCGCTCCCACATTGGATCGTGGGAGGGCTTTAGTGACCGCCTTTCATACGTCGGGCGATCAGGTAGATGCCCAAGCCTACCAGCGCCGTAGCCGCGCCAATGTAGCCCGTGCTGGTCCACCCATACCCCGCCGTAATCGCCATCCCACCGAACCACGGCCCCAGCGCATTCGCCAGGTTGAACGCCGCGTGGTTGGACGCCGCCGCCAGGCTCGGTGCTTCATGCGCAATGTCCATCAAGCGGATTTGCAGCGGCGCGGCCATGGCGATCATGGTGCCGACCAGGCCGATGCCCAGCAGTACGCTCCACAGCGAACTCGCGGCGAAGGTGAAGAAGATCAGCACGGCCATCGACCACACCATAATCCAGCCCACTGCGCGAAATTGCAGGCGGTCAAACAGCTTGCCGCCGGCGATGTTGCCGATGATGCCGCCTACGCCAAACGCGGCCAGACCGAAGGGGATCCACTGTGGCGAGACTTTGGTCACTTCGAGCATGGTCGGCGCCAGGTAGCTGAACACGCAAAACATCCCGGCAAAACCAATAGCGCCAATGGACAGCGCCATCCACACCTGCGGTTTGGTGAAGGCGCGCAGTTCTTTGCGCGGGTCGCTGCGGGGTTCGTCGTGGCGATCCGGTACGAATTGCCAGACCAGCGCGATGGTGCACAGGGCGATAGCACTGACCAGCGCGAACGCCGAGCGCCAGCCCAAGTGTTGACCGAGGAAGGTCGCGATGGGGTTGCCGAGCAGCATGGCCAGGGTCAGGCCCATCATCACGCGGGCGACGGCGCCAGCACGTTTGTCGTTGGGCACCATGCTGGAGGCGACCACGGCGGCGATGCCGAAGTAGGCGCCGTGGGGCAGGCCGCTGATAAAGCGGAAGGCCACCAGCGAACCGAAGGTTGGGGTAAACGCCGTGGCGAGGTTGCCCAGGGCATAAAGGCCCATCAGCAATAGCAGCATGTGTTTACGCAGCAACTTGGCGCCGAGGATGGCCAGCAGCGGGGCGCCGACCATCACGCCCAGCGCATAGGCGCTGATGGCGTGGCCCACTTGCGGTTCGCTGAGATTGAGGTTGTGGGCGATGTCGGGCATCAGCCCCATGATGGCGAATTCGCCGGTGCCGATCGCAAAGGCGCCCACGGCCATGGCCGCTTCCATTTTGGCGGCGCTGCGCGCGGGCAGCACGTGCCCGGGTGTTTGCTGGATAGTCATGGGTAACTCTGTTTGATGAAGTGCACGAAGGACAGCCGCCGATGCTACGCAAGCAGCGACGAAGGTGTCTAGAACAGCGTGTTGCGCGAGAGTTCCATCGGCGCAAGCAGTGCGGGGCTTTGAGATCCGTCTTATTCAACTACCCTCTCGCCACGCTTACTCTTTTGGCGATGAAGCTCAAACATTTCCTGCAACCACTCGACTCTTCTTTTTCGACGCCCAAGGCCGCGCGCAAGTTGTTGCGGCTGTTTGCCCTGGCATTGGTGCTCGGCGTGTATGTGGGTGCCTACAGCTACTTGCGTGCGGCGTTGAATGAGGAAATTTCGCTACGGCGCAGTTATATGAATGAGGCGATTTCCGATGCGCAGAGTTTTTTTGTCAGCCGCCAGACGCTGCTCAAAAGCCTCGGCCTGTCGACGGTTCGTCATGTCACGCCACCCGTGGGCAACCTCAATAATGTGCCGGCCGAAGAGTTGCACATCACCTTGGGCGAGGCGGGCAATATCTGGAGCCTTTGGCTGACTAGGCGCCTGCTTGATTACCTGCAGGTCAACCAGGTCAACCTGATCTACGTCGCGCAGCGCGCCGAGCCGGTGGTGGAGCGCCTGTTTACCGTTGGGGCGGCCCCGGAGAATGTGCCGCAGCCGGTATTGCAGCGGTTGATGGCGGTGGACACCGGCAAGGTCTCGGTCAGCGATGAGTTGTGGCTGACTGAGCAGAGCCGCCTGGATTCACCGCTATACATCTTCACCCGCCTCGACGACCGTAGCCCCACGTCGGGTTGGCTCGGGCTGGAGGTGGACGGCCCGGACCTGATCAACGCCCTGCAGCATGAAAAAGCCGGGGACTTCATGTTGCTTGACGGCGCCGGGCAGCTGATTTTCAGCAGCACGCCTCATCAACCGTCGGCTGCGCAGGTGCTGCGCCAGTATCACGCCACGGCCAGCTTTGGTTGGGAAGGCAGCCGCTGGCTGCCGGATCGCTTGGCCATTCGCAAGCACCTGGGTTACTCCCAGTGGCAGATCGTCTACAGCCTGGAGCTGAGTTCACTGTTGCCCAGCCTGGCCATGCCGTTGCTGCTGTGCCTGCTGTTGTGCGCAGCGGCCAGCTTGTTGATGGTGCGGTTGGTGCGGCGCATCGATCAGCGTTTGATTATCCCGGCAGCCAATCGCATCGAAGCGCTGGTGGAGAGTGAGGCATTCAGCAGTGCGGTGATTCGCATCGCGCCAGTGGCCTTGTGCGTGCTGCGCCGCAGCGACGGCGAGGTAGTGCTGGAAAACCCCCTGTCCCGGCAATGGCTGGGCAACGGCCACGAGCGCCAGCAACTGTGTCACGGCTGGATTCGCCGCGCGTTCGATGAGTCGGAACAAAGCAGCACCGACGAGCTGCAAATGGCCGACGGTCGTCACCTGTACCTGAGTTTCGCGCCAACCCGTTACCAGCGTGAGGAGGTGCTGATCTGCGCCTTCAGCGACATCACCGAACGCAAGCAGGTGGAGTTGGCCCTGCAGCAGGCGCGCACGCTGGCGGACGCGGCGAATGAGGCCAAGACCCTGTTCCTGGCAACCATGAGCCATGAAATCCGCACGCCATTGTATGGCGTGCTGGGCACCCTGGAATTGCTTGCGCGCACCGACCTTAACAGCCAGCAGCGTGGCTACCTGAATGCCATCGAGGGCTCGTCGGCGAACTTGCTGCAAATGATCTGCGATGTGCTGGACGTGTCGAAAATCGAAGCGGGACAACTGTCCCTAGAGTTCAGCACGTTCTCACCGATCGAGTTGGTGCAGGAAGTGATCCAGGGCTACGCAGGCGCCGCCCAAAGCAAGGGCCTGCAGTTGTTCGCCTGCCTCGACCCGCAGTTGCCCGACCACGTGAGCGGGGATGTCACACGCATCCGCCAGATCCTGAATAACCTGCTGAACAACGCGCTGAAATTCACCGAAAGCGGCCGGATTGTCTTGCGTCTGCGCCTGGAAAGCCGTGAAGGCGAGCGCACGATGTTGCAGTGGCAGGTAGTCGACACCGGCAAGGGCATCGCCGAGGAGGACCAGCGGTACCTGTTCGAGCCGTTCTTCCAGGTCAGCGGCAATGCGAATGTGGTCGCCGGCAGCGGCCTGGGCTTGTCGATCTGCAAGCGCCTGATGCACTTGATGAACGGCACCTTGCGGGTGGTCAGCGAACCGGGCCTGGGCAGCAGCTTTTCCTTCACCTTGCCGCTGGAGCAAGTCAACGACGACGACCAGGCTCCCTGGGCGCAGCCGCTGCTCGGCGAGCGGGTGTATGTGGTGTCGCCGGTGCGTGAGCTGGCGGAAAGTGTTGGCGGCTGGTTGCGTCGCTGGGGCGCGCGCGCGCAACTCGGTGCGCCGGAGTCCGCCGAGGCCGACCCCGGCGCGGTATTGGTCGAGCTGTATCCCGGCCCGACCGAGCCCGACCAGTTGCTGCATTGGTCCGGGCCGCGGGTGATGGCCGCGGTCGACGAGCATGGCGCTTATCCCTGGCAGATCGGCCTGAACAACCTGCAGGCGCTCAACCGCGCGGTCAGCCGCGCCCAGGGCAGCGAAGAGTTGTTGTCGCCGAGGATCAGCGAGAAGCCCACCGAGTTCAGCCTCAACCTGCGCCTGCTGGTGGCCGAAGACAACCTGATCAACCAGTTGATCCTGCGCGACCAGTTGGAAGAGCTCGGCTGCAGCGTGGTGCTGGCCGGCGACGGCATTGAAGCGCTGTCACTGTGGGGTGATACCGCGTTCGACATGATTCTCACCGACGTCAACATGCCACGCATGAACGGCTATGAACTCACCGAACAACTGCGTCGCCTGGGTTGCTCACTGCCGATCATCGGGGCCACCGCCAACGCGATGCTCGACGAAGCCGAGCGCTGCCTGAACGCTGGCATGGATCATTGCCTGGTCAAGCCGTTCACCCTGCGCGCCCTCTACCAGTGCCTGCATCGCTATCAGAGGAGGGTGCTTTGAGCGCCTATCGCGTACTCATCGTGGAAGACCATCCTTTCCAGCATGAGTACTTGATCAACGTCTTCCAGGCCATCGGCGGGTTTGACGTCGATGTGGTCTGGGATGGCGCCACCGCGCTGCAACGCCTGGCCCGACAGCGCTACGATCTGCTGCTCAGCGACTTGATGATGCCGGGGATGGACGGTGTGCAACTGATCCAGCACTTGGCCCGCATGCACGCGCCGCCTGCGCTGGCGCTGATGAGCGTGGCGTCGCGGCGCATGCTGGTGGGCGCCGGGCAGGTGGCCGGGAACCTCGGCCTGACCGTCGCCGGGCTAATCTCCAAGCCGGTGCGCGAACGCGAGGTGCGCACCCTGCGCGATTGCCTCGACAAACTCGCCGAGCAGGCGCGCACGCCGTGTTGCCACCGGGGTGTCAGCCATGCCCGGGAGAACCTTGAGCGCGCCTTGGCCAATGGTGAAATCCAGGCGTGGTTCCAGCCGAAAAAATCCCTGCATGACGGGCGCATCGTGGGCGCCGAAGCCCTGGCACGCTGGGTGCACCCGGTGGAAGGGTTATTGATGCCCGGCGCGTTTCTTGACGACATCGAGCGCCTTGACCTGGAAACCCGCTTGCTCACCTGCATTCTCGGCCAAACCCTCATCGCCCAGGCCCAGTGGGCGCAACTCGGTTACCGGCTGCCGGTGTCGATCAACCTGCCCACGCATTTGCTCGACCAGAGCGACCTGGTCGACCGCCTGCTTGCCCAGGTGCAAAGCCGCGACGCCGAACCCCGGCAAATTACCTTCGAATTGATGGAAAGCTCCACCACACGGCTGCCCAGTAACTACTACGCTGGAGCATGTCGCTTGCGCATGATGGGCTTTGGGTTGGCGCAGGATGACTTCGGCAAGGGGTTCAGTTCCTACTTCAACCTGGTGTCGACGCCGTTCAACGAGGTCAAGATCGACCGGTCACTGGTGCATGGCTGTGCCGAGAACGAAAGCCTGGCGTCGGCCTTGCAAAGCATTGTCGAGCTGGGCCGCAAACTCGGGCTGACCACCATCGCCGAGGGCGCCGAGACCCAGGCGGAGCTGGCGGTGTTGCGGCGTATCCGCTGCGATCAGGTGCAGGGTTTCCTGATCTCCCATGCCGTGGCGGCGGAAAAATTCAGCGCCCTGTTAATCGAGGATGGCCCTGCGCCAGCACTTATGTGAGTGGCCAGGGTCACACAGTCAAGAAGCCCGAAGGAAGGGTCGCCCGGTCAGCCGGGCGTTATTGGCCAATGCCGGGATCAAGCATAGGCCCCATATCCTGATTCAGGCTTCTGCGGTACTGACGATGAAACATGCAAGTCTGCGCCTGGACAAGCTGGCGCAAAGCTCTCAACGCTTGAACAAAGCCCTGTTATTGCTCACGGGGCTCGCCTTGTTGCTGTCCAGCAGTTGCTATTGGGCGGTGTCGCGGTTGCTCGACGCTGAACAGGAAAAGGTCGAGTTCCACTTCGCCCGCGTGGTGGAGATCATCCATGAGCACGAGGCGTTCCTGCGCAACGTGGCCAGTGGCTACAGCCGCAGCAACGCGCCGCCGCTGCCGGCCGTGCAGTCGACCTCGGTGGTGGAGTTGCAGCACGAAGGCGGGCAGGTGGTGTTGCAGGCCAAGGGGTTTGCGATGTCGCTACCCTTCACCTTGTCCCACGCCGAGACGTTCTCGGCGGATGACACGCGCCGGGCACTGGCGTTTGGCGTGCAACTGACTGACTACTACGGCGGCTACTGGGCCAGCTCGTTTTACGCCTCGCCGCAGCTGTTCGTGTTCACCCCCAATGCCGTCGCCAGCCTGGCCGTGCCCGGCGTGGGCGGCTTGCGCCAGCACCAGCCATTGTTGCGCGAGCAGTACCGCGACGTGGTGAGCCGCTTGCAGCAACTGCAACAGAGCCAAAGCCTCCTGCTGACCGACAGCCGCGTGCGCTGGATGCGTGCGCCGCCGCAGTTGTACCAGAACAGCCGCAGCGTGGTCGCGATGATCGGCCTCGACGCGCCTGCCGCCGTATTGCCGGCCAATCAGCCTCAGGGCCTGCTCACGCTGGCGGCGGTGGTGGACACCTCGCAGGTCGACGAAATCGAGCGAGTACTGCAACTGTCGGTCTACAACCAGTTCACCCTGATCTCGCCCCAGGGCGACGTGTTGCTCGGCAGCCTCGGCGATGAACACATGGCGCCCCTGGGCCTGAGCTTCAACAGCCAGGGTTTGCGCTTCAAGATGCTCAGCGAGGGTGGAGAGCACTGGACCGGCCTGTACGCCATCAGCTATCAGGATTTCCTTCGCTACGCCAAATGGCCGCTGCTGGGCCTTGGCCTGACGTTTCTGGCGGCCGTGCTGCTGGGCTGGTGGATCAACCATTGGTACAAGACCCGCATCGTCAGCCCGGCGCAACGCGCGCAGGAGCGTCTGTTCGAGAGCGAGGCATTCAACCGCATCATGCTGCACAACGCCCCGGTGGGATTGTGCGTAGTGCGCCGCAGCGATCACCAGTTACTCCTGGAAAACCAGCGCGCGCTGCAATTGCAGGGCACCGCACCGCTGCTCGACGTGCTCAAGGCCAACGATGGCCCGGATACCCCCGGCGAGATGTGCCTGGCGGTGGAGGGGCGGTACTTGCAGGTCGTGGTGGTGGCGGCGCGGTACGAAGGTGAGGACGTGTTCCTCTGCGGCTGCAACGACATCACCCGACACGTGGACGAAGCCCAGTTGCTGACCCAGGCGCGCCAGGAAGCCACCGAAGCCAACGAGGCCAAAACCGTGTTCCTGGCAACCATGAGCCATGAAATCCGCACCCCGCTGTACGGCGTGCTCGGCAACCTGGAACTGATGGCCCTGACCGACATGAGCGAGCGCCAGCGCCACTACCTGGAAATTATCCAGGGTTCGTCCACTGTGCTGTTCCAGTTGATCAGCAACGTACTGGATGTATCGAAAATCGAATCCGGGCAAATGGCCGTGGAAGCGGCGCCGTTCAGCCCGGGCCAGTTGGTGGCGGAATCGGTGTTGGCGTTCAGCGCGACCGCGCGCAATAAAGGCTTGCAGATCGATGCCGAGATCGACCCGCTGCTACCGCCGCAACTGCTTGGCGATGCTGGCCGCATCCGGCAGGTCCTGCATAACCTGCTGGGCAACGCGATCAAGTTCACCGACTCCGGGCGCGTGCGTTTGCGCCTGATGGTGCAGCAACTACTTGACGATAAAGTGACCCTGCAATGGCAGGTCACTGACACCGGCGTGGGCATTCCGGAAAAGGCGCTGGACCAGTTGTTCAAGCCGTTTTATCAGGTAGCGGGCGACCAGGACGGCAATGGCGCCGGCCTGGGCCTGTCTATCTGCTCGCGCTTGAGTGAGTTGATGGGCGGCAGCATGCGCGTGGTCAGCGAGCCAGGGTTGGGCAGCAGTTTTTCGCTGTTCATCACCTTGCCGGTGCTTCAGGAAACCCTGCCCTCTGCGGAACAACCGCCGATGCCGCCGTGCCTGGACGCACCGTGCCTGAACGTGCGCGTGCTGGTCGCCGAAGACAACCCGGTCAGCCAGGCCGTGCTGCAAGAACAGCTCGAGGCCCTTGGCGCCCACCCCACCGTAGCGCGTGACGGCGAGCATGCGCTGCAAATCTGGGGTTCGCAGCCGTTCGACCTGGTGATCACCGACATCAATATGCCGCGCCTCAACGGCTACGACCTGGCCCGCGCGTTGCGTGAACAAGGCGTCCAGGTGCCGATCATCGGCGTCACCGCCAATGCCCTGCGCGAGGAGGGCGAGCGTTGCCTGGCGGTGGGCATGAACGCGTGGGTGGTCAAACCGCTGAGCCTGAGCATGCTGCGCCAGGCGTTAATGGCGCACTGCCGGCGAGCCACGGCCTTGCCGGTGGTGCAGGTGGACCGGGACCGCGAAGGCTGGATCGAGCTTTCCCCGGCCATGCGCCAACTGATGGCCGACACGTTGCTGGTGGATGTGCAGCAGATCGAACAAGGCCTGACGGCCGGCGATGCCACCCTCGTACGTGAGCGTTTGCACAGCCTCAACGGCGCGCTGGCCAGTGTGCGTGCCGGGGAACTGTCCAGCGCTTGTCAGGCATGGGAGAACACCCTGTACGACGCACCGCTGGATACATACGCCACCACGCAGATTCGAGGCGTGTGCGCACGGCTTACAGCGGTTGCGCAGTGCTTGCTGGCAGAGTCGCAAACTTGATGAAAGCCCATTACAAGGAAGATAAAGAATGCGAGAAATGAACGTTGTGATCGCCGATGACCACCCGATCGTACTGGTGGGCGTGCGCGAAATTGTGCAGCGTGATTCACGCTACAGCCTGGTGGGCGAGGCGGTCAGTTCCAGTCAACTGATCGAGCAGTTGCGCAAGCACCGGCCGCAAGTCCTGATCACCGATTTCAACATGCCGGGTGACGACACCTATGGCGATGGGTTGAAGCTGATCGAGTACATCCTGCGTCACTTTCCCGCGACCCAGGTGCTGGTGCTGACCATGATTTCCAACAGCCTGATTCTCACCTGCTTGCAGGAATTGGGTGTGGCCGGGGTGATCCAGAAGAACCACCTGCACGGCGAGATCGAAAAGGCCCTCGGCGCGATCAGTGCCCAGCGCAGTTACCGCGCACCGGAGCCCGCCGCGACTTCGGTCTTGGCCAATGTGACCCAGGTGCAGGCGCGCTTCCAGAGCCTGTCGCCACGGGAGATGGAAGTGCTGCGTTTATTCGTGACGGGCATGAGCGTGAGCGATATCGCGCGGCAGTTGAGCCGCAGCAACAAGACCGTCAGCGCGCAGAAGATTTCGGCCATGCGCAAGCTGGAGGTGGACAGTGACCAGGCGCTGCTGACCTATTGCATCGAAGCCCGGCAGTTTCAGTAATCAGCGGTACGTCATCTGCATCAACAGGGTGGCTTTGTAGCTACCCGCCTCGGGCAGCTCGCCCAGGGACACGGGCTTGACGCGCAGGGTCAGCGCCAACGGTTCGTCTTCTACCGGCCAGGTGCCGGTTTGGCCCAGGCCGATCCCCGGCTTGTCGGTCTTGTCACGCAATTGCACCTGCAACCCCAGGGATGGGAGATTGGTGAGCAGCACCGGGCTGACGGTGAGGGCCCGGGCCATGCCCGCCGACAAACTCAGCTCGACCTGAGCGCCCGCCTGACAGTCGAAGACCAGCGGCACATCGGTGGCGACGGTGCTGCCGTCGGCCAACTGGTTGAGGTTGACCTTGCCCAGGTCCACCTGTTGCGTACTCGGAAACCTTGCGGTGCACGGCGGTGCGGTCAGCTTGCCGCTGACGTCGATCTGCGCTTCTTCCGCCGCTTGCGCAAGGGCGGTGCTGGCTACGGCCAGCAGCATCCAGGCGAGCGCTTTCATAGGTAATTGAGGGTCATGACCATCGACGAGGTGAACGCGCCCGGCGCC
>Ga0247742_10001061_pt1 | contig 20039 bp, 20 predicted proteins | sample UWRJL208509C2_FD_180944 | JGI IMG/M metagenome (GOLD analysis project Ga0247742, IMG submission 180944) | Plant litter microbial communities from Arlington Agricultural Research Station in Wisconsin, United States - UWRJ-L208-509C-2 | ecosystem: Environmental > Terrestrial > Plant litter >... | reverse complement strand
ATGTTTACGCTCGACCGCGACGACGATCTCCTCGGCGAACACCATCATCACCCCGATTGCGATTGCGCGGAACAACAGCCATCCCGCCGCGAACACTGCGAGCAAGGCCGCGAACCCCGCCAGCGCCGACAGCCACCCGTCTGCACCCTGCGTCGCGGCCAGTCCCTGCGCCCACATCCACGCGCCGCCGCCAAGCAGCGCGAACAACGCGAAGGTGATCGCAAGCGATTTGGCGAACACGATCAGAAAGGCGCGGTCGCCGAACTGGCCGATCGAAAGGAAGAAGGCACGGATCATCCGCGCGTCGTGCGGCCGGATCTCGGCTACGTCAACGCGGTTGCGCAGGCGGACGCAGCGCCCTAGGCGGCACCTTTAGCCAGTTCCCCGGAGAATACGTTTGAGCGCCCCAACTTACGACGTCGTCGCGATCGGCAACGCCATCGTCGATGTGCTTGCCCAGGCCACCGATGCCTTCATCGTCGAAGCCGGCATGAACAAGGGTTCGATGGCTTTGGTCTTTTCGCCCGAGGAAGCCGACGCGCTCTACGCGAAGATGGGTCCAGGGATCGAGGCGAGCGGCGGTTCGGCGGCGAACACCGTCGCCGGCATCGCCGCGCTCGGCGGCAAATGCGGTTTCATCGGCCAGGTCGCCAGCGACGAACTCGGCCAGATCTTCGCGCATGACGTTCGCGCCGTCGGCATCGACTTCACCACTGCGGCGCGTGACGGTGATCCGACCACGGCACGGTGCCTGATCTTCGTCACGCCCGACGGCCAACGCACGATGAACACCTTCCTCGGCGCGTCGCAATTCCTGCCCGAGACCGCGCTCGACCGCGAGATGATCGCCTCCGCCGCGATCCTGTATCTCGAAGGCTATCTGTGGGATCCCGAGGAGCCGCGTGCGGCGATGCGCGCCGCGATCGAAATCGCACGCAAGGCCGGTCGCAAGGTCGCCTTCACGCTGTCTGACACGTTCTGCATCGGTCGCCACGGCGGCGATTTCCGCGATCTGATGGCGAAGGATCTGCTCGACATCATGTTCGCCAACGAAGCCGAACTGCTGGCGCTGATGCAGACCGACGATTTCGACTCGGCGGTCGAGGCGGCATCGCAGCAGGTGCCGATGCTGGTGGTGACGCGCGGCGAACACGGCGCGATCGCGGTCTCCGGCGGCCAGATCGTCAGCGTCGCCGCCGAGCCGGTCACGCGCGTGGTCGACACCACTGGCGCGGGCGACCTGTTCGCGGCAGGCTTCCTCCACGGCCAGGCGCAGGATTTGAGCGTCGCCGAATCGCTCCGCCTCGGCGCGATCTGCGCGGCCGAGATCATCTCGCACTACGGCGCGCGCGCTCAGGTCGATCTCAAGGCGCTGATGGCGGAAAAGCTGCGCGGATAATCGCGTTCTCGCCACTCGCGTCACCCCAGCGCAAGCGAGACCTTTGCGAAAGCCGGCAAGTCTCACGAAATGCTCCGTCACCCCGGACGTGTTCCGGGGTCGACCGTGTCGCGAAATCAACGGCTTGAGAGTGCGCGGAACCGTGGATGCCGGAACAAGTCCGGCATGACCAAGGGGCTTTTGCAAGTGTCTCGCGCAAGCTCCAGTCTCGTGCGGCTCCTGTCCCGTGCAAGCCACTGGGAGATGTCAGCTTTCGCGAGACCTGTGCAAAAATCTAATCGTCATGCCGGACGTGTTCCGGCATCCACCGTTCGCCAAACCCCCAGATTATTGATTTTGTGGCACCGTGGACCCCGGAACAAAGTTCGGGGTGACGAAGCGTCGGTGGCGACGTTCCGACTTCGCACAGGTTTGGCTTTCGCTGGCATGACACGCGGGTCGGCTGATTGGTCGTTCTCATGCCCACCGCTGTGACCGGCCGGCGCGCGCTGGTGCCGCCCGCGCGCACCGCGTAGCGTGGTCGCGATGACCACCTCATCCTCCTCCGTGCCTGGTCGCATCGATGCGCGCGCGATCGATGCCGTTGAATGCGTCGCCTCGGTGCTGCTCGCGATCCTCGCCGCGCACGCGATCGGCGCGACCAACGTCTCTTGGGCGGCGTTCGCCGGTTATATGGTGATGCGCGGTTATGTGCTGGAAACGGTTCAGCGCGGGCTGCTGCGCGTCGTCGGCACGCTGGCGGGCGGGCTGTTCGGGCTGGCGGCGATCCCGCTGATCGCGCCGCATTGGTGGCTCGCCGCGCCCGGTATTCTCGTGCTCGGCACGGTCACGCTGTACAAGGCGATCACCGCGAAGCGCGCTTATGCGTGGCTGTTCGTCGGCCTCACCTTCGCGATGGTGCTGTACGACAAGCTCCACGATCCCGAGATCCCGCTCGCCAGCTTCGTCCAGACGCGCATCCTCGAAACCGTCGCGGGGACGGCAGCGTGCATGGCGGTCAGCCTGCTTTCGGCGCTGACGCTCCGGCGGCTCTGGCCAGCCGAGCGCAACGCCGCGACCGGCATCGCCGGGTGGAACTGGCCCGCTGCTCGCCACGCTGCACAGGGAGGCTTCGCGCTCGCGCTGCTGGTGATGGTGTCGGCCTGGTTCGACGTGCCCGCGCTGTCGGCTGGCGCGATCACGATCATGGCGGTGATGCTGGTGCCGCTCTCCGGTATCGGCCCGAGCGGTTTCGCGCCGGTGAGCTGGCGGCTGTTCTACCGGCTGATCGGGGGATTGGCTGGCGCGGTCTTTGCGGCCGCGTTCCTGTTTGTGGGCGCAGGCTCGGCGCCGTTGCTGATCCTCGGCACCGCGCTCGGCGTGGCGATCGGCCGGCATATCGAGAACGGCGACCACGCGCACCGCTACGCCGGCACCCAGTTCACGCTCGCCGTGCTGGTGACGTTGGTGCCCGACAGCTACGCCGGCGCGGTCATCACGCCGGGGCTGGAGCGGCTCGCCGGCACGTTGGTCGGCATGGCCGTGATCGAACCGGTGCTATTGCTCTGGCTCCTGTTCGCCCCACGCCGCGAGAAGATCGCCGCCCAACGCAGCGAACCCGGCGGTATCTGATCCTCCCACCGCGGGAAGGATCAGCTCGCGTACCCGTTCAGCTCATCGCCGACGATCCGCACGACATGCAGGACGTTGGTCGATCCCGGTGTGGCGAACGGCACGCCCGCCATGATGATGACGCGGTCGCCCGCCTTGGCGATGCCGTGGCGCAGCGCCATCCGCTTCGACTTGGAGACCATTTCCTCGAACGAGGTCACGTCCTTGGTGAGGATCGGATACGCCCCCCACAGCAGCCCCGATCGCCGCGCCGTCTCGGGCTTGGGGGTCAGCACCATCAGCGGCACGCCCGGCCGCTCGCGCGCGACTCGGCGCGCGGTCGAGCCGGAGGCGGTGAAGCAGATGATCGCCACCGCCGACACCGTCTCGGCGATGTTCTTGGCCGCCTCGGCCAGTGCGTCGGCAGTGGTCGGGTCGGGGCGCGTCACGGTGAAGTGGATTCGGTCGCCGTGCGTGGGATCGCGCTCGACCGAATTGCCGATCGCATCCATCATCGCCACCGATTCGACCGGCCACGCGCCCGACGCGCTCTCCGCCGACAGCATGATCGCATCGGCGCCGTCATAGATCGCGGTCGCCACGTCGGACACTTCGGCGCGAGTCGGCGAGGGCGAGGTGATCATCGATTCGAGCATCTGCGTCGCCACCACCACCGGGCGGCCCAGCCGGCGCGAAACCTCGATGATTCGCTTCTGCAGCGGCGGCACCGTCTCCGGCGGCAGTTCGACGCCGAGATCGCCACGCGCGACCATCACGCCGTCGCACATCTCGACGATTTCCTCGAGCCGCTCGATCGCGCTCGGCTTCTCGATCTTGGCGAGCAAGGCCGCGCGCCCCTCGATCAGCTTGCGCGCCTCGGCGAGATCCTCGGGCCGCTGCACGAACGACAAAGCGATCCAGTCGACGCCCTGATCGCACGCGAAGGCGAGGTCGCTGCGATCCTTCTCGGTCAGCGCCGCCATCGGCACCACCACGTCGGGCACGTTGAGGCCCTTGTTGTTCGACAGCCAGCCGCCGACGATCACTTCGGTGACGATCCGGTCGGCATCATGCTCGGTCACGCGCAGCACCAGCTTGCCGTCGTCGAGCAACAGCCGCGCACCCGGCTCGATCGCCGCGAAAATCTCGCGGTGCGGCAGTTCGGCGCGGCCGGCGTCGCCCGGCTCGGAAGAACGATCGAGGATGAAGGTCGCGCCCTTGACCAGCTCGACCTTGCCCTCGGCGAACCTGCCGACACGCAGCTTCGGCCCCTGAAGGTCGGCGAGGATCGTGGTCGGGCGGCGGTAGATCCGTTCCAGATCGCGAATCGCCGCGATCACCGCGACCTTCGATTGCTGGTCGCCGTGGCTCATGTTGATGCGGAAGGCGTCGGCGCCCGCTTCGTACAAAGCGGCGATCTGCTCGGGGCTGCTGCTGGCCGGGCCGAGCGTCGCGAGGATGCGGACTTTGCGGGTACGCGGGTGGATGGTCTTCGTCATGGCTGTTCCCATCGGTTTGCGCGTGCCCCTCTAGCCGCTATCTACCACCGATCAACCACGGAAAGACACCAATGACGACGATCGAAGACCTCGACGATGCGGTTGCGGCCGCTGCCTTCCGCCGGCTCGTCCACCATTTGCGCCACCGCAGCGATGCGCAGAACGTCGATTTGATGGGCTTGGCCGGTTTCTGCCGCAATTGCCTGGGCGATTGGGTGGCCGAAGCGAGCGACGGCGCATTCGACAAGGATGCCGGCCGGGCCACGGTCTACGGCATGCCTTATGCGCAGTGGAAGGCCGAGCACCAGACCGCCGCCACGCCCGAACAGATCGCCCGCATGCAGGACAGCGTCGCGAAGAACGCCTGACGCAAGTCCGGGGGGTGACGCGGCGGCGGCGCTCGCTTAAAGGCGCTCGCTTTCAGCCATTCATACCCCCGGGGGACACCACAATGAGCGAGACCATCGCCGCCGACCAGCTTCGCCTTCTCATCGAGCGTATCGAGCGCCTCGAGGAAGAGAAGAAGGGCATCGCCGACGACATCAAGGACGTTTACGGCGAGGCCAAATCGACCGGCTTCGACGTGAAGACGATTCGCACGATCGTCCGCCTTCGCAAGATGGAGAAGCACCACCGCGACGAGGCGGAGATGCTGCTCGAAACGTACAAGCAGGCGCTGGGGCTGGCGTAATCGCCAAGCGCGATTACTCGCTTTTTCCGTTCGTCCTGAGTAGGGGCTGAGCGTGTCGAAGACCCGTATCGAAGGACAGGATGCGGGGCACATCCTTCGATACGCGCCTTCGACTTCGCTCAGTCGCTACTCAGGACGAACGGATCAAGATCGTCAGGCGCGTTAGAATCATTCGGGACGTTTCCAATGGCAGGCCATTCCAAGTTCAAGAACATCATGCACCGCAAGGGTGCGCAGGATAAGAAGCGTTCGGGCATGTTCTCGAAGCTCAGCCGCGAAATCACCGTCGCGGCGAAGATGGGCCTGCCCGATCCGGACATGAACCCGCGCCTGCGCGCCGCCGTCAACGCCGCCAAGGCGCAGTCGGTGCCCAAGGACAACATCCAGCGCGCGATCGACAAGGCCTCGCGCAGCGATGCCGAGACCTATGAGGAAATCCGCTACGAGGGCTTCGGCCCCGGCGGTGTGAGCCTCATCATCGAGGCGCTGTCGGACAACCGCAACCGCACCGCCACCAACGTGCGCGTCGCGGTGTCGCGCAACGGCGGCAACCTCGGCGCGTCGGGCTCGGTCAGCCATGCGTTCGACCGGGTCGGGCTGATCAGCTATCCGGCCGAGGCCGGTGACGCCGAGAAGGTGTTCGAAGCCGCGCTCGAGGCGGGCGCCGAGGACGTCACCTCGTCCGAGGAAGGCCACGAAATCTGGACCGCGCAGGGCGATCTGCACGAGGTCGTCAAGGCGATCACCCCCGTGCTCGGCGAACCCGAAGGCGCCAAGCTCGCCTGGAAGCCGCAGACGATGGTCGAGGTCGGCGAGGACGATGCGGCGCTGCTGTTCAAGCTGATCGACACGCTCGACGACGACGACGACGTCCAGACGGTTTGGGGCAATTACGAAGTCTCCGACGCGGTGATGGAGAAGCTCGCGTGAATCGTCTTTTCCCTCTCCCATCGGGAGAGGGAAGGGGCCGGCGCCGGAGGCGTGGGAAGGGTGAGGGCGCGGTATCTACCCTCACCCTACCGTCGCTACGCTCATCCTTCCCTCTCCCTGAGGGAGAGGGATTTTGATCATCCTCGGCCTCGACCCCGGTCTCGCCACCACCGGCTGGGGACTGATCCGCGCCGAGGGCAATCGGCTGTCGCACCTCGCCAACGGCCGTCTAAAGACCGACAGCGCCGCCCCGCTCGCGCGCCGGCTCACCCATCTCGATTCGATGCTGTCCGCGCTGGTGTTCGATCACACCCCTGATGCCGCCGCCGTCGAGGAAGTGTTCGTCAACGCCAACCCGCAATCGACGCTCAAGTTGGGCCAAGCGCGCGGCGTAGTGATCTGCGCGGTCGCGCGCGGCGGCATCGACGTCGGCGAATATGCCGCGCGGCTGGTCAAGAAAGCGGTGGTCGGCACCGGTGCCGCCGAAAAGGCGCAGGTTCACGCGATGGTCGCGCGGCTGCTGCCCGGCGTGAAGATCGACGGCCCCGATGCCGCCGACGCGCTCGCGGTGGCGATCTGCCACGCGCATCACCTCGCCAGCGCGCGCTCGCTGGCCGGGCGGTAGATGGCACGCGGAGGCGCGGAGCAGAGAAGACCTAACCTGTTTCGCCGCGAAAGCAGAATATGTGCGAAAGTCTCTTCGTCATGCCGGACTTGTTCCGGCATCCACCGCTCAACAAGCCCTCAAACCGTTGATTTTGCGGAACGGTGGACCCCGGAACAAGTCCGGGGTGACGAAGTGTTCGGGCGATCTGCCGCCTTTCGCAGGGAACACAAGGTCCATGAAAACCGCTGTCTCCCCTCTTCTCTGCGCCTCCGCGCCTCCGCGTGAACCAATCTTTTTGCTTCCCTCGCTCGCGCTGTTCCGCATATGTACCCACATGAACGCGACAGCCCGGCCCTCCTGACATGATCGCGCACCTCAAAGGCAGGCTCGACTCGACCGGGCTCGATCACGCCATCATCGATCTCGGCGGGGTCGGCTATCTGGTCGGCGCGTCGACGCGCACCTTGTCCGCGATTGGCCCGGTCGGCGAAGCCGTCATGCTCCACACCGAGATGCTGGTCGGCGAGGATTTCCTCCGTCTCGTCGGCTTCGCGACAGCGTCGGAACGTGACGCCTTCCGCTTGCTCACCGGCGTACAGGGCGTCGGCGCTCGCGTCGCGCTGGCGATCCTCTCCGCGCTCGATCCCTCGGAACTCGCCCGCGCGATCGCCGCTCAGGACAAGGCGATGGTGGCGCGCGCCAACGGCGTCGGCCCCAAGCTCGCCGAGCGGATCGTGCGTGAATTGAAGGACCGGATCGGCGGCGTCGTACTCGGCGGAGCCACGCCGGCAATCGCGCCAGTCGGTGCCGGCGCGGATGCGGTGTCGGCGCTGCTCAATCTCGGCTTCCGCCCTGCCGAAGCCTCAAGCGCAGTCGCGGCGGCGGAGGAAGAGCTCGGCGCCGGCGCGACGCTTGACGCGCTTGTCCGACTTGCACTGCGCAAAGCCGCGAAATAGGAGCGATGACCGCTCACCGCACGCGGCGAGCGGTCGTAAAGCTCAGCGTCCGCCGCCGGAGGTGGCGGTGCCCCAGCGCGTGTTCAACTCTTCCATCGCGGTGCTGTAGCTCTCGTGGAAGCACGGCGACTGGCGAACCGCGTAGCGATATTCGGCGAGGCTGCGCTCGTCGGAACCGCAGGCGTTTTCCGCCGCACGCGCGATGCGCTGGCGCAGCGCGGCATGTTCGGCGGGGGTTGCCGGCGGCGCGAGGTTCGCCACGCGGATGCTGGTGATGACGTCGATCGGGTCGGCGAGCGCAGGCGTCGCCGCCGCGGCCGCGCCGAACAGCGCGCACGCGAAAACAGCACCCCGGCCGATCGCCGTAGCTTTGAAGGTTCCAGACATTGCATCATACTCCTGCGCGTCGCATGCTATGCCGGTGCCCGACGGGCGGCGATGCTGCGGAACAGCCTCGTCCTCATGGTCAGTCGCCGACCCGCGACGCGAAGGCCACGGCTGCTCCATGAAACTGGGCGGCCCCCATACGCCTCTGTCAAGAGCGGGACAAGGCTATTCCGCCTGGTCGGCCCTTTCGTAAATTTCGGCCAACAAGATAAATCGTTTCGATCCTGTTACGTCCTTGTAATACAACATTGTATAATAGCGACATGACGATCCTGCTGAAGCCGCTGTGCGCTATCCTTGGTCACCGGCGGTCGCGCCGCCGGGTATGGCACGATCATGTCGATCTGCGCGCGGACTGCGTCCGGTGCGGCACCCATCTGATTCGCAGCGTCGATAAAGGCTGGCGTCCGTTCGTGGCGGGTGACGACCATCCTGACCGGATCAGCCGGGATTCCTATCGTGAGCAGATGAAACGCGAGACCGAATTGCGCGCGGCAAGCCTGGACGACCCCACGCAATGGGCGCGCCTGCTGATCGCAGCGTTCGACGATACCGGACACGCCGCCGCGACCGATCCTGCTACTGTCTTCGACCGGCTGAGCGCCGGTCTTGAAAGCGAACCGGCCTTTGTCGAAGCGGTCGCGACCGGGCGGCTCGATCTGCCCGCCCGCACCGCCGTCGGCAGCGTCTGCGCCCGGTTGATCGGCGCGTCGCGCCCACTGCCGTTGCAGTTCGTCGATCCGCTGGCGCGCTACCTGCTCGTCCGCGCGCAATCGGGCGCACTCCCGAGGGATATGCTCGCCAAGCGCTGACCGCGCGACATTGACCGCTCGACAGGCGCGGTCGCGAACAGGTAGGGAACGGGGGATGGACGATCCCGACCGCCTGCTTGCGCCCACGCGCCGCCCCGAGGACGTCGATGCGGCGCTGCGGCCGAAGTCGCTCAACGATTTCGTGGGCCAAAAGGCGGCACGCGAGAACCTGCGGATTTTCATCGCGGCCGCGCGCGCGCGTGGCGATGCGCTCGATCATGTGCTGTTCTTCGGCCCGCCGGGACTCGGCAAGACCACGCTCGCGCAGATCGTCGCGCGCGAGATGGGGGTGGGGTTCCGCGCCACGTCCGGCCCGGTGATCGCCAAATCGGGTGATCTCGCCGCCTTGCTCACCAACCTCGAAGACGGCGACGTGCTGTTCATCGACGAAATCCACCGGCTCCAGCCCGCCGTCGAGGAAGTGCTGTACCCGGCGATGGAAGACCGCGCGCTCGATCTGATGATCGGCGAGGGGCCGTCGGCGCGTTCGGTACGGATCGACTTGCCGCGCTTCACTCTGGTCGGCGCGACGACGCGGCAGGGACTGCTCACCACCCCGCTTCGCGATCGCTTCGGTATTCCGGTGCGGCTGAGCTTCTACACCGTCGATGAACTGGAGCGCGTCGTTACGCGCGCCGCATCGCTGCTCGGGCTCGCCATCACTGCCGATGGCGCGCGTGAAGTCGCCCGCCGCTCGCGCGGCACCCCGCGGATCGCCGGGCGATTGCTGCGCCGCGTGCGCGATTTCGCGCATGCCGCCGGCCACGACAGCGTCGATGCGCGCGCCGCCGATGGCGCGCTCAACCGGCTCGAAGTCGATGCGCTCGGCCTCGATGCGATGGACCGGCGCTATCTGATGATGATCGCCGACATTTATCGCGGTGGTCCGGTCGGCGTTGAAACGCTTGCTGCGGGCTTGAGCGAGCCGCGCGACACGATCGAGGAAGTGATCGAGCCCTATCTGATTCAACTCGGCCTGGTAGCGCGCACAGCGCGCGGTCGTTGTCTGAACGCGGGCGGCTGGAAGCATCTCGGCCTCAATCCGCCGGCGGGCAGCCAGGAAAGTCTGTTCGACGGATGATTCTCCCGAATCCGCAAGCATTTGTTGTGCGCCGCACGATGGATCGCCCCGCAGCATTCTGATAGCGACTCGCATATGCTCACCGCCGTTGCCTCCGCGCGCGAAATCCTGGTTCGCCTCCACGATGTGATGGCGTCGCGCACGCCCGCACAGGCGAAGCTCAATTCGGTCGTCCAGATCGTCGGCGAAGGCATGTCGAGCGAGGTCTGCTCGATCTATCTGCTGCGCGACGGCGCGCTCGAACTCTATGCGACGCGCGGGCTGGCGCAGGAGGCGGTTCACGTCACCAAACTCGCGCCGGGCGAGGGATTGGTCGGCACGATTGCGCAGAACGTCGAGACGCTGAACCTGGACGAGGCCGCCTCGCACCCCGATTTCGCCTATCGGCCCGAAACCGGCGAGGACAAATACCACAGCTTCGCCGGCGTGCCGATCATCCGCCGTGAGCGGGCCGTCGGCGTGCTCTGCGTCCAACACGCCGATCCGCATCGGTACGACGATGTCGAGATTGAGGCGTTGCAGACCGTGGCGATGGTATTGTCCGAACTGATCGCGAATGCCGATCTGGTCGACGGTGCCGGTGCTGCGGCGGCGCGCGTCCAGCCGACCGCGCCGATCCGCATCCAGGGCCTCAAGCTGGTCGATGGCATGGCGAGCGGCTTTGCGGTCTATCACCAGCCGCGCATCGTCGTCGAACACACCGTCGCCGAGGATGTCGAAGCCGAACGCCACCGCGTCTACGCCGCGTTCGACAAGATGCGCGAGCAGATCGACCGAATCGCGCGCGAAGCTGAATTTGGCGTAGGTGGCGAACATGAGGAGGTGCTCGCCACCTACAAGATGTTCGCCTACGACGAAGGCTGGGCACGCCGCATCAACGAAGCCATCGACAGCGGCCTCACCGCCGAGGCCGCGATCGAGCGAGTCCAACAGCGCACCCGCATGCGCATGCGCCAGATCGACGATCCGCTCCTCGCGGACCGGATGCACGACCTTGAGGATCTTTCGAACCGCCTGCTCCGCATCGTCTCGGGCCAACTCGGCACCGCCGCGCAGATGGGGCTGCGCCAGGACACGATCCTGATCGCGCGCAATCTCGGCCCGGCCGAACTGCTCGAATACGATCGCCGGCGGCTGAAAGGCGTCGTGCTGGAGGAAGGCTCGCTGACCGCGCACGTCACGATCGTCGCGCGCGCGATGGGCGTGCCCGTGCTCGGCCGCGTCAAGAGCGTCCGCCGCCTCATCAGCGAAGGCGACGCGCTGTTGCTCGACGTGACGGCGGGGCATGTATTCGCGCGGCCCTCGTCGTCGATGGAAGAGGCGTTCGAGGCCAAGCAGGAGCTTCGACAGAAACGCCGCGCCGCCTTCGCATCCCTCAGGAATGAGTTGCCCGTGACCAAGGACGGCCACCGCGTAACGGTGATGGTCAACGCAGGACTGCGCGACGACGTCGCCGCGCTCGATCTCACCGGCGCCGACGGCATCGGGCTGTTCCGCACCGAATTCCAGTTCCTCGTCTCCTCGACATTGCCCGCGCGTGAGCGCCAGCAGCGTCTCTACCGCGATGTGCTTGAAACGGCCGGTGAACGCCCGGTGATCTTCCGCACCGTCGATATCGGCGGCGACAAGGCTTTGCCGTATCTCAGCAAGGACGAGGACGAGGAGAACCCGGCAATGGGCTGGCGTGCGCTTCGGCTCGCGCTCGAACGCCCGGGGCTGATGAAGGCGCAGGCGCGCGCTCTGCTCGAAGCGGCGGGCGGACGCACGCTCAACGTGATGTTCCCGATGGTGTCCGAACCGTGGGAATTTGACGAGGCGCGCGAGCTGTTCGAAGCGCAGCGCGCGTGGCTGATCCGGCGCGGCAAGATGATGCCGAACGCGATCCGCTACGGTGCGATGCTCGAAGTGCCGGCGCTCGCCGAACAACTCGATCTGTTGCTGCCCAAGCTCGACTTCCTGTCGGTCGGCACCAACGATCTCACGCAGTTCCTGTTCGCCGCCGACCGCGCCAACCCCAAGCTTGCCGAGCGCTACGATTGGCTGAGCGCCGCGATCCTGCGTTTCCTGCGCCGTCTCGTCGAACCATGCCGCGCGGCCGGAGTGCAACTCGGCGTGTGTGGCGAGATGGGCGGCCGCACGCTTGAGGCGATGGCGCTGATCGGCCTCGGCATCGACCGGCTTTCGATCACGCCGGCGGCAGTCGGTCCGGTCAAGGCGATGGTGCGCTCGCTTGATCGCGCCGCGCTGATCGCGAAGATGGAGGGGCTGCTCGCGTCACCGCCGCGCGATATGCGCGCGGTGCTGACCGCCTGGGCTGCGGAACAGGGCGTCGAACTGGCGTAACCGTGACGCTCAGCGCCCGGCGAGGATGCCCGCAACTGCGAGCATCACTTCGGCGCGCCATTGCACGCCGATATGGCTGCTGCGGACTTCGATCGCGCGGGTCTCTGGAGCGTGGCAGATCTCGCCGGCGACGAGGCCGTCGCTGCGGCTCCAGATCGCCGTCTCCGGAACCGGCAGCGGCTTGGCGGCGAGTTCGGCCTGCGCGCGGACGTGATCGTCGTCGATCCGGTCGCCGGTGAAGAACTCGAACGAGCGCCACACGTTGGTCGCTCGCGCCGAGCCGGCGTAGGGGGAACTGATCGTGATGACCTCGCGCACCGATGCGGGCGCGCGGTGCGCCGCGATGCGGGCCATGATCCCGCCGAGGCTGATCCCGATCAGCGTTACCGGCTCGCCGGTCTGGCGGTGGAGCGCAGCAATTCGTTGCATCAGCACTTCTCCCTCACGCCCGATCGCACGCGTGCCGAGGTTGCGGCCGAGTCCCCAGCCTTCGACGCGGTAGCCGAGCCGGCGCAGGAAGCGTTGCAGCAGCAGGTTCGAGCGATCGGTGTTGACGAGGCCGGGCAGGATCATCACTGGCCGGCCATCCCCCTTGGGCGCGGCCTTCAATCGCGCACGTGCGCCGAGCAGTTCGGCCAAGCCCCACATCCCGCGTGGCAATTCGGCGGCCCAGAGCAATTTCGAAGGGGGAAGCGCTGCTACGTCTTGAACCATTGCATCACCGTCATCGCAAACGGCGTCCACGCACCGATGCGGACGCCCGCATATCGTAACGCGTCGCCGGTCCATGTGTTGCATGTCCGCAAGGCACTGTAACGGCCGCCGGCTGCGTAGAAGGCGTCGTTGCTGAAATAGCCGGTGCGATGCCACCCGCGCTTGGTGAAGCTGGCACGGATGAAAGCGGCGAGGCGGCGGTATTCCTCGGGCCGCAGCGTTATCGCGCGGCTGTCCGCAGTCGGTGTCGGCCAGGGCAGGTGATCGACGTGCATCACGGTGCGATCACTGCCGAGCGCCGCCGTCAGCACGGTGAGCGGTTTGACGTCGGCCCAGGTCGGCGTTTCGAGATAGAAGGCCCGCTCGCCCCAGCCGATCTCGACCGCCGGATATCCGGCATAGCGCGGGTCGCTGAGATCTTCGGGGCGGATCAGGTCGCGCCAGTCGACGCCGGCGGCGACGACGGGCACGATCAGCCCGGTGTGGACGCCGTTGCTCGACACCTGAATCCGCACGCCATCGGCGGGTTCGCGCCAGCCGGGGTTGGTGGGGATCGCGCCGCCGATCAGGCCGGCGGCGGCATAGCCCAGCACGGCCACGAGCAGCACCGCAATAATTCGTAGCAAATGTAACCAGAATCGCCGCACGCATGTTCCCCGCCAACCCGGCGCGTGATACGCTGTCGCGGTGACAGACGAAACGCTTATCCACCCGCCTGAGGGCGCCGCCGCCGACTGGACCGTGCCGCAGAACTGGGCGCATTACACGCCCGAAGACCATGCGGTGTGGGACACTTTGTTCGCGCGGCAGGCCAAGCTGCTGCCGGGGCGCGCGTCCGAGGCGTATTTGCGCGGGCTCGACGTGCTGCGGCTGTCAAAACCGGGTATCCCCGATTTCGCGGAATTGTCCGAGCGGCTGATGAGCCTGACCGGCTGGCAGGTCGTCGCGGTGCCGGGGCTGGTGCCCGATGACGTGTTCTTCGAGCATATGGCCAACCGCCGCTTCGTCGCGGGCAATTTCATCCGCCGCCGCGACCAGCTCGACTATCTCCAGGAACCCGATGTCTTCCATGACGTGTTCGGGCATGTGCCGATGCTCGCCGACCCGGTGTTCGCCGACTATCTGGTCGCCTACGGGCAGGGCGGGCTTCGCGCCAACGGGATGGACGCGCTCAAATATCTCGCGCGGCTGTATTGGTATACGGTCGAGTTCGGGCTGGTCGCCGAGCCGGAGGGGTTGCGCATCTATGGCGCGGGCATCGTGTCGAGCTTCGCCGAGAGCCGCTTCGCGCTGGAGGATGCCAGCCCCAACCGGATCGGCTTCGATCTGGAGCGGGTGATGCGCACCGAATACCGGATCGACGATTTCCAGCAGAATTACTTCGTCATCCCGAGCTTCGACGCACTGCTGCGCGTGACCGTCGAGACCGATTTCGCGCCCTTGTACGAGTCGATCCGCGGGCAGGCGGATATCGCGGTGGGGGAGATCGTCGCGGGGGATGGGGTGCTGACGCTGGGGACGCAGGATTATGCGCGGGGGAAGGCGTTGGTCTGAACACGTGGCCGACCAAACGATGCGGAAAGCGGTTGGCCAAAATCACACTCGGGCGGCGAATTGATTTTTCGGGACGACGGGCGGCTATTCAAAGCTAATATTCACTTTGGCGTACAAGGGCAGAAATGATTGTAGCAATGATTATGGCATCGGCGATTCTGTTTGCTGACACTCCTGTCATTGCGGCTCAGATCGACGATGAAGCTGCCTTCAGCAGGCGCTGGAGTGCAGGGCCTATACAAACTTGGGCAAATCCCAGCTTTCTAAATTCCCTAACATGTTGAAAATCATCACGAAGCAAAATGTTTATTGGACGAAGCGGAGCGAAGATTTTGGGCAAAAATTTCATTTGCCTCCTGAAGCAGTTTGGGTGAAGTCGTTGGTTATTGATCTAAAGTCTGAACGCGTTGATTCTGTGCTTGCATCTTGCCTGTCGGCTTCTTCGAAGGAAGCGTTTCGTTAATTGCAGCTGGTCTTTAGACATTTTCCATCCTGCTAGTGGGGCCATGCGTAACCCACTGGTTGCAGCTTAGGCGGCGCGTACAAATCGAAAGAAAATGACGGCAGCGAACATCGTGCTTTCACGGACATAATTACCATTGCAAAGGGTCGGGTGTGCAACGCATCGAAACGTTTCGGCGTGACGCGCGCGCCGTCAGGATTGCGACCTCGTAACGTCCCGTTTATCTGAACGAAGTCAGGGATGTATCCATGTGATGCGCCTTGTGTCTCGACTTCGCTCGACACGAACGGGTGGGAGCAAAGAAAACGGGCGATCAAGCTAAGGGAGTGCCTCGGTTCCGTAAGCAAGAATCCGACTGTATCCCCACGCCGCCTGCATGGCTCCTGCATCGCCCGATGCTACACCCTCACGATGACCTTCCGGCTCCCCTACTTGCTGGCGATGCTCGCACTGTTCGCGATCGAGGTGGCGATCGCGCTGTTCGTGCATGATCGCTTCGTCCGCCCGCATGTCGGCGACGTGTTTGCGGTGGTGCTGGTCTATCTCGGGCTTCGCGCCGTCACCCGGTTGCCGCGCTTCGGCGCGGTGGTCGCGGCGTTTGCGATCGCGTGCGCGGTCGAGGCCGGGCACGCGGTCGATCTGGTCGATCGGCTTGGCCTCGCGGGCAACGCCGTCGCGCGCGTCGTGTTCGGCATGGGCTTCGATCCGTGGGATTTCCTCGCCTATCTGGCCGGCGCGGGGATCGCGTTGGTGTGCGATTTCCCACGGTCAGCGCGTCACCAGCTTCCGAAGCCGGGGGCGTCGTTGGCGCCGCCCGCGCCGAGCCGGGTCACGCGCGCGGCGCCGTAGCGGGCGCGTTTGCGCAGGGTGAGCGTCGGCCAGTCGCCGATCGCGTTGGCGGAGACGGGCATCAGCCCCTGACGGCGATAGGCCTGTGTCACCGGCTTGGCCTGCCAGTCGAGCAGGCCGGCGAGCACCAATGTCCCGCCCTCGGCGAGCGCCATCGCGATCGTCGGGGCGAGGCCGATCAGCGGGCCGGCGAGAATGTTGGCGACGATCAGGTCATAGGGCGCACGGCCGATCAGCAGCGGATGCTCGAGGCCGGGCGCCGCCGCCAGCGCGAGCGCGCCGGGTCCATCGCCGAGCGGGATGCCGTTGACCTCGGCATTTTCCTCGGTAATCGAGATCGCCGCGGCATCGATGTCCGACGCGGTAGCGTAAGCGCGTGGCCACAAATGCAGCGCGGCGAAGGCGAGCAGGCCGGTGCCGGTGCCGAGATCGAGGATGCTGCGGAAGCGTGCTCCTCGCACCTTCATCGCGTCGAGCGCGAGCAGGCAGCCGGTGGTGGTCTGGTGGTGGCCGGTGCCGAACGCGCGGCTCGCCTCGATGTGGAAGGCGTGCGCGCCCGGTGGCACATCGCCCTTGTTGGCGCTGGTGTGGACGTAGAAGCGCGCGGCGTGGACCGGCTCGATTCCCGCCTGGCTGAGCGTGATCCAGTCCTCGTCGGGGACGCGTTCGGCCTTGGTCTTTACGGCCGCCGAGCTGGGCGCGAGCGCGCGCACCGCTGCGACCACCGCCGCGCCGGGCTTGCCGCTGAAATAGGCGTCGAGCCGCCAGCTCAGCGGATCGTCCTCGATCTCCTCGCTGGTGATGATGACGGGGGAGGGATCGAAGCCCTCCAACCCTTCACCCATGTCGATCGCCTCGGCCTCGTCGCGCGTGCAGGGGAGGGTGAGCTTCCAGCTTTCGGTCGGATCAGCGGACATAGCTGGCTCCGTTCACGTCGATCACCGCGCCGGTCATCGAGGGCGGCGCTTCGAGCGCGAGGAACTTGACCGTCGTGGCGACCTCGGCTGGGTCGGCGACGCGGCCCAGGGGGATGTCGGCGAGGAGCTTGTCGCCGCCACGGCTGGCGAGATAGTCCTCGGCCATGCCGGTCATGGTGAAGCCGGGGCAGACCGCGAAGGCGAGGATGTTCTCGCGCGCATAGCCGCGTGCGATCGTCTTGGTCATCGCGACCATGCCGGCCTTGGAGGCGGCATAATGCCAGTGCGCCGGGCTGTCGCCGCGATAGGCGGCGCGGCTGGCGACGTTGACGATTCGGCCGGGCATGCCGCGTTGCTGCCAGTGCAGCACGGCGAGGCGGCAGAGTTCGGCGGAGGCGGTGAGGTTGATGCGCAAGGTGCGCTCCCAGCCGCCGACCCAATCGTCGTCGCCCAGCGGATTGGCCTCGAACACGCCGGCGTTGTTGACGAGCACGTCGATGCTGCCGCCGAACCGGTCGAGCGCGGCTTGCCACACGGCTTGCGGCGCGGCGGGATCGGCGAAGTCGGCAGCGATCGTGTTCGCGTCGGTGCTGCGCGTGGCCTGGCCGATAAGCGCAACGCCCGGGAGATCGAGCGCGGTGACGATCGCCGCGCCGATGCCGCGTGACGATCCGGTGAGAAGGATGTTGGTCATGCGGCCTCCTAGAGCAACCTCACCCGGAGGCCAAATTCCTCAGATCACGTCGAGCACCAGCCGGAGGTCGCGTGCTTCCTCCGCTTCGATATACCAGTTGGAAGGTGCCTTCTCGCGCAGCGTTTCGAAATCGACTTTGCTGCCTTTGACGATATCGCGGAAGCCTTCCTCTTCGATCAGGATCGACTGTTCGATTTCGTGGAGGGTCGCCTTGATCGCGGCGACGCACATCCGAAGCGGGCCGTTGATGGCGAGATCCTTCTTGAGCGTGCGCTCGTGGATCATCAGCCGTGTGTGGCGGGTGAGGAAGCGGCGCTCGACCGGGAAGGCCGACATGAAGGTCGCACCCGCCGAATAGACCGCGACCTTGCCGAGGAACAGGATCTCGCGCCCGTCCTGTTCGGTGAGCAGCCGGATATCGTCGGCCATCGTGCGCGCAACCTCGGGATCGCCGCCGAGCGTGGTCAGTGCGATGACGATCGTGCCCTCGCCCGGGCAGGCGTCGAGCGCTTCGCGGAACGTGGCGTACATGGCCTGATCGACCGTGCCGGACAGGCGGATGTGCGGGCGGGCGAGCAAAGGGTAGCGGGTGAGGGACATGGGCGCGAAATGCTCGGGCGGCGGGAGGGTTCCCGCCTTCAGCGTGGCGCGATGCGGATTTGCGGATGTGGCGGCTTCGCGCCCTGGTGGCCGATGCATATGGCGCCGATCGCGACGACGCTGCACGCGACGATCCGCGCGAGCGTCAGCCGTTCGTGGAGGAAGATGCGGCCGATCAGCGCGGCGAACACCACGCTGGTCTCGCGCAGGGCCGAGACCGATCCCATCGGCCCGAACGCCATCGCGACGATGACGATGCCATAGGCGGCGAGCGAGACGAGGCCGCCGCCCGCCGCCAGCGCCGTCTCGCGCCGGCCGCGGATCAGCGTGCGCCAGTCGCGCAGTAGTGCATAGACCGGCGGCATCAGCACGCCCCACATCAGGCACATCCACACCGTATAGGAGATGGGCGCGCCCGACAGCCGCGCGCCGATCCCGTCGGTGACGCTGTACGCGCCGATGAAGCAGCCGGTGCCGAGCGCATAGGGCAGGCTGTTCAGCCCGACGCGCCGGCCCTGAAACGCGAGCGCGAGGATTCCGCCCGAGACGAGCAGCACGCCGGTCATGCCGAACGCATCGGGCATCTCCCCCGCGAACAGCGCCGCGCCGAGCGACACCAGCAACGGCGAGGTGCCGCGTGCGATCGGGTAGGTCTGGCCGAGATCGCCGCTGCGATACGTGCGGACCAGGAACAGATTGTAGCCGACATGGAGCACCGCTGAGGCGACCGCATAGCCCCAGCTCGCCTGCGCCGGCATCGGCAGGAACGGCGCGGCCACCGCAGACGCCGCGGCGACCGCGATGCACATCACCGTCATCGACCACAATCGGTCGGTGCCGGCGCGCAGCATCGCGCTCCAGCTCGCGTGGAGCAGTGCCGCGAGCAGCACGACGGCGGTTATCCCGATCGACATGGATGGGTTCAGCCGGGTTTGCGCGCGAACAGGCTGGTGGCGGGGCGGCCGACCGGCGTAGTCGCCGGTTTTGGGATGCGGTTTTCGAGCGGGCTGAGCCAGCGCGCCGCGCGCGCGCCGATGGCGAGTTTGGGGTTGGAGGCGCGCAACTTGCCCTGCGTTTCCCATTTGGTGATCAGTGTTGTCGCGTCTTTCGCGGCGGCGGCGAAGGGCTGATCCTTGCGCAACGCGTGGTTGATGAGCGCGTCGCCGAAGAAGGTCCAGTCGCTGTCGGCTTCGCAGCCGAACGAGGAGCGATCGGCGGCGGCGGCGGTCATCACCACGCCATCGGGGCTGGCGAGCGCGGGCACGAACACGCCCGAGTAGCAGGCGCTGACGATCACCAGCCGGCGTTTCAGCCCGAGCGTGTTGAGCATCGCCGCGAGCCGCACCGGCGCGACCGCGCCGACGCCGGCGTCGCCATCCTCATAGACGATGCCATAGGGCGCGCCGTGGCTGGTGGTGTAGAGGACCAGCACGTCCTCGGTCTTGTCGATCAGCTCGGCGATGCGGGCGAGGGCTGCGGCGATATTGTCGGGCGAGCCGCGTGCGAGCGTGTCCGCACCGCGCCCGTCGGGGCCGGCGAGGATGATGGTGCGCCCGGCGGCGTCGTAGCGGCGCGCGAGCACCTTGCCGGCCTCGCGCGCCTCGCGGCCGAACACGGGATCACTGTCGAGCCCCGCCACCAGCACATAGGCATCGACCACGCCCTTGCGTTGCGGCTGGAGTGCGGTGAGCGCGCGATCGAGCCGGCGGTGTTCGGCGAGCTGCCAACCGGGTTCGCGGCCGTGCTCGAGTTGGAAGCCGTCCGCCGCATAATCGGCGAAGGCTTCGTCCTCCTCCTGCGCGGCCGCAGGCGGGCGCGGCTTGGCGGGCCGGGGCGGGCTCGCCGAGGCGGCGACCGAGAGCAGCAGGGTGGCGAGCAGCAGCGCTCGGAATGGACGCAGAGGCATGCGCGGAATCCAACGGGAGTGTTCGCCTGTGCTCGCCCGCGCTGCGC
>Ga0247742_10001058_pt1 | contig 20089 bp, 25 predicted proteins | sample UWRJL208509C2_FD_180944 | JGI IMG/M metagenome (GOLD analysis project Ga0247742, IMG submission 180944) | Plant litter microbial communities from Arlington Agricultural Research Station in Wisconsin, United States - UWRJ-L208-509C-2 | ecosystem: Environmental > Terrestrial > Plant litter >... | reverse complement strand
ATCTTGAGCACAATTCTAGGTTTTCTTGAGGTCACGGGCGAAGCCTGCAACTGGTCCCTTGCTTTTGTCACGCCATCCAGCAGCTTCTCTAGAATATCCTTGTTCTGCAAACCGCTTCAACTGGTGTTAGCCAAGGAGATGAACAGTTGGAATCGAATCACGAACCGAAGACCAGGTGTATTCGGACTGGAAACGTTTACCACTAGGACATCCGAGTAAGGCCCAAAGGTGCGAACACCGGCAACAAAGTCGTCAATGGAATCGGCGGCCGCTTCTTTGTTCTTTCCAAGGTTCACCGCAAGTAATGCACCATCGCGGAGTGCAGCCCGATCCGTGGCTACACCAAAGTCTGGTATCCGTGCTCGTACACGAGAGAGAACGGCTGTGTGCCCTTGAGAAGGGAAACCGTATCTGTTGATGACTGCTGCATCCTCTTCTAACCGGAACATTCGCGGTCGCGGGTTTCCTGGCTAACGATTGAGCGTCAGTGGACACTGAAAGGGAAGGACGGTTCCAAGCTCACCTGGGGTTTTGGTGTAACACTTCCTATTTCTACCCAGCTGAATCCCAGTCCAAACAGACCTGTGTCGCGTCAAATAATGTAAAACTGCCCTTAGAGGGCCGTTCGCATACCGTCAATAGCTTCCCCATCCTTGTCGAAACCTGCCGCAAGACCAATTGGATTTGACACCTCTTCATCCCAAATCTTGTCAAGTCGAATTAAGTATGGATTGATCACGGCGTAAACTCTCAGACTCACCTTTGCCTTCAACCTCACTTCATCCACCACTGGATCCCTAGGCGCCAACCCCGACTTCAACGACTTCACGGCAATCTTATGACCAGTCTCCGCGTCGAATAAATTCCTGACCAACGGAGTAATGAAGTATCGGTGCAGAGCTGATCGCGCATCGAAGTAATATACGGCAAATAATCCAGAGGAAAGGATGAAAGCAGTTGTGTAGAGACCTGTCCGGATGGGAGTCCGTTTAGTTTCGGAGGATTGGGTGAATATGTGTCGGTGGGGGTTAGGAGACTTGAGCTGCCTTCTGGATGTGCTAGCAAGATTCCTCAGACCAGCACCACGCTGAAGAGCCGACATTCCTGTTCAAGTTGTCGCGTTGCGGACGTGCGTGCTCAAGTCTGCCCGGCCCGACCCGTACAAAGTTGCTCGTGTTTGGCGCTAACAGGGGTTTCTTACCAAAATTAACAGAGTTCACGGTGTCTCTATAAATGACTGTAGATATATTAACTGAATTTTAATTGGTGCCACCTCTTCTTCGCCTCCTTCACATGCTCCTTCACATCTAACGGGAGATCCAGCTTGTCCAAATTACGCCGCAGATACGTGCCTCTGGCGATGAAATACATCTCCGCGAGGAAACCCTCAAAATCTGTAGCGAAGAGTTTTCGATCCTTCGATAGTGTGGCCATTAGGAGATCCTTCGTTGCCTGTGCCTTATCATTTTCCTCTTGCACAACGGCTTCATTAGCGGCCATCTCATCAAAAGCATCGTCGAGGTCATCCTCTAAATTTGCATCGTCTTCATCGCCTAGTACGCAGTGACCAAAGCCGTCGGTAGGGTTTGGATCAAGGTAGAGGCTCCAGTAGAAGCAGTTCTGCTCGTCGCAGAGGAACCTAATGACTTTCGGAGTCCTCCAGGCCCAAGAAGAATGTAATCCGAGGTTATTACCCAAGATCGTAGCTCTTCGGAGTGCATAAAGCGCACAAATCCATTGGGTAGAGCAAGACCCAGACGATTGGAGGTCTCTACAAGATCATTGACGTCTTCCGAGCCTTTCCCAGTGACCAGAAAATCACGATAATCGTCAATTCCATCCTCTGTGAGAGGGAGGATCCAGTTAGGTTCGCCCTTCAGGCCAAGGATATCGAGGTTCGGAGGACCGCCTTCAAGATTTTGGATTGGCCAGAAACGGTTGATCATACGTTTAGCATGTCGATTGGCTGCGAGGCGTTTGGTCAGGAGAGGAAGGCATATCGTGTACAGCGCCTTAATGAAAGTCTGCGCCACGTGTTCTATCTCGACCGCCCGCAGCTGCAAGAGATGTCAAGCAGTTCCGCTGGCAAAGAGGTGAGGCTGGCACTGGCAAAACGCAACCTACTTGCCTTTTCGAGTCGGTGACTGGTGTACTGTGAGAAATTTTGAAGTTAAACCCGGTGGCGCCAACACTTAGTTATCCTCCTCAACCCAGGCGAAGATGTCATGATAGAGTTCAGCTCAACGCCCTCGAGGCTGCAACTGATTCGGGTTTTATAGAGCGATATCTGCATCCAGATGGCAGATATGTTCTGTGCCAATGACAGACGAACACGCCGAGAGGGCGTGCTTTTGGGCGTTAAAAGGCTCACATGAGCTCCAATGCGTGACGATTGTCTCCCTCTCCCAGATACGACCCATCCCAATCAACAGCTGTATTTTCTTCTGAAAATCAACTCAAAATATGTCAGATTTTGGTTTTGGAGTCACTGATGACATGATCACGACTGGTCATCTAACAGTCATCACAAGGGAATCTCTCGATGCTTTCCGCCTACAACACGCTGAAGTGCTGTCTATGAAACGGTAATTATTTTATTCAATCTATATGTAGTAGAGTCTGTTAACAACTACTTTTCAAGCCTGCCCCCTGTATGCCGTGCACATTCTTGCAAAGCGTGTATTTGTGTGAAGGCGCTCAACTCTAGTTTCAACGCCGCAATGCAGATTCATCACTGCGCTAAAGCTGGGGTCGCTTTGGTGTGTGTCGCTGGACCATCTGTTTTCTGACAGAGCTTAACAATCCGAATTTCGAAAGGCACGACTGGAGGGTATCCATGATGATTTGGCAACAAGAAGGCAATTTGATGACATGGCAACAATTACTGAGAAGGCTAAACAACATGCACAAGGAGCAGTTCATGGATTTCGGTCGATCAATAAGAAGATATCGCCAGTAAGTATCCGATTAACTCCACCTATTGCGCAGCCGTTTTGACACGGGACAAACTCAGTTGACAGAGAGCCTAATATCTGAAGCTTTCGGAGACGACACACCCGGGCAGGAAAGTAAGATGGAGCTAGGTCTGCTCAGTTAACGCTGTCTCAGATGTAGATGTAGTTCTAATACTTGAGTTACAGCCAGACTCAAACTCGTCACTAACCACATAAGGTGGTGGAACACCGTTGTGGTTGCGGAGGACATCCGGATGCATTCCGTATGTGCCTTTATCAACTCGAAGGGACCAAATACCCTGCGCAGGGACTCTCTAATTGCACAGTGGGGCGAGTCCAAGAGAATGTACGATGACTATATCCGTGAGGTACGTATTTACCGCTTCGAATAAATGAAGAGATCCAATTGATGGATTATAGATGTCCGCCGTGAAAGACGAGTATGAGGAACTCTTCCGCCTTGTTGACAACGGAAATGTGATGTACTTGAGAGACTCTGTATGCCGTCCAAGTTCAGCGTTATGATTCCCCCTGATTTTCTCGATGCGATAGGTATCAGAAACGGACGACTTTGTGATTACTTCGGCCGAACAAGGACCTTTCAAGAACTCGTATGAAGAGGTTTGTCATTAGCTGTTTCTCTGTAACGGGTTGCGCTGATTAGAACTCCAATAGATCTGGTCCACTGACGCAAGGCAGCCGGATAAAACCAAAGAAACCCCTCGCTATCACCAACGTCAAGAGCACAAGGTTTGAAACCATGATTCTACAATGCCCCAAAGAGACTGATAGGTTAACAAACTAGAATGTCGCTTTCCGCGGTGATAGTATGGCTCTTAGGGCTTGCTCCTCGCGCGTTATGCCAGATAATGTAAAGACGAGTCGTCTCCTTTGTCCCCTCAACCCCACCATCATTTCTCACTTCATATCAGGAAGACCGCGAAGCTGGTGGCTCAAACAAATCGAATAAATTTGTGATATCAATCTCTAAAATTCTCCTGCGAAAGTCGCCTGCCACTGCTGGCGCCGAAAATACGACACCGCTGTCGGACCCACCGCCATTTGGGACGTCGAAATTGGACGAACTTGTTGAGGTAGCCCTCGAAGCTATAGACGTTCTCCTGCCTTGCTGTCAGAGTGACGCGTGAGCTAGGATTTAACCCCGTTCTACCGTTCATTGGGCTGACTCAGTGTGTAGCCTGGATGGATTGGAAGATGTCAAATCCCAAGTGGCAGAATATGTTCGCGCTATCGGTATCAGTATCGACTCAGCTAAATTCGTATTCATCATTGCGCAGCATGCGCTCGATATCCTTGACAATCTAACCAAGAGGACGCCAGCGAGAGAACTACGCTCCAGTTTCAGAGATATGGTCGCCATAATTTCTGATGGTATCAAGAAGGTACAGGATGTGGAGAACGCATTTAGGAATGTACGCAGAAAAATGAATGAGGTAGGTTATCGCTAGTTTGAACCTTGCAGGAGCTTCATGATCGATGATGCTTGAACTTCTACAGCTTATGAACCAATCCAGACGGAAGGAGGCGGCTTCAGAACGTCATACACAACACGGTGAGATTCACCTATCTTTACTTCTGCTTCAACTTTACTTAAGTACGCACCGTGCTTATCAGCGTGCCTGCTCGGGTTGCAGCAAAACATGGATCTATTGGAAAAGTTTAGTAAGACGGTCTCTCACTTTGCAGATTGGTGGGTAACCTTGCGCATGTCGGTGACATATAATGGTCACTGTCTGGAGCAATTAAAGATGGACATACATGATCCATGCCGCAAAATTGGCATGAAAACGAAGTGGACGGAAATCCAGAGAGGTCTGTTGGCTTACACTGACAAGGCTAGTCTCGAATTACGTCTGCCCCTGGATCGCTGTTCATCCTAACCGTTCTGTCATAGATGCAACTCATCGAGGATCACTGCATGAGGCTAATTCCAATCTCGAATGTCATTGCTCAGTCTCAATCCGGGGTTGTCCTAAAGCTAGTTGTAGAATAGTCAGATGCACTTATGATTCCAGAGAGGGTCATATTTAAAGACACTGAGGAGGTCCTCATAATTGTTTCTTATACCCCAGCCTTCTTGACAAGAAAAGTTCATCACCTTCAACTGACGTGCATTAGGTGGACCTTCATGACGAAAAGCGATTTGAATGGGGCGAGCAGACCTAATATGCATCATGTTTGATTATTAGGACGGGAACTGGGAAAGTCAAGTCGGGCCCGGGTGACCAATAACCAGTAAACGTCCAAGCTGCAACGCGCACACATCTATTGGCGTCCAGAGGCGCTGATACGCCATACCTCGAGTTAATTATTCTCGGTCCGGAGTCAAAGGCCCGCAAAGAGGCTGCCTCACGCGTACGGCAGCATAGTATACCTTGATCCCCGATCTTTGGACACGGCCTACGATTTTGGGTCAACTCAACGTCCAGGAACATTCAGACAATATTCAAGTTTATGGCGACCTGTCCAAGCGGCATATGTGGGTGAATGCTTGTAAGTAACTAGTACAACTTAATTACATGATATAAAGTAAGTAGTACTGCAGCGCCAGAGTATACAACGAAGCAGGGAAGCTGTTTGATTAAGCCTTATACTACGAGCTATTCCGAGTGCATGTCCCCTGTTAAGCATGTTCCTTTACCCAACCTTTACCAAATGGTTGCCACTCTTAACGCCGCGTGCTCGCCTCATGCCCCGGGAGAAGTGTGTATAGCGTGGTTAATGCTGGTCCATTTTCCTTACAAACCATACTCCGTCTACAATAACCAGACATCACTATGAGCCACTCAACCAAAGGAAGAGACGCTCAATCCAAAGGAAAGGACGCTCAATCCAAAGGAAAGGACGTTCAGTCCAAAGGAAAGGATGCTCAACCCAAAGGAAAGGACGCTCGATCCAAAGGAAAAGTGGCTCAACCCAAAGGCAAGGAAGTCCAATCCAAAGGAAAAGTGGCTCAATCTAAAGGAAAGGAGGCTCAGTCCAAAGGAAAAGAGACACAATCTAAAGGAAAGGAAAAATCAGTAAACAACAACGATCCCGACCAAACCACGCTGATTCAGAATCTCCCAAAACTTACGGATGTAGCAGAGACATCCCTCAGGCTCCTTTCCGACTGGCACGGGAAGTCAAACTTCATTAAAGAGTATGCGCTTCCTTTCAAAGATTTCTCCGTTTACTGACTGCATCATATAGGCGTGATGCATCACGTCGCTCGACCTTCGCTCGGTTGGCCATTGCCTATCTTCAGGTAGTCCAAATCAGCATTGAGGTTACGCAGGACGGCTATCGATTTACCGAGGATGCGTGCAGCGTGCGAAACATCTCCAAAGTTACGGCCACGTACATCGCAGGCATGGCATCGTTGGTCAGTGATGTTAGGAAAAAGTCAGATGACGCTCTAAAACGTGCTGCCGAAGTGCAAGATGGACTCGCAGAGGTAATGATTCGACTCTTCATAGTCCTCTTGAACTGTCTTCTATAGATTGACCGCATCTCAAACAGATATTGGCCCAGGATGCCAAGACCCGAGAACTACCCTCGTCGATTGGCGCGAAAGGTTTGCTTGGTGATGCATTGAAGGCCTCACTAGCGCTAACCGTTGCCCTACAGACCTTCAGGAAGGCTCCTTGCAGCTTAAGCAATTTAAGGAAGGTTTTGAGTCGTCCATCTCATATTTCAGACATATGCCAGATCGTCCAATCGAGCGTACGAACACCCTGAGGAGGCTGATCAGCGCGGGCAACCAGGATGACTCGTGGACTAAGGTCAGGCAGGTATACATTGATTGCAACAACAAGGTATCTATCGGCTGCTCTCCTCACCGAAGCTCTACTCTTGCTCATAATACGAACAGTTTGCAGGTTTGCAAGATCGCCACCATGAACTGTTTGCCGTTGATCTCAACGAAGATCGGCATTCATTACGGACTGCCCTTCCTAAGAAACAGAGTGCGGCATGTTGTGTAATTATGTAAACCATTTCATAGATACCGCAAACGACCAACATAATTATATCTTGCTCCTTTTCCTGCCATTCGGACTCTGCTTCTTCCAACCGCATACACCAGCCATTGAGTGCTTGTTCGAGTGGTATTCCTTTTCTAGAGCATTTTGAACTAGAAATCCTTGGTACGCACTCTAATTTTTCCGATTTCGCGCATAGAGAGTGTAGTTACAAAAAATTCATATATCTTTTTATGGAACTTCTGACGACTTACAGCAAATTGTGCATAATTCGTACCTAAGGAGAGACTCTCGACGTCACTTCTAAAATAGGTTTAGGCGTCCGATAACTCTGATCGTGGCGCTTACTATCATTATACAGTATTCGAGAGGCACGAAAGAATTCAAAGCACTCCACTTTGTTTCCTAACCATCGTTATCATTGAAAGAACCGAAGGCGCAGCCTTCGGTTCTGCTGTCTCGTGGGAAGGAGCTGCCGCATGAACATAGGACTCTATTACCACTACCATTGCCAGCTCGCCTCGGGAGTCGCGCCTAGTCGCACTCAGCTCCGTATGTAAAATTTCTACCCACCCACCCATCACCTTGTTAGGTATTCTAGGTGTCGCATAGAGAACGCACTTATCTTATTTCTGTTTTCAAAATATAGTTGGCCACAGCCGAGTTTTGTAGCTCATAATTTTGAGTCATCTAAGTTACCGAAAATGAGTTCACAATGTACTCTAGTAAAAATGTCAGATTTTTATCTTTCCCTTTTAGATTCTACTGAACAAGTCCAAGATGCTCATTGTGTTTGGTATAATGCAGTGAGATTTGGCCAGTTAAATCGAGGCTCCAACAAACTTTGAAGGTTTTTCAGATAACATTCCATCACTAACGACCTAAGGAGACAGCGGTAGAGTAGGGTCTTTGGGTCTGCCTCTCAATGGGGGTCATCCGCCGGCATCCCCATCGGCCCTACGCCCTGAAGACGAGACGGCTTCCGAGTCGTTGACTCTTCATGCCCATTCGACTACCGATGTCTCCTGTATCTACAGGAGGCACGACGCACGCGTCACGAGATCTTGGAACTATCCAGGACCAATGTCTTTGTATGTCGGTCGTTAACGAGACCTGACCCCATAATCACAACATGTGAGTTGCGAGATACCTTGAGCATATGTTGTGTAGCATAGCGTAGCGAAGCATGATGGGCAACAGTGCTGAGCACTGCTCAGCCCGAGCCACAGCTCTGGCCTCAAGAACGTTATCTGAAGCAAGCTGCAATACCCAGATAGTTAGGAGTCCAACAACACATCAAGCGAGCGAGGATACCCAAATTTTAGGAGTTGGAACTGCCGTTCGGGAAACTTGAGGTTCAGCTCATGGCCATAATTATTTATTGGAAGTACGAAACTGTTACACGAGTTGCAGTACTCAGGTATGTAGTAACGAATGGCCAACTGTACTGAGGCCATGTCCATGGTGAACACCCTGCTACATCTTGGCCCATCCTCTCAAGGCAAATATCAACCAGGTGTTCTGGGACATGGCCAAAGGGCAAATTGCTGTTTACGGACAAGGAGCAACTGTCAAGGGAGGGACGCTGCGAGGCAATCAAGTCGCTCACGAACGAGATATAGGAAAAGGGCAGCAGGCCCTAACGGTGAGGTCCGAAAACAGCAGAGAGCTGCCTGAAGATGTATAGGGCGACGGCTGTCCGTTGATCCTGTGTGGAGCAAAGTCGATCTCGTAGCCGTGCACATTGCCACTCAGGAGGGGGGAAAGGGGCATGCGTGAGGTGAGGCAGACTCATTATCAGACCAGGGTGTCGCTCGAGAGCCAGACATGACCTTGGCCCCACGGTGGCCTCATGGCGAATATGCGACGTTGCTTGAATTGGGATATTGGCTGCCAGCTACGGCGAGTAGACTTGTAGCTGATGCAACCCATCGCCAGAGGCCGAACATAGCAGACATGTGCTGTGCAGCGGGAGACGCCCCGTTGCTGATACAGCCGCTGCTTGTGAACAACGTCGCTCGGAAGCAGGACGTGATCCCCTTCTGCAGTCCTGCACAACAGTTTTGTGGCTGATGGAACACGCCGCTCAAAATGCGGGACGCAGCCACCGTCTGCGGTAAAGCACAACAGTTTCATAGCTGATACCCAACGTTGCTAAAATGCCAGACATGGGTGACGTGTTGCTCGACAAGCGGGATGTGGGTAACACATCGCTCGAACACAGGACGTAGCCACCGTCTGCAGTAACGCGTGACGGTCTCATAGCTGATACACCACGTCGCTCGAAAGCTGGATGTGGGTAATGTCCGCTGTCCTCATAGGAGATGCTGTACGTCGCTCGAAAGCAGACCATAGCCATCGTCCGCTCTGAGGCAAGGCATCGCACGAGTGTGGAACTCCAGTGCAAGAGGCACAGTGTCACGCGAGTGTGAAACTCCAGCGTGAGGGGCATAGCGTCGCGCGAATGCGGAACTCCAGCACGAGAGGCATAGCGTTACACAAGTGTAGAACTCCAGCGTGAGGGGCATACACGTCGCGCGAGTGTGGAACTCCAGCACTGGCCATAGCGGTGGCAATGGCACGCAAACGTGGGCTCCAATGGAATTGGCAGCACTGGCGGTGGCCTGAGCATGTACAATCCGAGCCAGCAGTTGGGTGTGGCTCTATCATGGAGGTAGAACCTCGTTGGAGGTCGTCTGTGAGCCAAGGCCAGTCCTACTGAGGAAAGTAGCATGTCAGTAGCTGAGATTGGGAGTGGAGAGGAAGCGAAAAAGACGCAGCTGGTGTACTGCGCGCTGTGTGCTCGACTCGAGCCCCACCTGGCGTCGAGGTCGAAGGAGGGAGGAAAGAGGTGAGCGTGACATGTTACAGGTCACGTCGCCTTTCCTTAACCTTCCCTCGTACCTCACTACGAGTAGAGCTGTAAACTAATGAGCGCATGCTGGAATTCCTTTGTGTGGAGTGCACAAAGGATCGTCAAGTGACACTGGCAATCGACTTTCCTGACTCGTTCTCCCCAGTGCCTAATTTTGAACGCTTTGTGAGATATAAACTCTCCAGCTCTCCAGAACCAACTGTCTTTCCACCATTGAAATCTACTTTCATTACCCCTTCGAGGATCCATCATGATAGTGGGGAATTTTTTCCCAACTGGACCGATGATGTTCACCTTCGTCATTGTGTTTGAAGGCTATGGCTCGGTACTTTAGCTTATCTCAAGGCTTAGCATTCCCACCGTAGTAACGCCTCCAATCCAAAGTCTTGATGTGTTAGGCAAACAGTGTGACAGGCAGTAGCATTTAAATAAGTGAATTAAACATGGCTGGCATGCAAGAAACGTGAAAGACTCTGGCTAGATTGACAACGGACTAAATAATAGTATGGCAGCTCTGGTAGATAGAGAACCCACCACTCGTTATTTGCGCCTGTCAGGTATCCTGCAGAAATCGAGAACCTTCCGAAAGAACCCCACCTTTCCCGACATCTCCAGTTTGACGTAGACCAGCGGATCCTCATCGATGTTTCCACTCGCTGGGAGTAGAGCAGTCCCGCGATACAGATCTTCTAATTGAGCAATCTATTCACCAGTCAGTTGCAGAGTACTTTGCTAGAAACCAATCTGCTTACACTGGCTGTGTATCTTTCAAAATTCCCCCTCAACGTCTTCCACTTCGCGACAACAGAGGCTTTTGTCAGACTGGAATAATCGATATTCGTCAACTTTTCCGAGATATCGACATGCGCGTTGGCCTCCATGTCCATCCAACCCCACCATGAGATAAATGTAGAGAGGCTTGTCATGAAGGATTGAATTGGTATTCCTTCCTTTAACTTCTCGATTTCACCTGGAGACGAAGGAAAGAAACTGAGCATGTGATCGAATAGATTCACCACTTGGTTCACCTTGCGTCACTGTATCAAGCTCTTTGGATTGTTGCGCATCAACTATGAGCTATGCTTATTCAGCCCCTACGACACGTTCTTTGTGAGGTTTCATACCTTCAACATATTCTGGCGAATTGTCCTGAATTTCTGCAAAGATTTGTTTGCTCGATTGTATGCGTCCTTTGCACACACCACCATTTTTTGAGCACATTCGTTCCGTGTCTTTTTGGATGCCTGGTTTGAAAGGTATCCTGAGAGCATGATCGCGTCTTCGGCGATGTTGTATCCTTGTTGAGCGGCATTTGCGCTGAAGCAGATAGCTCTAACAAAAAGACGAGCCTGCTCTGAAATAGCCTGCAAGATAGGCCACCTATCGTCCACAAGTGAATTTAGGACTGATACGAGAAAGGGATCTCCGAGTCAAAGCTCACTTTTGTTCCTCGCCGCACCATGGAAGCAAGTAAGCCAGCGCATCCGTGGTCGACTTGGCGAGTTCATCGAGGTCAATGTCTGATGGAGGGTTGAGGGTAACTCTACCTGTGCTAGTGGCCATCGGAAAAGGGGATGGGCAATAGAGACAACTTGAATCTCCAGTTAAGCACGTTGACAAGGGAAGTATTGGAGGGAAATTATACTTCTTTGTCTTCATTCTGAAAACTCAATAGGTAAATTTTCATTGAGGACATGATGGTGCGGTCGGGAGTCCATGAGTTGATGTGATCATAGGAAGGAGTGGTGAATTGGTTGAATAGAATTCAATAGCCGTGGCGTTATCGATGCACGGAACATGAGGGTCATCCACAGCTGTCGTCGTCACACTGTTCCAACTTTGCAAGGCATTCCTCCAGATAACGAATGATGGGATGCGTCCGTGGAACTCTAGATACGGGTTCTCAGTCTTTGACTGCCTTGAAATTGGCGCTTCAAGTTCGTGCACGACATTTACGATGTTTAGTGGCTGGCGTGGACGTTGAAGTTGACAATGCGTGTATATGTGCGTCACGATGGGATCCGCGATCACTCTCAATTATCGACTGCCACGATCATTTGCTTTCATATTTATACGTGCCAGTGGCTAGAGTGGCACGTTCATTCCTTACAGCGGTCAACATTCAACCATGAGTGTTTCACATTTGGCCCCATTCCCTGTTCTCGTGCTGTGGTTGGTGTTGAACGGTGTTAACCTCCAAGAATCGCAGCTTCAAGATGCATGCGGCACCTGCAATTGTGTTTGGATTGCCCAAACTTATCTACTAATGGGTGGCAGAGCTCAATGGCTTGAATGAAACATGAACACGAGTTTGCCTTGCCTCTTAACGCATACCGGAATATGAAATCCAATGTGCATGGATAGACGCAGCTTATCTTCTCCCGTTCTCGTTTGGGTTGGCCACTAAACTCGAAGAGAACGCACTGTGCTGCGACTCGGACAAATCGTTTAGTTGCTCCTGAAATCCTAGCTGGGTATAATGTACCCCGTAAAGGACAATCGGTATGTCTTCCAATTGTTACAACGTACTAGGAGTCTTAGCTGAGTCCCTGAATTGCTCACCTATCCCTTGCTTAGCGTAGAGATGCAAGTCATATCTGACGTCGACGGAAGACACTCTGTCAAGCTTTCCGGTAAGTGCCACGTGCTGTCATTAAACTCTTCAACCTGCTCATTATCATCGTTTAATCGTGTTAAGCCACTGAGATAGATGTGGCACAGGCTGCTATTGAGAGGATACACAGTGCCATGGGGACAGGTCAAGTCACCCCTAAGAACGAACGGACCAACTCTGACGAGGTCCAGAACATTCTGGAGAGAGGAAAGGACACCCCCAAGGATGACAGAAGGGAGAGGGTGGGTGGTAGCGAGCAGACCACCGTCGAGGAAGACCAGGACGTCTTCATGAATGTACAGGCCACACCCACAGGACAAGAGATGTTTGCTGACCTCAATCCCTTGACTGATGCAATGAAGACTTTTTGTGAGTCTTTATCAAATCCCGACCCGTGAGTGCCTACTATGATTCTATGCTCGAGGTTTACCAACTAGGACAACCTTGAACTACGTATCCTTTACTGTTCGATAGGAATACTCAGCAAATCTTCTTCGAAGGCTATGGTTTGACACAGAATGCTGCCCGATATGGTGCGGCACTCACAGATGACTTAAAGAGGTTGTGCGCTCTGGTGCTTCACGGACCTGACCCGACTGAGCAAACCCTGAATAATTTCATCGGGAGCATGGGCGAGTCACTTACGTATCTTCGACTAAATCTCTCCAAAGCCACGGAGGTATTCAAAAAGCTAGAGGGTGAACTTAAGGTGTGTTCACAGAATCCACCTTGGATGCGCCGAAGTTCATTTGTTTGATCTAGAGGTCTCTCCAGTCAAATACCGAAGGTCAGCTGCTAATTTGGAAATCTCGTGCTCTGGGCTACTACTAAACACCATTCTACTATGAAGTTGACGCCGCATTAAAAAATGCGATAAGCATGGTTAACAAGCTAGTGGGACTATTACAAGTGGTCGCTAGGTCTTGGGTGTGGCTTGAAATCAACAGATCCAATCAGACAAATGTTACACTGGCGTGGTGTCAAAACCCAATAAATTCCACTGGATGGGCCAAGCAGGCGGCAAAGTACTGCATCCTTCTTACTTCGGTATGTCAATGATTTTCTCATGTCAACTGTTCTCATCTTTCCAGCTGGAAGATATTCAACACACACATGTCCACTGGTTCCTCAAAGACCAGAATTGTGTCATGGACCCATCTCAACACAGTCAAACTCCTACGTCTCAACACAATCAGACTCTTATGTCTCAACATAATCGGACTCCTGCTTCTCAACATAGTCAGACTTTTACGTCCCAACGTACTCGAACTCCTACTTCTCAACATCCATCATGCTGTAAATCCTTGACGTCCTGTTGCGTAATCATGTAGTGTTGATACTCTTGTCATATGTCCTATTACCCGATAGGCGCAGCGTTCCTGAGATATCTATGGAGCCAGGAGGTATTGAATTTGATAAATTGGTTCTGCACTTGTCCATTGGAACAAACCATTGGCGCCGGTTCAAAGATAAGAAATAGCTATACGAAGATTCTGATAATCTGGACGTCTTTGACCGCTGGTGTTGCGGAGCACATCATAATATCGCTGGACTACGGATACACCGTTGCTAGTTTGATATGGCCGCGTCGATATCGCGCCGAATGATATAGTCATCGGCGAGCATGCAGTAGTAGTCATAACTTTGCTGGTCAAGATCATGTTTACTGCGCAGAACGCAATGCCCATTAGAGTCCAGGTAGAGGCTGTAGTAATCTGTGACCCACTGAAAGTCATTGTCGCGTAGGAAGCGGAAAATGAAGCTACTTACCCACTTGTCAACGGCCCCTGGACACTTGCGAAGTCCTTCCAGTGAAGGTGTGTATTCTTCGCATGGGACGCCGGTATGCAATGCTTGAAAGCGCAGAAAGAGAAGGAATTCTTCTGGAAGTGCAAGACGTGTTGCAAATCAGTTCTCCTACTATAAGGCCCATGTCGATTGGTGAAGATCACCCTTAAGGTCCATATAGTTGAAGTTTGGCAATTTATTATGTCGTAGAGGCGCTTGTTGAAAGTACGGGCTACGAGTTCGACCTCGAAAGCTCGACAATGGGTCAACGTGAGGTCGAGTGGCTCAACTGGCAAATCTGTGAGGGTCGGCATTGCAGGGAGGATTGTCGAAATTTGAGTAGAAGAAAGGGCTTGAACGAATATGATGATGAATCGGGTTCAAGGCGCCATGCTGGGCCTAGTGTCAGAGGACATATGTTGTGAGGCTCCTTGTTGTAGGCGCGCGCTACGTTTCTACCTCGAAGGCCCGTAGTTTGAGACCGAGATAGAGTAGCCCGACTGGCAATTCCGTTAAGGGAGGCAACGGAAGAGGAGATAATAATCAACGACATATACACAAGGGGTTGGGGTACCAACCATCTTATTGTCGATCATGGGTTGTTCCAAAGGCGTCGGGAAATCTTCACTTTTCCAAAAGAAGTAGCCCTCAAGATAAGTACGAGGCTCGCCAAGTTTGAGGAAATTTGTGCTAATTGGTCCTATTCATGGGCACGGCGTAGCTTGATGTTTGGGTCATAGCTGGTGAAAGCGCTCTGCGAGTCTGTGCGTCGAATTGACCTCGACCAACATCCAAGAGCTAAGAGTTATATTTCCATGCTGGAATACAATCGTAATCTGCTATGGACACTTATTTGAGAGAAGTCCTAGAGCCATTTCATCTGAAAGAGATTTTAACACAACGATTGAGAGTATTACTCAAGTAGATTAACGCACCGATTCAGTTCTCAAACGTGAATGCAACCTCAATAAGTCTCATCAGATGATGAGCCGCTATCATCTGCTCCCTCATCGTCATCGTCGTCATCGTTCTCGTTCTCTTCACCATCCTCGTCCTCTTCATCACCCTCGTCGAGAGGCATTCGCATCCCAGCCTGGGAAAAAAAGTCTTTTACCTCTGTTGGGATTGTAAGGCCGAGATCCTGTAGGTAAGCCACCTTGGCTCGGTAGTGCATTACCACAAGAAACTCTTCGAAATCCGTGGCGACCAAGGATACGTCCTTGGGGTATATGGCCGCCATTTTCACTCCCTCTGCTTTAGCAGCTTCGACTTCACGCCAAGTCATATCGCCTTCACCAAGCATACAAAGGTACTCGTCACTGTTTTCGCCCAATTCATAGGGATCACCTTCAGTGTCCAATACACAATGCCCCTTCGAATCGATGTAGAGGCTGTAAAAGGCGTATTCATCCTCATCACATAGAAAACGGATGATGTAGCCATCTGCCCATTTGTCAACGCGGTGTGGGCATTTCCGAAGCGCATTCTCCTCGAGAGAGAACTCGCCTTCGATTACAGTGCAATCTTGTAGCACAGAGGAACGCATGAAGCTAGTAAATGCTTCTGGAAGTGAAAGGCCTAGTCGTTGTGCTGTCTTGATAAGTTCGTCAACTTCAGCGTTCTCCTCTGGTACGCCTCGTGAGTGGTGGTCCTTCATCTCTTTGGCATGAGCCTCATCGAAGGGTAGAAACCAACGAAAGTCGCCGTTGAGATCCATGAAGTCGAGATTGGGTGGTGGTTCTTTGGAAATAGGCTTGAATCTTCTAGCCATACGTTTGGCATTGCGTCGAGAGGCGAGGCGTCGGGTGAGGAAAGGGATGCATATGTAGTAGAGTCGTTTGTTGTAGGTGCGTGCGAGGGGTTCGATCTCAAAGGGGCGAAGTTGTGATATGGTGAAATGAAGGAGCTCGACCGGCAAATCCGTAAGTACAGGCATCTCGGATAGAAAGCAACGGTTGACAGCAAAGAGATGGACTCAGATTTTCTCCATTGCCGGCCCTGACCAAGGTAAATAACTGTCTCGGCACGTAGGGTCGAGTGATTTGTTTACAGTAAGTATTTCAAGGGCTCATGCAAGACAACACGCAAGTGTTCTGTCCCTGTGCGCGTGTCTCTGACATTTTTGACTGCTTCGATTCTTGAAGGAGTGTGTGTCGCGGTGTTGCAAATTTGAACTTCAAGCACGCTTTTGTCACGTGAAGTGTGACGCGACGCGTTCGTGTCTTGCTACTCTGCCAAATTCCGATAATCTGCACCAGGTGTGAACGTTGTGAACTCTCGCAAACCCCGTAGTTTCATACGTGGTGTTTTCTCGATAATGGTGCGCTCAGGCTTCTCACACTCTTCCCACCTGCTAATCGTACACACAGGTCCGCTCTGTCATACCTGAGATGACCACAAAAAAAGGCGTTCGGCGTCACCTTGTTGCACCTAGCAATGTTCCAGTGTCAAAGTTGCATACACTATCACCAATACAGGCGACTCCAGTGGAGCTTCTCGCAATAATCTTTGATTATGCCTTTGATGATGTAAACCACAAAATTGGTGCGGTGTTCTTTATCGTGCATGTCAGAAGCCAGTAATAATCATGGACCTTAATCCAGACTCTATGCGCAAGAAGAATGGGGAAAAGGATGGGTCTGTAGATTTCTTCTACCAAATGCCGACCGTCTGCAAGTTGTGGTACGACATCATGGCCATGTCTCCGAAATACTGGACCAAGGTCACCATTTTCGTCGACGAGGATCCGACACCTCTTTCGGACCTTGAAGCATGTCTTCGTAACTCTCGAAAACTTCCAATTACAGTCCGTGTTGGTCGGCGAGACTCCCTCAAGTTGGACGGAGAGGAAGGACGCAGAACTCGCGGAGTTATGGATATCTTGAGGCCCCATATTCATCGCGGTACGGAAATCGTCTTTCAAGTCATTCACGGATCATCTCTTCCCACCGTTTCCGTCGACTTGCAGGATATCTCTTCCGCCCTGACTGAACTACATCTCGAATGCGAGCATGACGACGGAGCGCCTTCGATCGAGGCGGTTATGCACGGGGAACCACGTATAATCAATAAACTCAACCTCAACGCCATCACACTCCATGGGCACATGATTCTCGACGTACTGAAAAACGATGACGATTTGGACATCTTCGGTCGGGACTGCACGGATCTTCAGTTTGGAAACTTCGACGCATCCAACTATGATGAAGAAGACGTATCTATTCTTCCTGCTTTCTTCTCGGCTCTCAGCTCACAGCGGGGTGAGACCTTCGCTGGAGTGTCGAAAATGAACTTCCCATATAAAGCTGTCGTCATCGTTGCGCACCCAGAAAAATGGCTCTTACCTTCGACCATCTCAGCAACGATTGCATACGCCTCCTCATGGAAAATCTTGATTTCTCCCAAATCGGAAACCTTGCGATTGGAAACTGTGCTCTTGAAGATATATGCATTACTGGAGCAGATGCACTCTGTTTATGGGGTGTCTCAGGCGACCTCGAACATGTCCTGTCAGAATGGATGAGCAGTGACCTTTCGTCAATGAGTGCCATAGCTTTACGGACGGCGTACTAAGCCTCCTTGGCGAATGTCACGGCCTTCGTTGTCTAAATATCATGAATTGCAAAACTTCTCTGTCAAGGGCCTGCGAGATATGGTCAAGGCTAGACATTCAACGATAATAGGCCCAGAATTTACCCGTATCTTCGTTTCAGACGAGAGAAATCTTTCAAAAAGGGAACAAGACTGGTTCAGGTCGCAAGATTTTGGTTTTAACTGGACAACAAAGTGACCATATCTGCTAGAGAGGAGCGTCGTTCTCTGATATAATGCTCTTCTTTCTTCCAAGCTACATACTTAACTGATTCACAGAACTACTTATTTCAAGCTCAAGGAGATGCTTGCGATAGCTGAAGCGCTGAGGGGCCACCTGCATATGAAGTAAGTACTTCGCACAGCCAGTACTTATTACTTATTACTGGTCGCATAAAACTATTAGGTGCTCGAATGTATGGGCGTCGCGCTGTTCGATATGACAATGTCGAAGTTGTAGATGAATGTTGAACATCGAGTCAATTGTCTGTTACCTTGCTGAAAGCAAGGTCTATCCGGGTCTAAAATACCTACTTTAGGACAGATGCAAACACAACCAAGCTGTACTTGCTACGGAACCTTCGAAAGTTTTGTCGCACTTGTTTGGCTACATACTGTTTGCTCTGAGGCTAGCCAAACATGACCAAGCTATACTTGCTACGGAAACCTCGAAACTTTTGTCGCACTTGTTTGGCTGCACGCTGTTTGTTTCTGAAAAAACCAAATTGGACCAAACCACTTCACCCTTCAAGTGCGTAGGCGCCCAAGGCTCCAACCATTTATTTAAATTTACCGTTTACAGACGGATAAAACGTCTATATTTACCATTTATTTTAGTGAAGGGGTTGAATATTAAACAAATGCTTATACATGGAGTAGTCGGCACCTGTATGAACGCCTTCCAGTTGTGTTCAGACATTGACAAAAATTTCCCTTGTCAAATACTGTACCAATACTCTTCAGGCCAAGTGACCTGTGACGCTTTTGAAGGCATAGAGAAGTCTTCAAAATCCTGAAGGACGCGTGATGGAACACAAAATTTATCTCTTCAGGACAAAATTTTGCATATTTTCGTAGTGTTGAAGCCGCCCTGCAGGTAGGAAAAATAGTTCCGCTCTTCAAACAGGCTGGGTTGGGACGCGTAACATCGCCGAAAACTCTTGAGACAAATGTATGGGTAGCTATGGTACGTGTAGACTACTTAATTACTCAAGAATTGAATTAGAACAGATGTGAGATGATGACAGCGCCGCATTGCGCAGACTCGCATCTGATATTTCAACACTCAATTAACTCAGACTTAAGTACCACTTTTAATTACCTATACTTAATTTCTACAGGCTGAAAGTCTCCAGTGTATAGAATCCTGGTGCTGCGAGGAGTCAACCAAAGGTTGGCGACGAGCAGCGCCGTGGGCATTTCGTGAATCCCTCAAAAGAAATTACCTACTCAGAGAATTTCTTAGTATGAAGCCGCCGCACTACCTGTGCCAATACCACATGTTTGCTCGGCTATTTTACCATGCCATAGAACTTGTGTTTATCAACAATGATTTGAATCAAGGACTTACCAGACAGAAATGCTTGGAGAAGATTTAATATCAGACTCAGCAAGGTATTAGTCGACAAGGTCGACCTTTCATGTTGAAGTGGCACCGTGATTTAAGATTCGGCACCGTGCTACTTGAGTGCCAAATCGGGTGGCAAGATAAACTCGGACAACTCCGACCAAAAAATTTGGGTCGCTTGCTCATTGTCTTTCGATCCTTCCTCATCGTCCCCCTCCCTCTTTAACGACAGCAGAAATGGATGTACGTTCATCTACAGCTGCGATCACCGTATCTGCAAGGTCTGATCGCTTTACTGATCTTTTTCTAGCCCAGTTACATCCAGACCCTGCATAATCTCCTCCTTCAAACCACCTCCAATGATACGGCACAGCTGAAAGCTGTAAGGATTATTTCTTCGTATTACATATTCACGATGCTTACCATGTCTGTCTCTCTATCAGGCTACTACCCAACTGAATCGAGATTTTTACAAGAATCCTGCGTGCATATCAGCACTTGCAAGCATCCTTGCAAGCTCTCCGGAGCAAGCTGTACGTTTCGGTCACCTCTAAAACGTGTCCTACCACGCTCAATTACTTTAGGTCCGTCAATTAGCTGCAGTTGAACTCCGAAAACGCGTCTCTCAGAACAGCGGCAACCTCTGGACGCTTCTGCCACAAAATGAACGCGAGGAGATTAAAGCCAAGTTGCCCGAGCTCATTCTATCCGAGTCAC
>Ga0247742_10001057_pt1 | contig 20093 bp, 18 predicted proteins | sample UWRJL208509C2_FD_180944 | JGI IMG/M metagenome (GOLD analysis project Ga0247742, IMG submission 180944) | Plant litter microbial communities from Arlington Agricultural Research Station in Wisconsin, United States - UWRJ-L208-509C-2 | ecosystem: Environmental > Terrestrial > Plant litter >... | reverse complement strand
GTTAGCTCAGTTGGTAGAGCAGTTGGCTTTTAACCAATTGGTCGTAGGTTCGAATCCCACACGACCCACCATTTTTGAAACCAGTTAGCGCTGGAATCGAATCTTAAGATCAGAGGCCAAAAGCACTGATCGAAGAAGGCGCCTTTCTGAGGTGCCTTTTTTTTACCGGGGTATAGCGCAGTCCGGTAGCGCGCCTGCTTTGGGAGCAGGATGTCAGGAGTTCGAATCCCCTTACCCCGACCATATTAAAAATCCTCGTATCGAAAGATACGGGGATTTTTTTTGTCCGCTGAAAACGTATTTCCTCCTTCAAGTCGTCGTACAAGTTGCCGATAACCCGCCAACAGGGGACTGCCAGACTTCGCCCCTTCTTTCCCGCCCACACAAGAATAAGGCGCCCGTCATGTTGCTCCGTCAGTTGAATATCGCCCCCCGTGCCGCCTTGGGCTTTGCCTTGATTGCGCTGTTGGTCGCGTTGCTCGGGGTGTTCGCCTTGGGGCAGATGTCGAGCATTCGTGACAGCGAAGTGGCCGTGGAAAACCAGTGGCTACCGAGCATTCGGGGCGGTGACGAGATCCGCGAGATCATGTTGCGCATTCGCACGATCTCGCTGCGCATGGCCCTGGATCAGGACCCGAAAAACATCCCGACCTACCGCAGCCAGATGGACACCCGGGATAAGGAGCTGAGCGAAAAAATCAGCGCGTACGACAAATTGGTCACCACCCCGGAAGGCAAGGCCTTGTATGACCAGTTCAAAACCACCTTCAGCGCTTACCGCGCGGGGATCGCCCAGTCCTTCACCTTGGCCGAACAAGGTCGCCGTGATGACCTGACCAAGCTGTTGCTGGTGGACATGAAGACGGTGGTCGACGGTTCCGGCAAACAACTCAGCGACCTCGCGGAGCTCTTCGCCAAACAAGTCGCGGCGGAAAGCCAGAACTCCCAGGCGCATTACGAAACCTCGCGGACGATTGTCAGCCTGTTCATTGCCCTGGCTGCTTTGGCCACTGTCGGCCTGGCGATGCTTTTGACCCGCAGCATCGTCCGGCCGCTGGATGAGGCGCTGACCGCCGCCGAAAGCGTGGCCCGGGGCGACCTCACGCGGCCAATCGAAAGCCACGGCAAGGACGAAGTCAGCCGCTTGCTCAAGGCCTTGGCGACCATGCAGCAGAATCTGCGCGAAACCCTGCAAGGCATCAGCGGGTCGGCGACGCAACTGGCGGCCGCCGCCGACGAACTGAACGCGGTGACCCTCGACAGCACACAGGGCCTGCAACAGCAGAACAACGAAATCGAACAAGCCGCGACGGCGGTCAATGAGATGACCACCGCAGTGGAAGAAGTCGCACGCAATGCGGTGTCGACCTCTGACGCCACCCGCCAATCAAGCGAGTCGGCGCACCTGGGCCAAGAGCGGGTCAGCGAAACCGCCAGCGCCATCAGCGCCTTGGCCAGCGACGTGCAGCACACCGGCGAACTGGTGCAGTCCCTGGCCAATCAGTCCCAGGACATTGGCAAGGTGCTGGAAGTGATCCGCGCCATCGCTGAGCAAACCAACCTGCTGGCGCTCAACGCCGCCATCGAAGCCGCGCGGGCCGGTGAGAGCGGGCGTGGCTTTGCAGTGGTGGCCGACGAAGTGCGAGCCTTGGCCCATCGCACGCAGCAATCGACCCAGGAAATCGAGTTGATGGTGCAGGGCATGCGCAATGGCTCGACCCTGGCGCTGGAGTCGATGCAGGCCAGTGCCAGCCGAGCGTCCAGTACGCTGATCCTGGCCGAGCGTGCCGGCGAATCGTTGCAGACCATCACCGCCTCGGTGCATGAAATCCACGAGCGCAACCTGGTGATCGCCAGCGCCGCCGAAGAACAGGCGCAAGTGGCCCGGGAAGTGGATCGCAACCTGGTGAACATTCGTGATTTGTCGGTGCGCTCGGCGGCCGGCGCCGACCAGACCAGCGCTTCGAGCCATGAGTTGTCGAAGCTGGCCAATGCGTTGCAGGGCATGGTCCAGCGCTTCCAGGTGTAACAACGCCAGGCACAAAAAAGCCGCGCTTCTCGATCGAGCAGCGCGGCTTTGTGTTGTCCGGGACTCAGTTGCCGTCGCGGTCTTTCAGGTGTTCGAACAGACCTTTTGGCATTTTCTTGCCGTTGGCTTCGTAGTTGGCTTTGACGTTGTCGTAGGCTTCTTGCTCGTCGATGAAGCCGTCGTGGTTGGTGTCGATCTTGTCGAAATCGGACTTCGGCGCGACTTTCAGGAATTCGGCGCGGGAGACTTTGCCGTCGCCATCGGTGTCGGTCTTGGCCATCGACGCGTCGCCGCACTTGCCTTCGCCACATTTGCCTTCAGGGGTTTTCACCGACGTTTCGGCCGAAGCGACCATGTAGCCTTGGGTCAGCGGTTGGGCAGCGAAGACGGAGCCGGACAACATCATGCCACCGGCCAGAACGGCGCCAAGCATGCCAAGGGTGTTTTTGCTGAGAGTAGTGGTACGGGACATTTACATTCTCCAGGGTTGCACGACACAACCGCACGATTAGGGGCGCCGCGTGATTGCGGCTCTTCCCCGGAGCAGGCCTTGCCTTGCTCGGGTGTGGCCATTAAGCGGCCCTGGTGTATCGCTACTGTGTCGCGAATCGGGGAGTTTGTAAGCGAAGGTCGGGAATGCAGGGCGGGGATACAGTGGGACACAGACCGACGAATTGATCACAAAAATGTGGGAGCGAGCCTGCTCGCGAAAGCGTCGGTACAGTCAGCGATGATGTTGAATGTCCTGACCTCTTCGCCAGCAGGCTCGCTCCCACAGTAGGCTTGCGCCGCCCTCAGGATTATGGCTCGACACAGATCCCTGTGGGAGCGGGCTTGCCCGCGATGAGGCCCAATCAGTCAATGAAGAACTTAGTGCAACTTGAGTCGCGGCTCCGTCCCACGCCCGATCTTGCTGCCGAGCATTAGCATCGCCGTGCGAAACGCGCCATACAACGCCATTTGGTGCATGCGGTACAGCGAGACGTAGAACATCCGCGCCAGCCAACCCTCCAGCATCACGCTGCCAGTGAGGTTGCCCATCAGGTTACCCACAGCGGAAAACCGCGACAGCGAGATCAGCGAGCCGTAGTCGGTGTATTTGTATTCCGGCAGTGGCTTGTTCTCGATGCGCAGCTTCAACGACTTGGCCAACAGCGAGGCTTGCTGGTGCGCGGCCTGGGCACGGGGTGGGACGTTGCGGTCGGTGCCGGGTTGCGGGCAGGCCGCGCAGTCACCGAAGGCGAAGATGTTTTCATCGCGGGTGGTTTGCAGGGTCGGCAGCACTTGCAACTGGTTGATGCGGTTGGTCTCCAGGCCATCGATGTCCTTGAGGAAACCCGGCGCGCGAATGCCGGCGGCCCAGACCTTGAGGCTGGCCTTGATCTCTTTGCCGTCGGCGGTGATCAGGCTGTCGGCGGTGACTTCGCTGACCGAGGCATTGGTCATCACGTTGACCCCGAGCTTCTCCAGGGTTTTATGCACCGGTCCGCCGATGCGTTCCGGCAGCGCCGGCAGCACCCGTGGCCCGGCCTCGATCAAGGTGATGTGCATGTTTTCCGGTTTGATTCGGTCCAGCCCGTAGGCCGCCAGTTCATGGGCGGCGTTGTGCAACTCGGCCGCCAGTTCCACACCGGTGGCGCCGGCGCCGACGATGGCCACGCTGATTTGCTGGACCACATCGGTTTGCCCGGCGTGGGCGCGCAGGTAGTGGTTGAGCAGTTGCTGATGAAAGCGCTCGGCTTGCTTGCGGGTGTCGAGGAACAGGCAGTGTTGCGCCGCGCCCTGGGTGCCGAAGTCATTGGTGGTGCTGCCGACGGCAATCACCAGCGAGTCGTAATGCACCTCTCGCGCCGGCACCAGCTCGATGCCGGCCTCGTCGTAGGTGGCCGCCAGCTGGATTTTCTTCCCCGCGCGATCAAGCCCACTCATGCGCCCCAACTGGAACTCGAAGTGGTTCCATTTGGCCTGGGCCACGTAGTTGAGTTCGTCTTCGGAGGAGTTCAGCGAACCGGCGGCGACTTCATGCAGCAGGGGCTTCCAGATGTGCGTCAGGTTCGCGTCGACCAGCATCACACTGGCCGTGCCACGCTTGCCCAGAGTCTTACCCAGACGGGTAGCCAACTCCAGACCGCCGGCGCCGCCGCCAACGATGACAATACGATGAGTCATGGGGATATCTCGCAAGGCTAAAAGAAATCGGTGCAGTCAACCGCGCGAGCGCCAGGCAGCTCATAGCGTCAGGTAACTGATAAAGCGGCTCAACAGGCCCAGGCCAATGGTCACCGCCAACACCACCACCAGGAGCATCCACGGCCGGAAAGGCCGGCGCTCGACTCGGTGCTGGGACAGGTGCAGGTACTCTTCGACATGCTTCTGGTCGTCGGGGTTCAGGCGGCTGGTCATAAAGGCCTCGTCCGGTAGACGTTGCTTGAGGTGTAGAAGCAACAGCAGGCTTCAGTTCGGGTTGAACGGAGCATAGCCGCTGTCCGGGATGGGCTCGACGCTGATCGAGTCGTCCAGGCGGATGATTCCACCTTGTAACACTCGGGCGGTGATTCCGCCATGTCCGCGCACCGCCTGAAACGTGCCGGGGCCGAGGTTGTTTTGCAGGCGTGCGCAGGGCTGGCACCAGCCCGTGGTTTCAAAAATCGCCTGGCCGATTTTGAAGCGGCGCCCTTTGAGGCTGAACAGGTTGATACCGCTGATCACCAGGTTGCGCCGCAGATCATTAGGCAGGATCGGTTTATCCGCCGGCCGGCCCATCAACGCACTGATTACCGCCAGGTGCTCCCACTGAATCAGCGTCACCTGTCGCGCATTGCGTACGCCGGGGCGGGCGCGGTCACCGGTCAGGCCGGCCTCGAGCCGCGCTTCCACGGCGTCCAGTTCAATCATGGGTTCGTGGGGTGCCGGGCGTACGCCGATCCAGCGTACGCGGCCCATCTGCGGGACGTGGGCGATCAGTTCTTGCAAGGGGCTCATAGGCTGATTCCGACGTCGAAGACGATGCTGCGGCCGAGGTTGCTGCGCAGGAAGTCCGGCGCGTCGGGATGGGCGAACAGCACCCGGGCGAAGGTCGGGCCGACCAGGGACAGCGAGCGCCAACCCTGGCGCAGATATTCGGTGGGCGGCGGGAAGTGGCTGTTGAGGTCGAGCACTTCGCGCTTGAGGCTGGCGAAGGCGATGATGTCCAGTTCCCCCAGGTCCATCCCGCGTTCTTTGTAGTTGTGCGCTTTTTTGCGCAAGGTCGGTGCCAGGCGCATCAGGAACTCGTTGGCCGGGATGCGCTTGGGCTTGGCTTCGCGGCGCACCAGTTGGCTCAGGGAAAAAGCGCTGCGCCTTCGTTGCAGTTCGTCGCGCCACTCGTCGTTGAGACGGCGGCCCTCGTCGAGGACGAAGAACACCTCGAAACTGGCGTCGCGAAACAGCACATCCGGTGGCTCGCCCGCCGGGGCAAACTCATCGGCGCGGTAGGGGATGTTCAGGCCTTGCAGCAGGCGCTGGCAGACCCAACGCTCACGCTCCCATTTGCGGGCATTGGAGAGAAAGGCGTTGGCTTGCTCGGCCGCGATGGTCAGCAGGCGTAGGTAATCGGAGTCATCCATAGGCCCAAGCTTAGCGTTCAATGGTGACAAGCTGAAAGCCTTGCATCGGCTCGAACCCCCGAAAGGTCGGTGTAGACTGCCAGGCATGGGTGCGCAAAACGTCAAGGAGTCTGCAGTGAACCGGGTGTTGAACTGATGATTGGCGCAGAACTGCTGTCGCCGGAAACCCTGACCCTGGGCTGGCTGATTTATTTGCCGGTGCTGGTCTGGGCGGTCGTGCGGGCGCCTTGGGTAGAGCTGTTCACCGACAATCGCCGCCAGCATTTGCTATTCGGCACGGTGTTCGCGCTGTTCATGCTGTGGCTGGTGCGTCGGGATTTCGATACCGGCGTGTCCTATCACTTTATCGGCATGACCGCGGTGACCCTGCTGCTGGACTGGCCGCTGGCGATCATCGGTGGGCTGGTGGCGCAACTGGGGCTGGTGCTGCTCGGGCGTCAGGACATGATTGCGGTGGGGGTCAACGGTTCACTGCTGATTCTGCTGCCAGTGCTGGTCACCGAATGTTGCGCACTGTTGGTGGAGCGCGCCCAGCCGAAGAATCCCTTCGTGTACATCTTCTGCTCCGGTTTCTTTGCTGCGGCGCTTTCGGCGCTGCTGTGCCTGCTGATAGCCCTGGGCGTCCTGTGGTTCGACGAACGCTTCGCCATGCCGGAATGGCTGGAGGATTTTGTCGGTTACCTGTGGCTGCTGATTTTTCCCGAAGCGTTCATCAACGGCATGGTGGTCACCGCGCTGGTGGTGTTCTGTCCTGAATGGCTGGAGACCTTCAATCGCACCCGCTATTTGTCGGCGCCCTGGAAGGACGACGACAAACCCTAGGCATCAGTGACGCGGGTCGAAATCCTCGCTGAACAACTCATCCTCGGCATCCGGGCTCACCGGGATCTTGTGTTCTTCCGAGGCCCAGGCGCCAAGGTCGATCAATTTGCAGCGATCGGAACAAAACGGCCGGAAGGTGCTGGTGGCGCTCCATTCCACGGGGGCGCCGCAGGTTGGGCATTCGACGACAGGGGGTTGGCTCATGACTGGCCTCCACGCAAAGTTAAGTAATAGTGATGCAGGCGTTCGACTTCGCTGTGCAGCCAGGCGAGGTCGCGGTCGTTGACCACCACTTCGTTGGCGTGGCGGATGCGATCTTGCCGGCTGGATTGGGCCTTGAGGATGGCCTGGACCTGCTGTTCGCTGGTCTGGTCGCGCTGCAAGGTGCGTTCGATCTGGAGTTGTTCGGGGGCGTCGATCACCAGGATGCGCTGGGTCATGCTGTACTGGCCGGACTCGATCAGCAACGGCGAAACCAGGATCGCGTAAGGCGAGGTCGCCAGGGCCAGGTGATGGGCAATTTCCTCGCCGATCAACGGGTGCAGCAGCGCTTCGAGCCAACGACGTTCCTCGGGGACTTCGAAGATCAGTTTGCGCAGGGCCGCGCGGTCGAGGCTGCCATCGGCATGCAGCACGCAAGGGCCAAAGTGTTCGGCGATCTGTACCAGCGCCGGACGCCCCGGTTCCACCACCCAGCGCGCGGCGTGATCGGCGTCCACCACGTGCACGCCCAAGGCGATGAAATGCTCCGCCGCCGCGCTTTTGCCGCTGCCGATGCCGCCGGTCAGGCCGAGAATCCAGGGTTTTTCCACAGGGGTATTCATTTGAAACCGACAAACTGCCAATAGAAGTCGGTTATTTGACCACCCCAGAGCAAGGCAATCCAGCCGGCAATCGCCAGATAGGGCCCGAAGGGGATCGGCGTCGAGGTGTTCGCGTCTTGCAAACGCAGCAAAATCAGCCCGGACACGGCGCCCACCAGCGATGACAACAGCACCGTCAGCGGCAGTATTTGCCAGCCGCCCCAGGCGCCGAGCAACGCCAATAGCTTGAAATCCCCCTGGCCGATGCCGTCCTTGCCGGTCAACAGCTTGAATACCCAGAACACCGACCACAGCAGCAGATAACCGGCTACCGCGCCCCACAGCGCATCCGTCAACGGCACGAACAAAGCGAAGCTGTTGACGATCAGGCCTAGCCACAGCAACGGCAGGACCAGTACGTCTGGCAATAATTGATGGTCAGCGTCGATCAGGCTCATGGCCAGCAGTCCCCAGGTCAGCAGCATGGCCATGGCCGCCGACCAGCCGAAGCCGAAATGCCAGGCGATAAACGCCGAGAGCAGCCCGCAGGCCAGTTCGGTCAGTGGATAGCGCGCGCTGATCGGGGCCGCGCAGCCGGAGCAGCGACCCCGCAAAAATGCATAGCTGAGCAGCGGAATGTTTTCCCAGGCACGGATGCGATGCGCGCAGTGCGGGCATTGGGAGTGCGGCAGCATCAAGTTGTAGGTCGCGGCGGGTTTGTCCGGCGGCAAACCCAGCACTTCATGGGCCTGCATCCGCCATTCCCGTTCGAGCATCTTCGGCAAGCGCCAGACCACCACGTTGAGGAAGCTGCCGACAATCAGCCCAAGCAGTAGCGCGGTCAGCACAAACGCCAGGGGATAAGTGATCAGGAATTCGCTCAGGGGCATGTCAGATCGCTGTGCCGAGTTGGAAGATAGGCAGGTACATGGCGACCACCAGGCCACCGACCACTATGCCCAGCACCACCATGATGAACGGTTCCATCAGGCTGGTGAGGTTGTCGACCATGTTATCGACTTCGTCCTCGTAAAAGCTCGCGACCTTGTCGAGCATGTCGTCGAGGGCGCCGGATTCCTCACCAATGGCGGTCATCTGGATCGCCATGTTGGGGAAGACCCCGGCGGTGCGCATGGCGAAATTCAGCTGCATGCCGGTGGAGACGTCCTGCTTGATCCGCAATACCGCGCGCTTGAACACGATATTGCCGGTGGCGCCGGCCACCGAATCCAGGGCTTCGACCAAGGGCACACCGGCAGCAAAGGTCGTGGACAAGGTGCGGGCGTAACGCGCCACCGCGGATTTGTACATCAGGGTGCCCACCAGCGGCAGTTTCAGCAGCCAGGTGTCCGTGCGGTCGCGAAAGCCCTGTGAGGTTTTCAGCGCATGACGCAAGCCGAACACCGCCGCCAGCAAGCCGCCGAGCATGGCCCACCACCATTGCTGCATGAACTCCGAGAGGGCAATCACCATGACGGTAAACGCCGGCAATTCGGCGCCGAAGCTGGCGAATACCGACTTGAACTGCGGCACGACCTTGACCAGCAGAATCCCGGTGACGATTGCCGCCACGAACACCACGGCCAGCGGGTAGGTCATGGCCTTCTTGATCTTGGCCTTGAGGCTTTCGCTTTTCTCTTTGTAGGTGGCGACGCGATCCAGCAAAGTGTCCAGCGCGCCGGCCTGTTCACCGGCATCCACCAGGTTGCAGTAGAGCTCATCGAAATACTGCGGCTTCTTGCGCAGGGAGGTGGCGAAGCTGTTGCCCGCCGCGACTTCCTGTTTCACCTCGTCCACCAGTTTGCGCATGGCCGGGTTATCGAAGCCTTCGCCGATGATGTCGAAGGACTGCAGCAACGGCACCCCGGCCTTCATCATCGTTGCCATCTGCCGAGTGAACAGGGCGATGTCATGGGCCTTGATGCGCTTGCCGAAACTCAACAGCGAGGCGGATTTCTTGCGCACCTTGCCGGGGTTGATGCCTTGCTTGCGCAATTGCGCCTTGATCAACGCCGGGTTGAGCCCGCTCAACTCACCGGTCATTTTCGTGCCTTTGCGGTCCGTGCCTTCCCAGGCGTACACACTCAGTTTTGCTGCTTTTACCGCCATGTTCAGTCCTTGGTCACCCGGTTGATTTCCTCAAGGCTGGTGATGCCTTGCATGGCCTTGTGCAGGCCTGAGGTGCGCAGGTCGTTGAAGCCGTCCTTGCGCATCTGGATGTCGATTTCCAATGAGTTGCCTTCGGCCATGATCAGCCGTTGCAAGTCCGGCGTGTTCTTCACCACTTCATAAATGCCGACCCGGCCCTTGTAACCGTTGTTGCAGTGATCACAGCCCACCGGCTCATAGATGGTGAAGGTGCCAATGCGCGCCTCGGGGAAGCCTTCCTTGATCAGAGTCTCTCGGGGGATCTCGATGGCTTTCTTGCAATGGCTGCACAGTTTGCGCGCCAGGCGCTGGGCGATGATCAGGTGTACGGCGGTAGCGATGTTGAAGCCGGGGATGCCCATGTTGTGCAAGCGGGTCAGGGTTTCCGCCGCGCTGTTGGTGTGCAGGGTCGACAGCACCATGTGCCCGGTCTGCGCGGCCTTGATGGCGATTTCGGCGGTTTCCAGGTCGCGGATCTCGCCCACCATGATCACGTCCGGGTCCTGGCGCAGGAACGAGCGCAGCGCCTGGGCGAAGTCCAGTCCTTGGCGGGGATTGACGTTGACCTGGTTGATGCCTTCGATGTTGATTTCCACCGGGTCTTCGGCGGTGGAGATATTGATGTCGACGGTGTTGAGGATGTTCAGGCCGGTGTACAGCGACACGGTCTTGCCGGAGCCGGTGGGCCCGGTCACCAGAATCAGCCCTTGCGGCTGCTTGAGGGCGGCCATGTACAAATCTTTTTGGTCTGGTTCATAACCCAGGGCGTCGATGCCCATTTGCGCGCTGGTGGGGTCCTGAATCCGGATCACCACTTTTTCGCCCCACAGGGTTGGCAGGGTGTTGACCCGGAAATCGATGGACTTGCTCTTGGACAAGCGCATTTTGATCCGCCCGTCTTGCGGTTTGCGCCGCTCGGAAATATCCAGGCTGGCCATCACCTTCAGCCGGGCGGCGATGCGGCTGGCCAACTGGCTGGGGGGCTTGGCCACTTCCCGCAGGATGCCGTCGGTACGTACCCGCACCCGGTAGGTTTTTTCGTAGGGTTCGAAGTGCAGGTCGGACGCGCCGCCCCTGATCGCGTCCAGCAGCATCTTGTTGACGAAACGCACCACCGGCGCGTCGTCGGCATCCTGCCCGGCAATCGAGTCTTGGCGTTTGTCGTCGATAGCCTCGATGTCCAGGCCGTCGAGGTCGACGTCAGCCATGTCTTCCAGGCCGGTGGCATCGCTGTCGAAGAACTTGTCGATGGCCAGGCTCAGCTTGTCGTCTTCCACCAGGATGGCTTCGGTGGTGAGCCCGGTGCTGAACTGGATATCGTTGATAGCTTGATGATTGGTCGGGTCGGAAATGCCAACGAACAGTTTATTGCCACGGCGCCAGAGGGGCAGGGCGTGGTGCTGGCGGATCAGTTTTTCGCTGACCAGGCCTTTGGGCTGCGTCTCTTTATCCAGGCAGTTGAGGTCGAGAAAGGCCACACCAAAATGCTCCGAGGCGACCTCGGCCACCTCGCGGCTCTTGACCATCTTGTTCTGCACCAGATAGCTGACCAGCGAGATACGGCTGCGCAGCGCTTGCTGATAAGCCTGTTGCGCATTCTTTTCGGTCAGCAGTTCGGCCTGCACCAATTGCTTGGCCAGACCGCTGAGGGCGATGTCATTCATGGAGTTACCGAAAGCAGACAGTTCATGACTTATAGCCTAGTCAAGCCAGCGAGCCAAACGTCCCACAACAAGGTGACAAAAAGCGTCAGATAGTGCGATTAATGGGGTAGGACCTCGGCCGGCGGATGCCGCGAGGCCCCGTCAGGCTGGGCGAAACGGCCTTGGCATGTGCTGTGCTTTGACCTGTTCAGGTCATGAGATTTCGCCTCATGCATGGAGCTGCCTATGAAGACTCAAAAAGGTTTTACCCTTATCGAACTGCTGATCGTTGTGGCGATCATCGGGATTTTGGCGACGTTTGCGATTCCCGCGTATTCCAAGTATCAGGCGCGGGCCAAGGTAACTGCAGGCTTGGCAGAAATTTCGGCACTGAAAGTCAATTATGAGGACTTGGTCAATTCCGGCACGGCATCTCCTGCGGTTACTGCAATCACATCGAATGCCTCAACAACTCATTGCACAATCACGGTCGGGGCAAGTCCTGCCAACAGCATTATCTGCACGCTCAAAGACGCCCCGGCCCCAGTGTCTGCAGCGACTGTGACACTCACTCGCGACGCCACAGCTGGCTGGTCCTGCAAAACCAGCGTTTCCGCTGATTACGCGCCGAAAGGTTGCACCCCCACCTGAGGCGTTCCTTCCTAACAGCCCCGCCACCCGTCGCGGGGCTTTTTATTGCCTGCGAAAAAGTGCCTTAGCCAGGACAAGAAAACTGCAAAAAATTCAGCACCTTAGGAACTTTTCAAAAACCCGCAACTTGCATGTAGAAATCATCGAGGTCATGCAAATTGCATGATTTCGTAAAAATACTAAAAAGTTAAATGGTTGATTTATAAGGGTTTATTGGCTGTTTCAAAGTTGGCACACCGTTCGCAATATCTACGGTAACCCTGCTGAACTGACACCAGCAGACTTTATAGAAAAACAGGAGTTACTCGTATGAAGAAGTTCGCTATCGCTGCCGCTGCTGCTACCGCGCTGACCCTGACCATGGCCAACGCTGCATTCGCTCAATCCACCCAGGCTACCCAATCGCCAATGGTGCTTGCAGCCGGTGAAGTCACCCAAGCCAAGGAAGCAACCTCTGACACTTGGATCACCACCAAAGTCAAAAGCGATCTGCTGACCGAAAAAGGCATTCCTGGCTCCGACATCAAAGTCGAAACCAACAAAGGTGTTGTATCGCTGTCGTCGACTGTAGCGGTGACTGACACTCAGAAAACTACCGCTGTAGCCATCACCAAGAAAATCAAAGGCGTCAAAGCCGTATCGGCTGACGGCCTGAAAGCCGAGTAAGAGCAAGGCTTCTCGCCTGAACAGGGAGAAGGCGTGACAGCCGGGCCGAGCAATACGACTGTCACCGCTTAGGAGTTCATGCGAACGGCCATAGGGATGTGGCCATTACAAGCCCCAGCAGACGCTGGGGCTTGTTCTATATGGACGGGGAAAAAACCTCAGGATGAGGCTGTTCAAGTGTCGGAGTGAGCTTGCTCGGGAAGGCGGTGGATCAGGCAGCATTCGTGTTGAATGTGAGGCCTCTTTCGCGAGCAGACTCGCTCCCACATGGGTCTCCACAGCGTCTGAAAGCACTGTTCAATTCCCACGCTTACTGGTGATCTGCACCAGTCGATTGCCCTCGAATCGCAAGTATTGATACATCCCGCCATTGGGCCCGTAGGTCCATTCCTCGACTTGAAATTCCTCCCGCCGATTGGCGCTGCGCTTGTACCCCAGACCATCCCGGGCTACCGGCTGGCCGCATTTCTGCAGCACTTCGCTGGAACGGTCGCCAACGCTGATCAGTTGACTGCCACAGCGCAAGGTATCCGCCGCCGCGGCTTGAGCCGCGACCAGCGTGAAGGTAAGTCCAATGAGCCAGCGCATCACTCGGCATCCAGGTGCATCGGGGTGATCACCCGGCCATCGCTTTCCGCCTGGCCGAGGTTGGCGTCGATGAAGTACACGCGGTCATCTTCCAGCTTGGCTTTGTCCACCAGGTAATCCTTGATGCTGCTGGCGCGATCCTGGCCCAGCTGACGCAGCAACACATCGCTGGCGCCCCAGAACTTGATCAGCCCGTCGCGCATTTTCGCGGTGCGTTCTTCCTTGCCCAAGTCCTTCCATTCGGCCGGCGGCTGAGTCTTCAGGCGAGTGCGGTAGATGCCTTCGAGCAGCGGCGCTTTTTCCCCTTCCGGGACTTCCAGCAACGATGCCTGGGCGGGAACCTTGTCACCGCGACGTTGGAGCATCTTGTAGTAGTTGTACTGGTATTCCCGTTCCAGGCGTTGCTCGGCGATCAGCGGGCCGTCGCTGCTGGCAGCGGCGGTGCCTTCGATTTCCAGGCGCAGGGCCGGGCGTTCCTTGAGCGCTTGCGAGAGTTTGACCAGGGCCGCTTCGGCTTCCTGGCTCAGATCGCTGGAGCCGGGGGCGAAGGACACGCTGCCGAGGTCTTGCGAACCGCCACCGCTGACTAGCCCACCAATCAACTTGAACGGCGCGGCGGCGGCCTTGACGATCAGGTTGCGCAGGGTCTGCCAGACAATCGGCATCACGCTGAATTGCGGGTTATTGAGGTCGCCGGTAACCGGCAGTTCAATGGAAATCTTGCCATCGACGTCCTTAAGCAAGGCAATTGCCAGCTTCAGCGGCAGGTTGACCGCGTCCGGGCTGTCGACTTTCTCGCCGAGTTGCAGTTGTTCGACCACCACTTTGTTTTCGGCCTTCAACTGACCCTTGGTGATCAGGTAATGCAGGTCGAGATTGAGCCGGCCCTTGCGAATCCGGTAGCCAGCGAATTTGCCGGAGTAGGGCGTCAGGGTGGTTAGCTCGACCCGTTTGAAGCTGGTGGCGATGTCGAGGCTGGCCATTGGGTCGAACGGGTTGACCGCGCCTTTGATCGTTACCGGCGCATAGCGATCGACCTTGCCCTTGATGTCGACGCTGGCGGGTTTGGCCTGGCGGCTGTCGATGGTGCCGATCTGGCCGTTGAGTTGCTGCACGGCGGTGGCGAAGTTCGGGGTCAGGCTGAAGTCGGCGAAGTTGGCCGAGCCGTCGTTGATGTCGATGCCGCCGACATGGATGCCCAAGGGTTTGTCTTTGCTCGCCGCCGGTTTGGCCGCTGCGGTTTTCGCGCCGCTGTCCGGCGGTTGCGGGATCAGCAGGTCATCGACGTTGGTGGTGCGGTCGTCGTTGATCATGAAGCGCACGTAGGGCTGGAACAGCTTGACCCGGTCAATGGTCAGGCTGTCGCCGTGCTGATAATTCAGCCCTTCCACCACCAGTTGCTGCCACTTGAGGAAGTCGCGAGTCTTGAGGGTGTCGAGGGTATGCAACTGATCGACCTGGGCCCGGCCGGTGACTGCAAACGCCAGGGGCTCGGTGCTTTTCAGGTCCACCGCCAAGTCGCTGCCGAGCATACCGCTGCGCAGTTCCAGGCGAATAAAGGGACTGATGTAGGACTGGGCGACTCGCAGATCGATGTCTTTGGTCTGCACCTTGAGCTTGGCGCTGACCGGCGCCAGATTCACCTCGCCGTCAGCGGTCAGCTTGCCTTGCTTGCCAATGCCGGTGTCGAGCTTGAGGGCGAAGGGCGAGCCGTTGAGGCTGTCGAAATTTTGCAGGTCCAGGTTCAGCGGCCCGACTTCCAGGGCGACCGGAGGTTGTGCCTTGCGATCTTCCAGGTGCACTTGGTAGTTGCGCAGTTGCACGTCCTTGAGCAGCACTTGCCAGGGTTTGCTCGGGGCAGCCGGTTCCGGTTTCGGCGAGTCGGCGGCGGCCGGGGTGCTCACGGGTTCAGCATCGGCCTTGGCTTTGGCGGCTTTTGCGGGTTGGCTGGCGAACAGTTTTTGCCAGTCGAGCTGGCCATCGCTTTCCAGTGCGGCCCAGGTTTCCAGTTTGTTGCTGCGGATCTTGCCGACCACCACTTGCTGTTTGGCAAGGTCGACCGTGGTCTCGCTGACGTCCAGGCGTTCCAGCTTGACCAGCGGCCGCCCGTCCGGAGCCTTGAGCGCAAACGGCGCGACGCTGACCGACGTGTTGCTCAGCAACAGTTCGGTTTCCTTGGACAGGTTGAGCTTGTAGTCGGTGCTCAGGTTGAGTACGCCGTTCTCCAGATCCAGCGGCACCGCGTCTCGAACATAAGGCCACCAGACTTTCATCTGGCCATCGGTGACTTTCAATTTACCTTCGGAGGCAATCGGGATCAGGCTGAAGTTGCCGGTCCAGTCGATCTGCCCACCGGCCGGGCCCGCCGCCACCAGGGTCATGTCGGCGTTGTCATCGGGCAGGGTGCTGAGGTTCTTCAGTTCGAAGTCGAGTTTGTCGTAGAGAAATTCGATCGGCTCGCTGGGCCGCGCATCCTGGAAGTGCACGTAGCCGTCAGCGAGCTTGATGCGCTCGATGCGCAGCGGGAAAGGCTTGGCATTCGGGTCGGCCGGAGTGGGTTCGCTGGCGGGTAGCTTGAACAGGCCAAGCAGATTGAGCTTGCCGTCTTTGGCGAACAGGATTTCGGTCTTGGGTTTGTCCAGTTCAATGTCGGACAGGTGCAGGGCTTTGGTCCACAGGCTGTCGATTTGCAGATTGGCATACAGCCGCTCGAAACCCACCTGTTCCTTGCCCGGCTCGCCGATCACCAGGCCCCACAGGGTGACTTCCAGGCTGAACGGGTTGAGTTCGATGCGCTGCAACTGCGCCGGCACGCTGGAATAGTTGGCCAACTGCTGGTTGGCCACGCGCAAGGCGATGCCCGGCAAAATCAGAAACCCCAGCAGGCTGTAGAGAGCCAGAGCAGTCAACAAGGCGCCAATAGCGCGAATCAATCCTTTGGGCATGTGTGGCTTCATCTGTCTGAATCGGAGTGCCTTGGAGTATGGCACGCGATTCCGGTTCCGAAGCAAACCGGCTCTATAGGATTTGTCTGAGCGTGGCGCAGATTTCTACAACTGCAGGATCAGAGTTTTCAGCGGCGGCTGGCCATCGAGGGAAGGAAAGTCGGCTCCCGGTTTCATCACCGTCCATTCACGCACCGGGCGCCCGGCCTTCTCGGCGCAGCGCAAGACCTGCTCGCGCCAATCGTCGAGGCTGACTTTCGCCAGGTTGTTGCAGCAGATCAGCACGCCATTGTCGGCGGTACTCAGCAGGGCCGGTTTCAGCAGGCTCTGATAGTCGCGCAGCAGGTCGACGGTGCCGAACGCGCTCTTGGCCCAGGCGGGCGGGTCGAGTAGCACCAGGTCGAACTGACGCTGCTCCAGGCGCGGGTAACTCGGCAGTTTCTGTCCGCGCCGCTGGCTGATCGGCAAGCCGGCCAACTGGCGAATGGCCGGGAAATAGTCGGACTGGATGAAATCCATGGTCGGCAGCTGCAGATTCAGCAGGCCGTTCTCGCGGCCCACGGCCAGGTTGCCCTCGGCGAAATCCAGGTTGCACACCTCACGCGCGCCGCCCGCCGCAGCACTGAGGCCGACGCCGCAGGTGTAGGCGAACAGGTTGAGCACGCTTTTACCGTGGCTGTGCTCCTTGACCCAGCCCCGGGTGTTGCGCAGGTCGAGGAACAGCAGCGGGTCCTGCCCGGCATGACGTCCGCGTACGCGGTAATTCAGGCCCCATTCGTGACCGACCAGATCTGCCAGCGCGGCGTCATCGGCGCGGTACACCGTGTCTTGGCGGTCGATCCGCGAATTGCCTCGGGAGCGGTCGTTGTAGACCAGCAGTGTGTCGAGGTTCAGCTGCTGGTTGATTGTCTCGTGCACGGCCAGCAGTTCGTCGCGTTCCAGCGCCTGGTGAAAGCTTTGCACCAGCAGTTGCGGGCCGTAGCGGTCGACGGTCAGGCCGCCGGCACCTTCCTGGCTGCCGTGGAACAGGCGATAGCAATCGGTGCCTTGCGCGTGCAACTCGGCGAGCAGGTCCTGGCGATGATCGAGGGCGGCGCGCAGCGCCTGATTCAAGGGAGACATGCTGGACCTTGCAAGCAGGGAAATGGGGCGCGGGAGTTTAGCAGCTTGGCGTGGCACCGAGGGGCAGCCTTTCGCGAGCAGGCTCGCTCCCACAGGGATGTGTTCAACGCAAAACCTGTGTGAGTGAGCCTGCTCGCGAAGCTTCTAATCAGGCATCACTGATTCAAGCGCTTGTCGATCAATCCATCGACCACACTCGGATCGGCCAGGGTCGAGGTATCGCCCAGGCTGTCCAGTTCGTTGCAGGCAATCTTGCGCAGGATGCGCCGCATGATCTTGCCCGAACGGGTTTTCGGCAGGGCCGGCGCCCACTGGATCAGATCCGGCTTGGCGAAGCTGCCGATTTCCTTGCTGACATGGGCCAGCAGTTCTTTTTTCAACTCGTCATTGGGCTCCACGCCGTTCATGGGCGTGACAAAGGCGTAGATGCCCTGGCCCTTGACGTCATGGGGATAGCCGACCACGGCGGCCTCGGCGATGCTGTCGTGCAGCACCAGGGCGCTTTCCACTTCAGCGGTGCCGATGCGGTGGCCGGAGACGTTGATCACGTCGTCAATGCGCCCGGTGATCCAGTAATCGCCATCCTCGTCGCGGCGTGCGCCGTCTCCGGTGAAGTAATAACCGGCGTAAGGTTTGAAGTAGGTGTCGATCATCCGCTGCGGGTCGCCATAGACGCTGCGGATCTGTGCTGGCCAACTGGCCTTGATCGCCAGCACGCCGCTGCCGGCGCCGACAATTTCCTTGCCTTGCTCATCCAGCAGCACCGGTTGCACGCCGAACATTGGCTGCGTGGCGCACCCCGGTTTGATCCGCTGGGCGCTGACCAGCGGGCTGAGCATGATGCCGCCGGTTTCGGTCTGCCACCAGGTATCGACGATGGGGCAACGCTGCTCGCCCACGGTGTTGAAATACCATTCCCAGGCTTCCGGGTTGATCGGCTCGCCGACGCTGCCGAGCAATCTGAGGCTGGCGCGGGAGGTGTCCTTCAACGGTTCGGCGCCTTCGCGCATCAAGGCGCGCAGGGCGGTCGGCGCGGTGTAGAAAATGTTGACCTGGTGTTTGTCGATGACCTGCCAGAACCTTGAGCTGCTGGGGTAACTCGGCACCCCTTCGAAGATCAGCGTGGTGGCGCCGTTGGCCAATGGGCCGTAGACGATGTAGCTGTGGCCGGTGACCCAGCCCACATCGGCCGTGCACCAGAACACTTCGCCCTCACGGTAATCGAGTACGTATTTGAAGGTCATCGCCGCTTGCAGCAGGTAGCCGCCGGTACTGTGCAGCACGCCCTTGGGTTTGCCGGTGCTGCCGGAGGTGTAGAGGATAAACAGCGGGTCTTCGGCGTTCATCGGCTCCGGCGGACAGTCATCGCTGACGTCGCGCAAGGCCTGGTGATACCAGAGGTCGCGGCCTTCGACCCAGGTCACGTCGCCCTGAGTGCGTTCGACCACCACCACCGTGCTCACGGCCGGGCAGCTTTGCAGGGCTTTGTCGACATTCTGTTTGAGCGGGACATATTTACCGCCGCGCACGCCTTCATCGGCGGTTATCACCGTGCGGCAGTCGGCGTCGAGGATACGGTCGCGCAGGGAATCCGGGGAGAAACCGCCAAACACCACCGAATGCACCGCACCGATCCGCGTGCACGCGAGCATGGCGTAGGCCGCCTCGGGGATCATTGGCATGTAGATGCACACCCGGTCGCCTTTCTTCACCCCACGGCTTTTCAGCACGTTGGCCAAGCGGCAGACGTTATGGTGGAGTTTTTTGTAGCTGATGCGCGTCGATTCGGCAGGGTCATCGCCTTCCCAGACAATCGCGGTCTGATCGCCACGGCTGGCCAGGTGCCGGTCGATGCAGTTGTAGCTGACGTTCAATTGTCCGCCGGCGAACCATTGCGCCTGGCCAGTCTTGATGTCGGATTGCTGGACGGTCTGCCAGGGCGTCGACCAGTCGAGGAAGCGCTTGGCCTGCTCGGCCCAGAAGGTGTCGGGTTGCTCGATCGATTGTTGGTACAGGCGCCGGTAGTCGTCCTGACTCAGTTGCGCAGCCCGGCGTACGGCATCGGCTTTGGGGAAAGTGCTGATATCGAACATGACGGTTCCTTATTCTTGTTTTTGCGACAAGTGATAAAGATGCGCCGAGTGGTTCGCGGGTTCAAGTCAGACACAAAACGGCATGTTTCCTGCGCCGATTCTATAAACACTACAAAACACTGTGGGAGCGAGCCTGCTGGCGAAGAGGGCGCATCCGTCGACAGATTTATCGACCGGTGTACCGACTTCGCCAGCAGGCTGGCTCTCACAGGAGAGTCAGGTGTTGATCAAATCAACCGCGGTGACGGCCACGGAAGTAGTTGATCAAGCCTTGGGTGGACGCGTCGTCAGCCGGAGTTTCTTCGCTGCCGACCAGGCGGTTGTAGACGCCTTTGCCCAATTCCTTGCCCAGCTCCACGCCCCACTGGTCGAAGGCGTTGATGCCCCAGACCACGCTTTGCACGAAGACTTTGTGTTCGTACATCGCCACCAGTGCGCCGAGGCGACGGGGGCTGATGCGTTCGACCACCAGGGTGTTGCTCGGCCGGTTGCCCGGGATCACCTTGTGCGGGGCGATCTGCTCGACTTCGGCTTCGCTCAGGCCTTTGTCCCGCAGCTCGGCTTGCGCCTCGGGCAGGGTCTTGCCGAGCATCAGCGCCTGGCTTTGCGACAGGCAGTTGGCGTACAGCCACTGATGGTGATCGGCGACCGGGTTGAAGCTGACGATCGGCACGATAAAGTCGGCCGGGATCAATTGGGTGCCCTGGTGCAGCAACTGGTGATAAGCGTGCTGACCGTTGCAACCCACGCCACCCCAGATCACGGGGCCAGTGTCGGTGGACACTGGCGTGCCGTCCTGGCGCACGCTCTTGCCGTTGGATTCCATGTCCAATTGCTGCAAATGCTTGGTGATGTTCCGCAGGTAGTGGTCATACGGCAGGATCGCGTGGCTTTGCGCGCCCCAGAAGTTGCCGTACCACACGCCGAGCAACGCCAGCAGCACCGGCATGTTCTGTTCGAACGGCGCGCTCTGGAAAT
>Ga0247742_10001056_pt1 | contig 20109 bp, 16 predicted proteins | sample UWRJL208509C2_FD_180944 | JGI IMG/M metagenome (GOLD analysis project Ga0247742, IMG submission 180944) | Plant litter microbial communities from Arlington Agricultural Research Station in Wisconsin, United States - UWRJ-L208-509C-2 | ecosystem: Environmental > Terrestrial > Plant litter >... | reverse complement strand
AGCTACGCCTACTCGGTGATGGTGGATGAGCGCTACGTGATGGACCCCTCGCCAATCCCGAAATTCGACAACCCGAAACTCGACATGAGCCCGGCGCTGATGCTGTTCGGTGCCGGTCGCGAAAAGCGCCTGTACGCGGTGCCGCCGTACACCCAGGTCACCAGCCTCGACTTTGAAGACCATCCGTTCGAAGTGCAGAAGTGGGAACACACCTGCGCGATCTGCGGCAGCCATGAATCGTTCCTCGATGAGCTGATTCTCGACGACGCCGGTACCCAGAGTTTTGTGTGTTCCGACACCTGGTACTGCGCCCAACGGGTCAAGGAGAACAACCAGTGAGCCAGCCTCTTTTGCAAGTGCGTGACCTGTCGTTGTTGTACGGAGAAGAGAAGGGCTGCCAGGACGTCAGCTTCGATTTGTACCCCGGCGAAGTGTTGGGGATTGTCGGTGAGTCGGGCTCGGGCAAGTCCACCTTGCTCTCGCTGCTCAGCGGGCGTCTGCCACCGCAGGCCGGCCACATCGGCTATCGCGGCAAGGACGGTGAATGGCTGGATCTGTACAGCGCCAGCGAAGCCGAACGTCGCACCTTGCTGCGCACCGAATGGGGCTTTGTCGAGCAAAACCCTAGTGACGGTTTGCGCATGGGCGTGTCTGCCGGCGCCAATATCGGCGAGCGCCTGATGGCCCAGGGCGTGCGCAACTATGAGCAACTGCGTGGCGCCGGCCTCGACTGGCTGGGCCAGGTGGAAATCGACCCGCAGCGCATCGACGACTTGCCCCGGACCTTTTCCGGCGGCATGCAGCAGCGCCTGCAAATCGCCCGCAACCTGGTCTCCAGCCCGCGTCTTGTGTTTATGGACGAGCCCACCGGCGGCCTGGACGTGTCGGTGCAGGCGCGCTTGCTCGACCTGTTGCGCGGCCTCGTTCGCGAGCTGGATCTGGCGGTGGTGATCGTGACCCACGACCTCGCCGTGGCGCGCCTGCTGGCCGACCGCCTGATGGTGATGCGCCGTTCCCGCGTGGTGGAAACCGGGCTGACGGACCAGATCCTCGACGATCCACAGCACCCTTACTCTCAACTGCTGGTGTCTTCGGTATTGCAGCCATGATGAATGCCTTGATCGAGGTCCGTGACCTCTCGAAAACCTTCACCTTGCACCAGCAGAACGGCGTGGTGCTGAACGTGCTGCGCGGGGTGGAGTTCAGTGTGAAAGGCGGTGAGTGCCTGGTGCTGCTTGGCCAGTCCGGCGCCGGTAAAAGCACGTTGCTGCGCACCCTGTACGGTAACTATCTGCCGGCGGGCGGCAGCATCCGGGTACAGCACCTCGGCGAATGGCTGGAGCTGGTTGGTGCCAAGCCGCGTGAGGTGTTGCAGGTGCGCCAGCAGACCCTGGGCTACGTCAGCCAGTTTCTGCGGGTGATCCCGCGGGTGGCCTGCCTGGATGTGGTGATGGAGCCCGCCCTGGCCCGTGGCTGGTCGAAGGCCAATGCACAGTCGCGCGCCGAGCATCTGCTGACCCGCCTGAATATCCCGCAACGCCTGTGGCAGCTGGCACCCGGTACGTTCTCCGGCGGCGAGCAACAGCGGGTCAACATCGCCCGCGGCTTCATGGTGGATTGGCCGGTGATGCTGCTGGACGAACCCACCGCGTCCCTCGACGACAGCAACCGCCAGGTGGTGCTGGAACTGATGAACGAAGCCAAGGCTGCTGGCGCGGCCTTGATCGGCATCTTCCACGACCGCGCCGCCCGTGAAGCGGTCGCCGACCGCCATTTCGACATGACCCCCGCGCCTGTTGCCCAAGAGGAATACGCCCATGCCCGCTGAACAGATCCTCAGTAATGCCCGGCTGGTGACGGCTGATCGCATGTTCCTTGGCAGCGTCGTGCTGCGTGACGGGCTGATCGTCGACATCGCCGAAGGCCGCAGCCGACTGCCCCAGGCCCAGGACCTTGACGGGGATTTCCTGTTGCCGGGCCTGGTGGAACTGCACACCGACAACCTGGAAAAACACATGACCCCGCGCCCCGGCGTGGACTGGCCGTCGACCTCGGCGGTGCTCAGCCATGATGCGCAGATCATCGCGGCCGGCATCACCACGGTGTTCGACGCGGTGTCCATTGGCGATGTGAATCCCAAGGGCAACCGCATGCAGAAACTGCCGGCGATGCTCAACGCCATCGCGGCAGCAGAAAGCGCCGGCCTGACCCGCGCCGAACACCACCTGCACCTGCGGTGCGAGCTGTGCCACCCCGACACCCTGAGCGTGTTCCGCGACCTGGTGGAAAACCCGTTGGTGCAGTTGGTGTCAGTGATGGACCACTCGCCGGGCCAGCGCCAGTTCGTGCTTGAATCCAAGTACCGTGAGTACTACATGGGCAAGTACCACCTGAACGACGAGACCATGGACGCGTTCATCAAGCTGCAAATGGCCAACTCCAGGGAGTACAGCGACCGCTACCGCGCCGCGATCGTCGAGCATTGCCTGGAACGCGGCCTGTCGGTGGCCAGCCATGACGATGCGACGTTGGCGCATGTGGAGGAGTCGGCGCGCTATGGCATGACCATCGCCGAATTCCCCACCACCCTGGAGGCGGCCCGTGGCTGCCGGCAACTGAACATGAAAGTTCTGATGGGCGCGCCGAACGTGGTGCGTGGCGGGTCCCACTCGGGTAATGTGGCCGCCGCCGGCCTGGCCGCCGAAGGATTGCTGGATATACTTTCCAGTGACTACTACCCGGCCAGCCTGTTGCAGGCGGCGTTTGTGCTGGCCGATCAACAGGATGGCGGCGATCTGTCGCGGGCGATCAGGATGATCAGCCTGGCGCCCGCACACGCGGCGGGCCTGAGTGATCGCGGCGAAATCGCTATCGGTCTGCGGGCCGACCTGGTGCAAGCCAAAAAAAGCCGCGACGGACTGCCAGTGGTCCAACAAGTGTGGCGACAAGCGAAGAGGGTGTTTTGATGGCAGGCAGGTTGATCTATCTCATCGGACCATCGGGTTCGGGCAAGGACAGCCTGCTGGATGCCGCACGACCGCGTCTGGCCGAGCGTGGCTGCCGCATTGTGCGGCGGGTCATCACCCGCTCGGCGGAAGCGGTGGGCGAAGCGGCGCAGGGTGTGAGCCCGGCGCAGTTTGCCGCAATGGAGGCCGAGGGCGCATTTGCCCTCAGCTGGCACGCCAACGGGTTGTCCTATGGCATCCCACGGGAAATCGATGAGTGGCTGGCGGCGGGGCACGATGTGCTGGTCAACGGCTCCCGAGGCCATCTGGCGCAAACCCGGCTGCGTTACCCGAACCTGCTGGTGGTGCTGCTGACGGTAGACCAAGGGGTGTTGCGCCAGCGCTTGTTGGCGCGGGGGCGCGAATCCCTGGCGGATATTGATCTGCGCCTGGCGCGCAATGCGCGATTCGCCGAGGGATTGAGCGCTGCTGCAGACGTGTTCCTGCTCGACAATTCCGGCCAACTGGAACACACGGTCGAGCGCTTGCTGGGCTGCCTCGACGGGCAACCCGCATGCGCCTGACACTGCTGGGCACCGGCGATGCGCGGCAAGTGCCGGTGTATGGCTGTGAGTGCGCCGCCTGTGGCCTGGCCCGCCATGACCAGAGCCTGCGCCGCCGCCCATGCAGCGCATTGATCGAGTGTGGCGACCAGTGCTGGTTGATCGACAGCGGGTTGCCCGACCTCACCGAGCGCTTCCCGCCGCGCAGCTTCAACGGGATTCTCCAGACCCATTACCATGCCGATCATGCCCAGGGTCTGCTGCATCTGCGCTGGGGCCAGGGGCTGGTGATTCCGGTGCATGGGCCGGTGGATCCGGAAGGGTTGTCCGACCTGTACAAGCACCCCGGCATCCTCGATTTCAGCCAGCCGTTTGCCGAGTTTGAAACCCGCCGGTTGGGTGAACTGAGCGTCACCGCGTTACCGCTGCTGCATTCCAAGCCCACCCTGGGGTATCTGCTGGAAGGTGAAGGGCGGCGCATTGCCTACCTTACCGACACCGTCGGCCTGCCACCCGCCACCCGCGATTGGCTGCAACGCGAGCCGCTGGATGTGCTGGTACTCGATTGCTCCATGCCGCCGCAACCGCAGGCACCGCGCAATCACAATGACCTGACGCTGGCGTTGCAATGTATTGAAGAGGTGGGTGCGCAGTTGGGGGTGCTGACCCATGTGGGGCATACGCTGGATGCGTGGTTGTTGCAGCATCGGCGGGAGCTGCCGCGGCATGTGACGGTGGGCTGGGATGGGCGGGTGATTTAACGTGGGAAGTTATGTCAAGCGGTGAAGTCCTGATCGCTGGTGGATTTGGATGAAAAGTTTGAGTGGATGTCTCTTTGTTGATGCCGATTTGGAGTATTCATATTGGCGGCATTATGTAGGTTTTTGTTTTTTTTCTGATAAACCAAGGCGCTGCCGCAACGGCTGGTGTGTGTTCAGTTGTTTAAATTGCAAGTAATTTATTGAGTTTCTTAGAAGGTGTTTCATCGCTTTTAAGTGTTTCGGTGAGAACTAAATAAGCGCTGTCCCGTGCTTTCCATGCATGGGAGCTTAATGGCTGATGCCGATTGTTCCGGCTCGTCTATTAATTAAAAGAGAGTGCTCTTTCTCATGAACGTTTTTGACGCGATCTCCATCAGGCCCATGCTTCAAAACTTGCCGGAGTCTGACCCCGGTCCGACTGGCTTCGGCGCGAAAGCCAAGCCGACCTACACCACGGATCAGGCCGGCAAGCAGATCTCGCGGGACAACCTGCGGTTTCACGATCGTAACGGCGACAAGAGAGTTGATCTGTCCTACACCGTCGACCCCAGTTTCACCGCGCAGCAGCAACAACGCGTTCGTCAAGCGGTGCAGTCCTGGCAGGATGTTGCCAACATTAACCTCAAGGAGCAGGCAGATGGGGCAGACGGCACGGTAAACATTAAAAACAACCCTCGCGGTGACCGTGGTGTTGCCACATCACCTACACGCTCCAACACCAGCACGACCGCGACGATAGGCACGCTGAAAGCAGGGAGCAGACCTGGCCTGGGCAGCCACTTTTCGGTGACCGCGGTACATGAAATCGGGCACGCCATCGGCCTGCAGCATCCAGGCAACTACAATGGTGGCGGCTCTGCCTACAACAGTGGCGCGGTCTATGCCGGGGATACCAAGGCGCGCAGCGTCATGAGCTACTGGTCGGAGAAAAACCAGGCCGGCCACGACTTTCAGTCTTCGAATCCATCCGCTCCAATGATGGACGACATCGCGGCAGCGCAGCGGTTGTATGGGGCCAATCACCAAACCCGCAATACCGACACCACGTATGGTTTCAACTCCAACACCGAGCGGGAGGCGATGACGCTCAAGAGCGCCACGGACAAACCCGTTTTTTGCGTATGGGACGGCGGCGGTGACGATACGTTGGACTTTTCAGGGTTCTCACAGAACCAGAAGATCAACCTCAATGCCGAGTCGTTCTCTGACGTGGGCGGCTTGAAGGGCAATGTCTCGATTGCCAAGGGGTGCACAATTGAAAACGCAACAGGTGGGGCCGGTCGCGACACCCTGATCGGTAACGAGGCGGGCAATCGACTCAAAGGTGGAGCAGGGGCTGATACGTTGCGCGGTGGCGGCGGAGCGGACATGTTTATCTACGACAAGGCCAGTGATTCCACGCCCCAGGATCCTGACTTGATCGAGGACTTTACCAGCGGTACCGACAAGATCGACCTGTCGGGCGCATTGAAAGAAGCCGGCGTGGGCACCCTGGTGTTCACGGACCGATTCACGGGGCGCGCTGGCGAGGCCTTGCTCAAGTACGACGCCGCCACGGGCCGGTCAAGCCTGGAAGTTGACCTGAACGGCAGTGGCAAAGCCGAGTTGTTGATCAACAGTGTTGGCCAGATCAAGTCGACGGATGTGCAGTGGGCGGGGGCGACGCCTGGGTTCAAGCCGGTGCCATTACCCATGCCAAATGTAGTGCCGTCCCCGGCGCCGCCCCCTGCGCCTGATTCGAAAACGACCACGCTTGCAGTGTTGAACGAGATGATCGCCAAGACATTGTCGACGTTGCTGCAGCTATTGAAAGGTCTGCTTCAACAGCCGGGCGCCCCTGGGTAACCGCCAGAGTGAAGGCAGAGTCTGGCCCTGTTTCCAGTGCCTGGCTCTCAGCCATCAGCACCACGTGGTGCAGCAGCCGGATGTGTAGCAGATTGTTTTCATGCCCTGGTTAGGGCGATGGGTAATTGTAGGTTTATATGTCTCCGGTTTTCTTCGTATCGCATATTGAATGCAGAGCTGGCCTGATCTGAAACTTCTGAATATAAATATAGTGCGCTTGAAAAATTGGCGATGTGTTTCTGGCTGTTTGGATATTTAAATTGAAACGTTCATAGGGGTGACATTCGGTTTTTTCATGTGAGATTTTAAGGCGGCTGTTAAGTGAAACAGTCGCGTTGAAAGTCTGTTTCCTGATGAATGAAAGTCTCAACTAAAAGGATGTTGTTTTTATGAGAGTCACTGCTTCTTTTGTTAATCCGCCTGTATCAAGTCATGAGCTATCTACGTTGAATGCGGCCACTACCAGTGATGGCGCAACCTCAAAAAAAACCTTGACCACGGATGATGCTGCAAAGCAGATCCTGCGAGAGGGTTCGAGGCATTACGATCGTAATGGCGATAACAAAATCGAGCTTTCCTTCACCCTTGATGATCAATTCTCTGTGCAACAGAAAGCGTCCTTGCGCAAAGCCCTGACGTCTTGGCAGGACGTGACAAATATTGTCTTCAAGGAGGGGGCGCCAGGTCCGGATGGTTCAATAACCATCAAGGCCAATCCCGATGACAATGGCGGGGTGTCGGGGCTGCCTAATCGCTGGTACGGTGATATGAGCACTACGGTTGGAACGAAAGGCGCTTCTGATGCCCCACGGCATGGCGATGTTTTTTTATCAACGGCCATACATGAGTTGGGACATGCCCTGGGGCTTGGCCACCCTGGGGACTATGGTGAAAGTGTGCACTCTTATGCAGATGCCCTATACACGCAGGACACCAGAGCCCACAGCGTGATGAGTTACTGGCGAGAAACCAATCATACGGGCCATGACTTCAAATCGCGCGAACCTTCAACGCCAATGAAAGATGATATTGCTGCCGTACAGAAACTCTACGGGGCCAATCTCAATATTCGGAATACCGATACTACTTATGGCTTTGAATCCAATACTGACCGTGACCACTTCAGCCTTGAGTCCTCGAAGGACGCCCCGATATTTTCGGTATGGGACGGGGGCGGGAATGACACGCTGAACTTTTCGCTATTTTCCCAGAACCAGAAGATCAACCTGAATGCGGAGTCGTTTTCCAATGTGGGTGGCTTGAAGGGTAATGTGTCTATCGCCAAGGGCGTTGTCATTGAAAATGCCACAGGTGGCTCAGGTGACGATGAGCTCATAGGGAATGAGTCCGGCAACCGGCTCAAGGGTGGAGCGGGTTCAGACAGGTTGACAGGCGGCGCAGGCGCGGACGTGTTTGCTTACGATAGAGCGAGTGACTCGACACTCACCAGGCCTGACGAAATCCTGGATTTCACCAGCGGCACAGACAAGATCGACCTTTCGGGCTTATTGAAAAATACCTCAATCAAGCATTTCAACATTGTTGAGCGGTTTACGGGGCGTGCTGGCGAGATTGTCCTGAGCCATGACCCGCGCAGCGGAAACGGTAGTCTGGGTCTCGACACCACTGGCAGGGGCAAAGCGGATTTTCTGATTAAGAGCGTGGGTGGCATTCAGGCAAGTGACATAGTCACTGGCGGGGCATACGAACCTGGAGTTTCCAAGCCGGAGCCCCAACCAGAGCCCAAGCCAGAACCTCAACCGGACCCGAATCCGGACCCTTTTCCTGCTCCGCACGATACTGTCTATGGCTTCAACTCCAACACCGGTGATCCCTTCCTTAGCCTGCATTCCCAGAGTGGCGCTCCCAGGTTCCTGGTGAGGGACAAAGGTGGCGATGACACCCTGGACTTTTCGGGCTTCCGGCAGAACCAGACCATCGACTTGCGCGAGGGCGCAGCCTCCAGCGTAGGCGGCTTGCGCAATAACGTTGGTATAGCCAAAGGTGTCACCGTGGAGAATGCGATTGGCGGCTCAGGCCGTGACACGCTCATAGGCAATACGGTGGATAACGTTCTCACCGGCGGGGCAGGTGGAGATACGCTCTGGGGTGTGGGCGGTAGAAACACGTTCAGGTATGAGCAGGCCAGCGACTCGGTCTATGACGACGCTGACCTGATCATGGATTTCACCAGTGGCCAAGACACAATTGATCTGACGGGTTTAATGACAGAAGTCGGAACGCCCTTGCGGCTGGTGGATAGCTACACGGGCCGTATTGGAGATACCGTCGTCAAATACAACCAGCAGAGCGGGCGTTACTTTGTGGGCATCGACTTACTGGGACGGCGTCAGACAAACTTCCTGCTTAAAAGCACACGCTTGATCCGGCCAGAGGACGTGATCGGTCTGTCTACTCACCTGCGCTGAAAAGCAACGCGCCAGGGCGCTCGCCATCCTCCTGGAGGGGATACCGCCCATAAATCCCTGGGCGGTAATTCCCAATCAGTCAGCAAGCCCTTGACCTCGTCACTCGTCATTTCTGGCGGATGCGGCGTTGGAGCGGTTGATGCGGTTGTAAGGTGGGTCAGGCAGTCGCCACCGCCCCTTGCCGCGAGGCGCTCAAGAAGCGCAGCAACGCCACCAGCGGGAATGCGCTGCCCACCAGCATCACCCCCAGCCAGCCGCCGTGTTCGTACACGCTGCTGGCAATCGCCGAGCCGAAGGCGCCGCCGATGAAGATGCTGGTCATGTACAGCGCGTTCAGTCGGCTACGGCTGTTGGCGTCGAGGGCGTAGATGGCGCGCTGGCCAAGGACCATGTTCATCTGCACGCAGAAGTCCAGGACCACGCCGGTCACCGCCAGGCCGATCACGCTGTACAGCGGGTGCACGAAGGCCGGCAGGAAGCTCAGTGCGGCAAACAGCATCGCCAGCAGCGAAGCGCGGTGGGTGTGGCCGGCGTCCGCCAGGCGCCCGGCGATGGGTGCGGCGATGGCGCCCAGGGCACCGACCAGGGCAAACAGGGCGATCTGGCTTTGGCTCAGGCCGTGGTTGCGGGACAGTTCCAGCGGGGCGGCGGTCCAGAACAGACTGAAGGTGGCGAACATGCAGCCCTGGTAAAACGCGCGCTGGCGCAGCACCGGCTGGCGGCGCAGCAAGGTGCCCAGCGAGGCGAGCAACTGGCCATAGCTGGCCGCGTGATCCGGTTGGCGCTTGGGGATGGTCAGCATCAGCACCACGCTGATAAACGCCATCAGTGCCGCAGCGGCCATGAACATGGCGCGCCAGCCGAAATGGTCAGCCACCACGCTGGACACTGGCCGCGCCAGCAGGATACCCAGCAGCAAGCCGCCCATGATGCTGCCGACCACCCGGCCACGGGATTCAGCCGGCGCCAGGTGCGCCGCCAGCGGAATCAGGATCTGTACCGACACCGAGCTGAAGCCGATCAGCAGCGACACCAGCAGGAACAGGTTCGGCTGTTCGGTGAACGCCGCACCCAGCAGGCTGGCGATGGCCACCACGGTGGTGATGATCATCAGCCGGCGGTTTTCCAGCAGGTCGCCCAACGGCACCAGGAAGAACAGGCCCAGGGCATAGCCGATCTGGGTCAGGGACACGATCAGGCTGGCCATGGCCGGCGTGAGGCCGATGTCCGGGGCGATCAGCTCGATGATCGGTTGCGCGTAGTAGATGTTGGCGACGATGGCGCCGCAACAGAACGCAAACAGCATCACCATGCCTCGGGTCATCGTGCTTGTAGCGGGGGGCGTGGCGTTCATGGCGTTCTCATAAAAGCGAAGGATTGTGGCGAGCGAGGATAAAGACTGGCCCCGGGCGCGAGTAGCCTGTCTGTGGTGATAACACTCATGCCGGGAATTAATGACTGAAACGTTAACTTTCGCGCTGAAGGTCGATGATACATTCAGTCACAACTGCATAAACAGGAAATCGACTGCCATGAAGACGACATTCAACAAGATGCTCCTGGCCTCCAGCCTGGCCGCGCTGATGACCGTGGGCGTTGCCCAGGCCGCAGATGCCCCGCGTGTCGGCGTGCGGGGTGCGATTACCGCGATGGACGGCGACGCGATGCACGTCAAGGTCAACAGCGGTGAAGACGTCACCGTGCACCTGACCAAGGACACGCAGGTGCGTGCGGTCACCCTGGCAAAAATCGAAGACATCAAGCCCGGCAGTTACATCGGTTCGGCGGCCATGCCCAACGCGGATGGCACCCTGACGGCGCTGGAAGTGCATGTATTCCCACCGGCGATGGCCGGTACAGGCGATGGGCACCGTGCGTTCGACCTGAAGGAAGGCAGCAGCATGACCAACGGTACCGTGGGTGACCTGGTGGTGAGCGATGGCCGCACGTTGACCGTCAAGTACAAGGGCGGCGAGCAGAAGATCGTGGTGCCGGATGATGTGCCGATCGTCAACCTGGAGCCGGGTGATCGCAGCTTGCTGAAGCCTGGGGTGAAGGTGGTGATGTTTGCGGCGAAGGGCGCGGACGGGAGCGTGACGGCCCAGGCGATTTCTGCGGGTAAGGATGGCGTGACACCGCCGATGTAACGGCTGTAGATAGATCGTTCCCACGCTCCGCGTGGGAATACATCCAGTGACGCTCTGCGTCACCATTGGCACGGTCCAGGTCTTGCGGCGCGACCTGGACGCGGAGCGTCCTATGATGCATTCCCACGCGGAGCGTGGGAACGATCAGCGATCAGGGTGCGGATTACTGCCCGGAGTAGATCTGGTCAAAAACCCCGCCATCATTGAAGTGGGTCTTCTGCACGGTGCGCCAGTCGCCAAAGGTCTTCTCTACCGACAGGAAGTCGACTTTCGGGAAACGGTCGGTGTACTTGGCCAGCACTTTCGGGTCACGTGGACGCAGGTAGTTGTTGGCGGCAATTTCCTGGCCTTCCGGCGACCACAGGTACTTCAGGTATTCTTCGGCAGCCACTTTGGTGCCTTTCTTCTCGACCACTTTGTCGACGATCGACACTGGCGGCTCAGCTTCTGCGGAAACGCTCGGGTAGATCACTTCGAACTGATCACGGCCGAATTCACGGGCGATCATTTCTGCTTCGTTCTCAAAGGTCACCAGCACGTCGCCGATCTGGTTGGTCATGAACGTGGTGGTAGCGGCACGGCCACCGGTGTCCAGCACGGGCGCGTGCTTGAACAGGTCACCGACAAACTTCTTGGCCTTCTCTTCGTCGCCACCGTTTTTCAGCACATAACCCCAGGCCGAGAGGTAGGTGTAACGGCCGTTACCGGAGGTCTTCGGGTTCGGCACGATGACTTGCACGCCATCCTTGAGCAGGTCCGGCCAGTCTTTCAGGGCTTTCGGGTTGCCTTTGCGCACGATGAACACCGTGGCCGAAGTGAACGGCGCACTGTTGTTCGGCAGGCGGGTAACCCAGTTGTCCGGCACCAGTTTGCCGTTGTCCGCCAGGGCGTTGATGTCGGTGGCCATGTTCATGGTGATCACGTCAGCCGGCAGGCCGTCGATCACCGAGCGCGCTTGTTTGCTCGAACCACCGAAGGACATCTGCAGGGTCAGCTTGTCGTTTGGATGCTCGGCGGCCCAGTGCTTCTGGAAGGCGGCGTTGTAGTCCTTGTAGAAGTCACGCATCACGTCATAGGAGACGTTGAGCAGGGTGACCGGGGCGGCCTGGACGACGCCAGCCAGTGCGAGGCCGGCGGCCAGGAGAGAGGCACTAACGAGTTTTTTCACTGCTCATTCCTTGTTGTTCGAGAAGGTTTTTGAAACGCATGGGGGCAATATGCCAGCGACTATAACGGGGGGGCGCATAGTCGCTTAAAGATTAAAAAGAACTTTGCTTATTCCAGTTTCTTGAAAAGCGCGCTGCCACACCGTGAGCAAAACGCTGCATTGGGCTCATGGCTGTTTTTCTTGCACACCGGGCAATCCGTTTGCAATTGCTCACCGCGCATGGCGTTGGCCAGTTCGGCGGTGAAGATCCCGGTGGGCACCGCGATGATCGAATAACCGGTGATCATCACCAGCGACGAAATCACCTGGCCCAGCGGGGTCTTCGGCACGATATCGCCAAAGCCCACGGTGGTCAGGGTGACGATTGCCCAATAGATGCCCTTGGGAATGCTGGTAAAGCCGTGCTCCGGGCCTTCGATCACGTACATCAAGGTGCCGAACACCGTGACCAGGGTGCAGACGCTGACCAGGAACACCACGATCTTCTGCTTGCTGCCCCGCAGCGCCGACATCAGGTAGTTGGCCTGCTTGAGGTACGGGCCGAGCTTGAGCACGCGGAAAATCCGCAGCATCCGGATGATTCGGATAATCAGCAGGTACTGCGCGTCGCTGTAGTACAGCGCGAGGATCCCGGGCACGATCGCCAGCAAATCCACCAGCCCATAAAAGCTGAAGGCATAGCGCAACGGCTTGGGCGAGCAATACAGCCGCAGGCCGTATTCGATGGCGAAGATGATGGTGAAGCCCCACTCGATATAGGCCAGCACGTTGGCGTAGTTGTCGTGGACTGCCTGGATGCTGTCGAGGATCACGATCACCAGGCTGGCCAGGATGATCAGCAACAGGGTGCTGTCGAAGCGTCGGCCGGCCGGGGTGTCACTTTGGAAAACCATGACGTAGAGACGCTCACGCCAGTGCTTGTTGCTGTCCATGGAAGTCGCCTGAATCGAAGATCAGCGAAGCCTAGGGGGATTCGAAGGGGCTGTCCATGCAGGTTTTCTGCATCACCCGCTGACTGGCGCGCACCAGCCAGGTGGCGAGGATAAACGGCGCGGTCAGCGCGGGCAGGTTCAGGCCGGTGAAGCCGGGCGTGAGGATGATCGCCAGCAGGATGCCGATCAGCGGCAGCCAGGGTTGGCGACGATACTGGCTGAGGGCCAGGGCGGCCAGCGCCGGGTTATAGCTGTGCAGGCCGAGCAGGGCGCTGGCGGGCTCGTCCATCAACAGGGCGATCAACACGCCGAGGCTCGCGCCGGTCAGCGCCCACAAGGCCGCGCGGCGGCTGGCTATTACAAGACCGAGGGCGATCAGCAGGCCGGCGAGGGGGTGGTCCATCAGGATGACTTGGGCCAGACCTGTGAACGGCGCGCAGAGTAGCGCCCAGGTGCGGGGTTCGCTGGCGGCAAATGCGGCGGGCGCGGTGGTGCCCAGCAGTAGCCAGCCGAGTACCACAAACGGTGCGGTGTAGGCGGGCAGGTCATCGGGGTTGGCGGCGCGTTTGAGCCACTGGCGAGTGAGGATTGCGCTGAGGCCACCGCAGGCGAGAATCAACGGCGGCAGCAGTGCCGACCAGCTGAAGTGCTGGCTGATCAGCAAGCCGAGCAGCACGCCGTTGTAGCTATAGAGACCGGCCTGGCGTTCGGCCTTGGGATAGCCGCGGCGTTGGGCGGTCAGCAAGCCGGCGACACCGCCCAGCAGCGCGCCGCCGAGCAGGGCCGGGGCGCCGACCAGGATCGCCAGCAGGCAGAGCAGGCCACACAGCGGGTGGCGCTGCAGGAATATCTGGCTGAAGCCGTTGAGCAGGGCTTCGGCCCAGTCGGGGCAGGGTTGGTTGGGCATGATCAATAATCTGCAGGAAAGCGCCGAATCTTGTGGCGAGGGAGCTTGCTCCCGCTGGGGCGCGCAGCGGCCCCAAAAGATGGGCCTGCTGCGCAGTCCAGCGGGAGCAAGCTCCCTCGCCACAGGGGATTAGATCAATGTCTCGATCCGCAACGAGTTGGTTGACCCCGGCTGCCCGAACGGCACCCCCGCGGTAATCACCAACGTATCCCCACGCTCCGCCATACCCTGTGCCTGGGCAATCTCCAACGCCGTGGAACACACCTCATCCACCTGCCGCAGCCGATCGTTCACCACCGAATGCACGCCCCACGCCACGCTCAAGCGTCGCGCCGTCGACAGGTTCGGTGTCAGGTTCAGAATCGGCACCGCCGGCCGTTCCCGCGCCGCCCGCAAAGTGGAGGTGCCCGACTCGCTGTAGTTCACCAGCACTGCCACCGGCAGGATGCTGCTGATACGGCGGATCGCACAGCTGATGGCGTCCGACACCGTGGCATCCGCCTTGGGCCGGCTGACGTCCAGCTGGGTCTGGTAATCCGGGCCATTTTCCACCTGGCGAATGATCTTGCTCATCATCAGCACGGCCTCCAACGGGTATTCACCGGAAGCGGTTTCCGCCGACAGCATCACCGCGTCCGCCCCTTCCGCCACTGCGTTGGCCACGTCGGTGACCTCGGCACGGGTCGGCGCCGGGGAGAAGCGCATGGATTCAAGCATCTGCGTGGCCACCACCACCGGTTTACCCAACTGGCGGCACACACCAATGATGTCCTTCTGGATTTGCGGCACGCTTTCCGCCGGCACTTCCACCCCCAGGTCGCCTCTGGCGACCATGATCGCGTCGCTCAGCTCGGCGATTTCCTGCAGGCGCTGCACCGCCGAGGGCTTCTCGATCTTGGCCATCAGGAACGCCTTGTCGCCGATCAACTCGCGGGCTTCACGGATGTCTTCCGGGCGTTGCACAAACGACAGCGCCACCCAGTCCACCCCCAGTTCCAGGCCGAAGCTCAGGTCGCGGCGGTCCTTGGCCGTCAGCGGGCTGAGCTCCAGCAATGCCTGGGGTACGTTCACGCCTTTGCGGTCCGACAGTTCGCCGCCGTTGAGCACGGTGGTGTCGATGGCATCGGCGTGCTTGGTGATCACCCGCAGGCGCAGCTTGCCGTCGTCCAGCAGCAGGTCCATGCCGGGCTGCAGGGCCGCGATGATTTCCGGGTGGGGCAGGTTGACTCGCCGCTGGTCACCGGGTGTCGGGTCGAGGTCCAGGCGCAGGGCCTGGCCGCGAATCAGTTGCACTTTTCCTTCGGCAAAACGCCCCACCCGCAGCTTCGGCCCTTGCAGGTCCATCAGGATGCCGAGGGGATAATTGAGCTGGCGCTCCACCTGGCGAATCCACTGGTAGCGTTGGGCGTGGTCGGCATGATCGCCATGGCTGAAGTTCAGGCGAAAGATATTCACCCCGGCTTCCACCAGCTCGCGGATGTCGTCGATGCTGTCGGTGGCCGGGCCCAGCGTGGCGAGGATCTTGACCTTCTTGTCAGGCGTCATGTTCAGGGGACTCTCTTTCAGGGCTTTCAAGAATCAGAATGGCGCGGAAATCGTTGACGTTGGTGCGGGTCGGCTCGGTGATGATCAAGCCGTCGAGGGCCGCGAAGTAACCGTAGCCATTGTTGTTGTCCAGCTCGTCACTGGCGCTCAAGCCCAGGGCTTCGGCGCGGGCGTAGCTGGTGGGCGTCATGATCGCGCCGGCGTTGTCTTCCGAGCCGTCGATGCCGTCGGTGTCACCCGCCAGGGCGTAGACGCCGGGCAGGCCCTTGAGGCTGTCGGTGAGGCTCAGCAGGAATTCGGCGTTGCGTCCGCCACGGCCATTGCCGCGTACGGTGACGGTGGTTTCGCCGCCGGAGAGGATCACGCAAGGCGCCGCCAGGGGTTGGCCGTGCTGGATGATTTGCCGGGCGATACCGGCGTGCACCTTGGCCACGTCCCGCGCTTCGCCTTCCAGGTCGCCGAGGATCAGCGGGCTGAAACCGGCCTGGCGGACTTTCACCGCCACCGCTTCGAGAGATTGCTGCGGACGGGCGATCAGTTGGAAATGGCTGCGGGCCAGCACCGGGTCCCCGGGCTTGACGGTTTCCGACTCCGGGCTTTGCAGCCAGGTGCGCACCGACGCCGGGATTTCAATCTGGTAGCGCTTGAGAATCGCCAGCGCCTGTTGCGAGGTACTGGGGTCGCCAACAGTGGGGCCGGAAGCGATGACCGTGGCCTGGTCGCCCGGTACATCGGAAATCGCGTAGGTGTAGACGGTGGCAGGCCAGCTTGCCTTGGCCAGGCGCCCGCCCTTGATCGCCGAGAGGTGCTTGCGCACGCAGTTCATCTCGCCAATGGTGGCGCCGGATTTGAGCAGGGCCTTGTTGATCGCTTGCTTGTCCGCCAGGGTGATGGCGGCGGCCGGAAGGGCGAGCAGTGCAGAGCCGCCGCCGGAGAGCAGGAAGATCACGCGGTCGTCTTCGCCCAGGTTGCTGATCAGCTCCAGCACACGCTTGGCCACGGCCTGGCCTGCGGCGTCCGGCACCGGGTGCGCGGCTTCGACCACCTCGATTTTCTTGCAGGGTGCGCCGTGGCCGTAGCGGGTGACCACCAGGCCCGAGACTTCGCCTTGCCAGCAGTTTTCCACCACCAGCGCCATGGCGGCGGCGGCTTTGCCGGCACCGATCACGATGACCCGGCCGCTGCGGTCGGCGGGCAGATAGGGTTCGAGGACTTGCCGGGGGTGGGCGGCGTCGATGGCTGTGGCAAACAGCTCGCGAAGCAGGTGTTGCGGATCGACCGACATAAGCGGGCTCCCGGGGATTCTTGTTATTAGGTATGCATCAGATCGTTCCCACGCTCCGCGTGGGAATGAATCGCTGGACGCTCTGCGTCCGCTGTTGCGACGCGGAGCGTCACGGCTGCATTCCCACGCAGAGCGTGGGAACGATCAGGGGGTTATTTATCGCGAATCGAAAAATTCGCCATATGTTCCAGGCCCTTGATCAGCGCCGAGTGGTCCCAGTTGCCGCCACCGATGGCGGTGCAGGTGCTGAACACCTGCTGCGTGCCGGCGGTGTTCGGCAGGTTGATCCCCAGCTCCTTGGCACCGGCCAGGGCCAGGTTCAGATCCTTCTGGTGCAGGTTGATGCGGAAGCCCGGATCGAAGGTGCCCTTGATCATGCGCTCGCCATGCACTTCGAGGATTTTCGACGAAGCAAAACCCCCCATCAGTGCTTCACGCACCTTGGCCGGGTCGGCGCCGTTCTTCGAGGCGAACAGCAGCGCTTCCGCCACCGCCTGGATGTTCAACGCAACGATGATCTGGTTGGCCACCTTGGCGGTCTGGCCATCGCCATTGCCGCCCACCAGGGTGATGTTCTTGCCCATGGCCTGGAACAGCGGCAGGGCGTGTTCGAAGGTGTGCGGGTCGCCGCCGATCATGATGCTCAGGGTGCCGGCCTTGGCACCGACTTCACCACCGGACACCGGGGCGTCGAGGTAGCGTGCGCCGGTCTCGTTGATCTTCGCGGCGAAGGCCTTGGTGGCGGTGGGCGAGATCGAACTCATGTCGATCACCACTTTGTTCGGCCCAAGGCCTGCGGCAACGCCGTCGGCGCGGAATAGCACATCATCGACCTGCGGAGTGTCGGGCACCATGACGATGATGAATTCGGCTTCCTGGGCCACTTGCTGCGGGTTGGCCAGGGCCACCGCACCAGCGCTGATCAGTTCAGCCGGCGCCTTGCCGTGATGCTCGGAAAGAAACAGTTGGTGACCGGCCTTTTGCAGGTTGGCAGCCATGGGTTGGCCCATGATGCCGGTGCCGATAAATCCGATTTTAGCCATGACGAAAATCCTCTTATTGTTAGGTGTGCAGGCCTGGCGCGGCCTGCTAAACACAGGAGATCCACTGTGGGAGCGGGCTTGCTCGCGAATGGGGGCCGACATTCAGCATTGATGTCGACTGATCCACCGCTTTCGCGAGCAAGCCCGCTCCCACATTGGGTGCTGTGTTTGTTCAGTTAGATCGCGTTGTGGCTTTTGAGCCAACCCAAACCCGCTTCGGTGGTGGTCAACGGCTTGTACTCACAGCCGACCCAACCCTGATAACCGATGCGGTCCAAATGTTCGAACAGGAAGCGGTAGTTGATCTCACCGGTCCCCGGCTCGTTGCGCCCCGGGTTGTCCGCCAGCTGGATGTGGTTGATCTCACCCAGGTGCGCAGCCATGGTGCGGGCCAGGTCGCCTTCCATGATTTGCATGTGATAGATGTCGTATTGCAGGAACAGGTTGGCACTGCCTACCTGCTCGCGAATCGACAGGGCCTGCGCCGTGTTGTTCAGGTAGAAGCCCGGGATGTCGCGGGTGTTGATCATCTCCATCACAAGCCGGATGCCCACCGCCTGCAACTTGTCGGCGGCGTACTTGAGGTTGGCGACGAAGGTTTTTTCAAGCGTCGCGTCATCCACGCCGGCCGGGCGAATCCCCGCCAGGCAGTTGACCTGGGTATTGCCCAGTACCTGGGCGTAGGCGATGGCCAGGTTGACCCCGGCACGGAACTCCTCGACCCGGTCCGGGTGGCAGGCCAGGCCGCGTTCGCCCTTGGCCCAGTCACCGGCCGGCAGGTTGAACAGCACTTGGGTCAGGCCGTGGGCATCGAGTTGCGCCTTGATTTCAGCTGAGCTGAATTCATAGGGAAACAGGTATTCCACACCACTGAACCCCGCGTCGGCGGCGGCTTTGAAACGGGCAAGAAAGTCCTGTTCGGTAAACAGCATGGACAGGTTGGCGGCAAAACGCGGCATGGGGTTCTCCTTAATCGAGCAGTGAAATGGCAGTCGGCGCGTCGTTGCCCACCAGTGCCAGATCTTCGAATTCGTTGACGGCGTTGATCTCGGTGCCCATGGAAATATTGGTCACCCGCTCCAGAATAATCTCAACGATCACCGGAACCTTGAATTCTTCGATCATTTCCTGAGCCTTGCGCAGTGCCGGCTGGATCTGGCCCGGCTCGAACACCCGCAGGGCCTTGCAACCCAGGCCTTCGGCGACGGCCACGTGGTCGACGCCGTAACCGTTGAGTTCCGGTGCGTTGAGGTTGTCGAAGGACAGCTGCACGCAGTAGTCCATTTCAAACCCGCGCTGGGCCTGGCGGATCAGCCCCAGGTAGGAGTTGTTCACCACCACGTGGATGTACGGCAGCTTGAACTGTGCGCCCACGGCCAGCTCTTCGATCATGAACTGGAAGTCATAGTCGCCGGACAGTGCCACGACGTTGCGGGTCGGGTCCGCCTTGACCACACCCAGTGCCGCCGGAATGGTCCAGCCGAGCGGGCCGGCCTGGCCGCAGTTGATCCAGTGGCGTGGTTTGTAGACGTGCAGGAACTGCGCGCCGGCAATCTGCGACAGGCCGATGGTGCTGACGTAGCAGGTGTCTTTGCCGAACACCTGGTTCATCTCTTCGTACACCCGTTGCGGCTTGACCGGCACGTTGTCGAAGTGGGTCTTGCGGTGCAGGGTGGCCTTGCGCTGCTGGCAATCGTGGAGCCAGGCGCTGCGGTCCTTGAGCTTGCCGGCGGCTTTCCACTCGCGGGCCACTTCAATGAACATGGTCAATGCAGAGCCGGCGTCGGAAACGATGCCCAGGTCCGGGGTGAACACGCGGCCGATTTGCGTCGGCTCGATGTCCACGTGAATGAATTTGCGGCCCTCGGTGTACACCTCCACCGAACCGGTGTGACGGTTGGCCCAGCGGTTACCGATGCCCAGCACCACGTCCGATTTCAACATCGTGGCGTTGCCATAACGGTGGGACGTTTGCAGGCCGACCATGCCCACCATCTGCGGGTGATCGTCCGGGATCGTGCCCCAGCCCATCAGGGTCGGGATCACCGGGATGCCGGTCAACTCGGCGAATTCCACCAGCAGTTCGCTGGCGTCGGCGTTGATCACGCCACCACCGCTCACCAGCAATGGGCGCTCGGCCTGGTCCAGCAGGGCCAGGGCTTTTTCCACCTGGATGCGGGTCGCCAAAGGCTTGGCCAGGGGCAGTGGTTGGTAGGCGTCGATGTCAAATTCGATCTCGGCCATTTGTACGTCGAATGGCAGGTCGATCAGCACCGGGCCCGGGCGACCGGAGCGCATTTCATAAAAGGCCTTCTGGAAGGCATACGGCACCTGGCCGGGTTCCAGGACGGTGGTCGCCCACTTGGTCACCGGCTTGACGATGCTGGTGATGTCGACAGCCTGGAAGTCTTCCTTGTGCATGCGTGCCCGTGGCGCCTGGCCGGTGATGCACAGGATCGGGATCGAGTCCGCCGAGGCGCTGTACAGGCCGGTGACCATGTCGGTGCCCGCCGGGCCCGAGGTGCCGATGCACACGCCG
>Ga0247742_10001054_pt1 | contig 20133 bp, 16 predicted proteins | sample UWRJL208509C2_FD_180944 | JGI IMG/M metagenome (GOLD analysis project Ga0247742, IMG submission 180944) | Plant litter microbial communities from Arlington Agricultural Research Station in Wisconsin, United States - UWRJ-L208-509C-2 | ecosystem: Environmental > Terrestrial > Plant litter >... | reverse complement strand
GGACAAACTTGTCGAGCACTTGAAACGCAAGGAGAAAGCAGATGACCAACGCAACAGACGCTAACCGCACCGTCGTGGAACGCAAAGCCGACCGCGAACTCGTCGTGACGCGAACATTCGATGCCCCGGCGCACATCGTTTTCGAAGCATGGAGCACGCCCGATCTGTTCAAGCAGTGGTGGGTTCCGAAGTCCGCGGGGATGTCGCTGATCTCGTGCGACATGGATATACGCACCGGAGGCACGTATCGCCTCGTGTTCCGCCATCCGGCCTTCGATCAACCGATGGCGTTCTTCGGCACATACAGAGAGGTAGCGCCGAACACGCGCATGGTATGGACGAACGAGGAAAGCGAGCAGGGCGCCTTGACCACGGTGACGTTCGAAGAGCGTGGCGGCAAGACGCTGGTCACTCTTCACGACCTCTATCCGACAAAAGAAGCACGCGACGAAGCCATCGTTGGCTCGGCGGAAGGTCTGCCGGAGCAGTTTGCGCAGCTGGATGAATTGCTCGCTGGCGAACACTGACGACACGCAGGCCCGATGCGTGGGCAGCCGCGACCCGATCCCCCACAGGTTGTGGCATCGGCACCGGCGTGCGGGATTCGTAAAGGCGGGGCACTGGGGCATTTGCGGGATGCGAGAGCGTGCAGGGCGAATCGGCGGTCGCCTAATCATTCGATCGACGCCCGGCGAAGGCATGCGGGTGATCGTCCGTGTTCCTCGCGCGCAGGCGTACTGGCGGCGTTCGAAGCGATCGCCCGATCAGCCACCAACCGTGAGTTGAAACCATTCCTGAGGCGCACGCACGGTTTGTGCAGGCGCGAGGGCGCCAATCGCCCCGAACACAACCTCGTCGAATGGCATGATCAGACCGACGACGTCGCGTTCGTGTCTCTGTTTACGGCCAGCGGTCGCGACGCGCGAGGGCGACTATGTAAGGCGGCTGGGTGACAAAGGATTGAGCACGTAGTAGCGGCGGCCCGCCAGGCTCAACAGCAACCGAAAGGGCACGCGGGCCAGCGTCATCGGTGGCGGGAACGTTCCAGGAATACGGCCCTCATAAGGTGCCGACGTGTGCTCGATGCGAGACTCCCGCCCTAACAGATCTAGAGGCCAGGCTGGCGTCCTCCCATATTCAATGCAGCCGAGACATCAGTTCTCGGGAACACGGCCATGCCCGAGGAAATACCCATATTCAACATATTTCCTCCCTTGACCCGAATGCACAAGTCGCGCGTATCCGTATTCAGGTCATATCCTCCGAGCGCTCGCGGATCGTTCGGGGCCTGCCCCGCAGAGGCAGCAGATCTGACTCTGAAATACGTTCGATAATGAAACATCTGCCGTGAAGGCGTCGCCGTCTCTGCGTGACTCTCCGTATCCACGTCCGTAGGCAATGCAGGGATTAGTTCAGAATTCATGATGTCGCGCTGCACTACTCCGTTGGTGCAAAGCATCTCCGCGACAAACACGCGCAACTGCTTGCGTTTCGCGATGGATGCGTAGTCATCGCTGCTCGAGAACGTTATCACTATCCAGTCTTCGTCGGATTTGCGATTAAGCAGGCCGACCTGATCCTCCGAAGGGATGTCGGCGCCTTTAATGAGCTGCACCTTGCCTGCCGCCACGGGTCTCAGCGTCGACACGCAGGCAGGCAGGGGAACGAGCATCACTACAAGAAGCGTCACGTTGATAAGTTTCAGCATTATTTGATACCAAGCATGAATTTCGGACTGTTGTAGCCGTTACCGCTCATCCCCATCATTTTCGCAAATTCCTCGTGGTTGGCGCTCGCGTTGATAAAAGCGTCAGCATAGGGTTTAACAGCGCTGTTGTAAGCTCCGCCAAATCCCGCGATGACGTTCGCGAGCGTCATCGATGAGGGTGTTGCGGCATTGACGTCGATCCACGTGATCGCGTTGTTCCGCACGGCATTGAAGTCAGGCCGGTTGACCCCGACCGGATCAATCGTAATGAGCAGGTTGATCTGTCGAGGAGAGTCTTCGGTAATCTTGGCCGCGATGTTTCCGCCCCAACTGTGGCCGATCAGGTTGATAGGTTCGTCGGCCGGTTGGCTATTGATAAACGCTTGAATCGCCGACGAATCGGAGTGCGAGAAGTACTTCGTGGTGTTCTGGTTCAGCGTTGCCTGGAATTGCTTCACGATGGCGGTCGAAGCGTCACCTGCGCCACCGATGTAAATGTCCACCAGACCGCTCGGATCTACCGAGTTCAACGGATCGTTCTTGACATAAGCGTAAAGATTGATACCACCGTCCGCACCGGCCGGGTCGGGTTGCAGGAACCGTCCCAGCTCGGGCGAATAGGCGCGCTCGCGGTTGTGATAGAGGCCCGTGGCAGCGTCAAACCGACGCGATGCGAAGAGAAACGGCGTGCTGCTTGTGGTTGGACTGAGGCCGTACGGGCTGTACGCGTGAGTTTCCATCAGCCCGCCACCGTCGTCGACGAGCGCGGCAACCGAACCCTGGCCGTCCATCAGATGGAAGGCGTGGGCGCCCGAGGGAGAAACCGAAGCGACAGGAGTATCGACGCCTGGACGGCTGATAAAGCGCTTTACCAGCTGTAGGTTCCCGCTGTAGTCAGCGATTTCTTCATTGGCGACTGACAGAAAGAGCGTCGTTTGGCCGTTCACGGTCTCGCTGGCCCGCCGGCCCGCCGCGTCGTAGCCGTAGACAACGCTCGTTCCCGGCTTCGATGCGGTGACGAGGTGGCCCTCCGTGTCATAGCCAAAGGTCCAGGTCCCATCGAACACCAGGTTGCCGTCCAGGTCGTACGAGCGCCCAGTCCCGTTTACCGCGAGGTACTGATTAAGGGCGTTGGTCTGGTAGGTCGAAGAGGCCGCCACCGTCGGTGTCCAAACGAATGCTGGATCCGAGGCCCCTGTCGAGACGAGGCGCTTTTCCGTATTGAAGCTATAGGATAGATCGACGCCACCGCCGGCCCACTGGTGACTAATGTGCGACGGGCGGCCATTTGGATGCCAGTCGATGGAGGTCACGGCCCCAGACTGGCCGTAGGTGGTCGTGACCCGCTGCGACAAGGGGTCGTAGGTGAATGCCGCTACCACTCCCGTGGAGTCGCTGATGGCGGTCGCGCGCCCAATCACGTCGTACACGTACGATGCCGTGAAGTTAGGCAGTCCGGGCCAGGAGAGGGTCGTACGATTTCCGTTGGCATCCAAGGTCCAGGTCGATGTGCCTACATCGGATCGAGCCTCACTGGTCATTCGCCCTGCGCCGTCGTAGGCGTAGCTGATCGACGGAATGCCGGTAGCCGTGGCGCTGAGTTGTCGGCCCGAGCGGTCGTACTGATAAGTCACCGCGGCCTGACCGTCGGGCTCCTTCAGAACGAGTCGCTTGAGGTTGTCGTATTCATGCCAGATCAGCGTGCCTGCTCGCCTGAGCGTCGCGATCTCGTTGCCTGCGGCATCCATCGCATGAAGTTCGTAGCTGAAATCGGGGTAATCTATTTCGTCTTTTCGCGCAAAGCCGTCGTAGAAATAGGTGAGCGTCGAGCCGTTACCATCGGTAAGAGTCGCCAGCTCGCCAGTGAGGTAGTAGCTGCGTGTCTCACGGGTGACGGCGCCCAGATTGCGCGTGATCGACGGATCCAACGGGCCAGTCACCGTGTCGGTGGTGGCGATGGGGCGCGAGGCCAAGTCATAGCTTGTCAGGACCACGCGTCCACTGGAGGCGGTCTCCGCCGATTTTCTTCCGACAGCGTCGTAGGCATAGGCTGACCAGGTGCCATCGGGATGTGTCACCGACCCAACCTTGCCATCAACCCGATACGTGGTTTGCTCGATCGACCATGGGTTCGTGGCAAGCCCGGTTGCACGCGCGACGCTGGTCTCGCGCCCGTCGGCATCGTAGCTGTGCTGCGTCACTACACCCAGCGGCGCGGTTTCCGCGGTCAGCCGGCGATTCGCGTCGTAGTCGATGGTCAGGGTCGTTCCCGACGCATCCGTATAGACGACTTTGTCGCCGGCGGTGTTGTATTGGTACTGCTTGGTCAGATTGAGATGGCCGGTGCCGGCGTCTTCGGTCACCGACACTTGCCGACCGAGCGAGTCCCAGCCATTTCGCGTGATCCTTCCTTCCGGGTCGATGGTATCGACTACTTGGCCCCTGGCGTTATAGGTGTAGGTCGTCACGGGATGTACCGAGGCGCCACTTGGACTCCGAACGGCGGGTTGGGTAATCGACAGCAAGTTGCCCTTGGTGTCATAGGCTCTGTCGGTGAGCTGGCCCAGCGCATCGGTCTCGGAGGTCATCCGCCCGTTGGTTGCGTCGTAAGTCCAGCGCTCAACTTTGGGGTCCGGAGCGGCTCCCGTCAGCAGGTCGACGGCGCCGGGAATTGGAAACGTCGTTTTGGTGATGACGTTGCTCGATGCATCGTAGGCCAGCGCGACGCCGTTGCCGGCGGGGTACGTGGTGGTAAGTAACCGCCCGAGGCCGTCGTAGGTGGATGATGTGCGCTGGCCGAGCTGATTGATTTCAAGAAGCTGTCCGCCGGAGGGGGTGAAATACAGCTGACGGTTGGCACCGGTTGGATCGATTTCCTGACTAGCGAAGCCGTTCGCGAACTGATACATCCACACGTTTCCGGCCCCATCCGTTTGGGTAAGTACCTTGCCCTGGTCATCGTAAAGGTTGGTCACGGATGGCTGGCCGGGATGCGCAGGATAGAAGATGGAGGTCAGCCGCTTGTTCGGGTCATAGGCGTAGGTAGTGGACTGGTTGAGGGCATCGGTTTGCGCCGCCAATAGGCCGCCTGCATAGGCGTAACCAACCGAGGCGCTCCCGTTGCTAAGCGACGACAGGTGATCGGCTGTGTAGTGAAAAGTCAGTGTCCCTGTGGGTCCGGTGACCGCCTGCAATTGCCGGGCACCGGACGCGGAGGCCTGATAGCTGAAGGTCACCTGGTTGCCGTTGAGGTCGTGCCAGTTCGTGATCTTCCCATCGGTGCCAAAACCGTACGAGTTCTTGGACCTGTCGAGCAGCACCACGGACCGGTCAGGAGCTACAGATACCGATGACGCGTCGCCAGGCGGCGGAACATATGTCGGCCCCGTTGCGGTCGGCACCCGAATAAACTTCTTGGTGCCTGTCCCGATCGACACCGTCACGGCATTGTCGACCAATTGGTCCATGAGCCAGCTAGCCGTCAAACCGGTTGTGACTACGTCGGACGCGGAGGGCGTCGCCGCGCTCATTAGATCCGTCATGGTGTGAGTCGCGACGGCTAAGGAAACAAGCGACGACGGCGTACTGGAACCGAACGCCTCGTAGCTATCGCTATCGATAGAGGCCGACATCTGAAAGTTGTGGCGCCAACCATTACCTAAGCCGACATCTTCGGTGCTTCGCGTCGAGTCGTAATAGCGGGTTAGCGGAAGGGTAAACGGGTAGTCCCCGGCGCCGACGCTCAGATCTTGGTGCTCGTAGGTGAACGCACCAGTGAGCATGTTGATCGGGTCGAAACTTAAGGGGGCGACAGCGAAGCTTTGGTTCGAGGCGGCGAACGAGTTCAGCCACGTCAACGTCGCTGTGTAGTTCGAAAGCGTGGCATAGCCTCCGCCATAACCGCCGGATATGTAGTACCCAGCCTCAGACTGCAGGTTTTCGGACCACCACGTGAAGTACCCCGAGCCGTTCCAACTGTTGACCACTTCCTTGCCGTTCGTCGGGACGAGCACCCAAGCGCCCGCCGGATGCCCTTGTAGAGCGTTCGACATGACGGCCAAATCGGACGGCGCCCAATTGGTCAGCAGGGGTTGGATCTGCGCCCAATTGCTCGCGGTGGCACGAACGAACCCTGTTCCGTTCGCATTGGCAAGGTCAAACATCCGAACGGTCGACACGGCGGGGTTATTTTGCAGTTGCGTGACGGCTGTGGACTCAAGCGTGCTGTTGATAAGGCTAAGGGCGGCGAATGGCGCAACGGTATCGTGAGGCGACACGCCTAACTTTGATGGCGCCATGGAACGGCGCTGGGCTGGAAAATCCACGTAGGCGGCCGCGACTTTACCGGCAACGCCCATGGCCTCGTGATTGATGTCAAGGAAACCGACATAATCACCGATGAACCTCGACGCGATGTTGGACTGAGTTAAGTAGGCCGTACCAATCGCACTAAGGCTCTCGTCCAGGACCGCATCTTCGTTACCGGGTTGATGGCTCATTTTCGCGGCGGCAAGCTGGTGACGGGTGAGCTGGTCCCGCCCGGTTTCACCAGCCACAAGCATGATGGCGAATCGGCCGCTGGTGGACAGAGAGGCGTGGGCGGTCGCAGTGGCATAGGTGGCGACTGGGTACGGATGGGTCACGGACATAGTGAGGGTTTGCGTGGGTAGGCTCGTGGGTGCACCCGACCCTAGGGCCACGCCATCCAGAAGGAGAACCGGCACCCCGCTGTTGTACCGAACCGTCAGCGTTCGCGCCGCAATCTGACTGGCATAGAGCACCTTGGTCAGGGTTGGGCTCGAGCCGTCTGCATGGTCGGAGATGGATACCGTAAATACCGTCTCCACCGACGCCGGAATGGACGTAAAGGTGGCGCCCCCGACCGGAAAAGTACTGCCGAAGTTGTCGGCGCTAATGTCCGTGCCACCGAATACCGATTTCGCCGGATCGGAAGGCAGTTGCGCCTTGATTGCCGCGAGAAGGTTCCCCGAGTAGCCGTTCAGCTGCGCTGCGAGCTGCGACTTGGAAAGATGTTGTATCGAATCGGTGCCTGCTGGCATGCCTGGTACGGCTGAAGCGCCCGAAAGCGCAGCGGCTACCGTCTGACTGTGGGAGTAACCCATCATGGTGGGAATGTCGGCCCGCGCATGAACGACATGCGACTTGAATGAGGGGTCCAGCTCGTAGGTTTGACCGTTCAGCTGCACCTCGGTCCACCAAGTAGCGAGGGTGGCGGTGTCTTGCGTGACATCGGCGCTTATCCCGCCGTCACTGAGCACCTGGTTCACCATAGTTAAGTCGTTGGGAATGCCGAACCAGTTGGCGACACCGGCGGTTGAAAACGGCACGGCGCCAAATTTGTAGCTTGCATTAATGCATGATTGCCGCAGTAGCTCGACAAAAAGGACGTTCTGATCGAGGTTGTTTCCTCGACGGTCCAGGAACGTTGCCAGCGCGCCTTTCTTCAGGCCGTAGCTCGGCGAGTAATCGACGTTGTAGTACACGTATTCGTAAATCCGCACCAAGTCGTACCCCAGCGAACGAGCAAGTGCGGCGATTTCCGGGTCAGTTTGGGGGCGTGTGCACTGCGTCCCCGAAGTCTGCGCCGACACTGGGATCGAGGAGCATAGGCCGATGGCGGCGAGGATTGCGCAGACACGAAACCGAGACGAAAGGTGGCGGAGCAACCTTGCCATGACGCTTCCCCTTGATGGATTCAGAACGGACAGGCCGAGCAATCGCCGCTGATGGGCCGCTATTTCACAACGCGTGTGGAAATGCCCACGGATGCATCATGAGCATTGCGGGAAAGGCCCGCGCGTGTATCGGCGCGCTCTTCATGGGACCAAGCAAAGTCAGCGCGACGGAATCCAAGCGGTGTCGTTGGTGAGGTTGGTAGGGGATGTAGCGTCTGCGACGGCGACAGCGAAGGCGCGAGGGTTGGTAATCTGGCGGCGGCGCGTCGGACCGATGACATCGGCGTCGCGGCCAGGTCACTGGCGGGGACGTTGCTGCGGCTTACCACCGCAACGGCGGCACGCACGTCCGTCAAGGGCATTCTCACGAGGTTTGGAGACGGCGTGGCCGCCGCAAGAATCTGATGGTCGGCCGCCGCCGCATTGAATGTCGTCGACAGCGCGGAGAAGAGTAAGAAACCGGTCAATGTTTTCATGGTGCCTCCAGAAGTCGGCAATGCATCGGGCCGCGCTACTGCTCAGTGCTGCTCGTCCGATTGCCCGCTGCGTCGTAGTCGAAGCTTGAGACGTGCGCGTCTTTGGTCGCGGTAATCAGGCGGCCAAGACTGTCGTACTGGTAGGTGACGGCGTAGGCTGGCGTCACGTTGAGCGTGACCGGTTTGGTGGACGCCGAACGGCCGTCGACCCGAGGAGTCGGGACGGTTCGCTTCGGCTTTTGCGCGGACGGCACCTCGGCAGCAACGACAGGGGCCAGAGCGAGGACGAGCATGGCGAGCACAACAAATCGGCGCATGACGACTCCCTTGCTGCAACGACTACGATCGGTAGGATGGGCAGTTCCAGCGCTTGGTCGTCGCCTTTGATCCGCTGGCACTGGTCGCGCGATGCCACGTGACGACTTCGAAAGATCATGCGGCCGCGCACCAGCGAAAAGCTGTAGGCGAAGGACTCGATCCGCTGTGGCGCATTTCCTACACGCATTCGGCGCGCGGCCCCAAAACGGCAGCGAAGGCGCCTTTTCGGCGGTCGTCGGGGAACGCGATCACGCTCGGACGCGCGGCGTCGATCGAAACGCACACGCCCAACGTGCACGGTCGTCGTCGGGGACGCTTCGCAGGTGGGATCGCCAAGGGGAGGGAGCCCGGCCCGCTATTCGCCGTGTAACGCCCAGCAGCTCATCTGGCGTCGGTCACGACGATGGCTGCGTCAGGCACCGCATCGCGACGCGTCCGCCGCGCAGTCACGGCACGCGCGATCGCGTGTTGGACGCAGTCGGCGATGAGACGGGCGGCCTTTGATCTCGCCAGCGTAGCAGGCCGCCAATCACCTGTTGCCTGCGCTCAGTGTCGTGCATGAACTGGGCAACAACCTGTTCCAGCACGGCCTCGCTGCGAAACGCCGCCTTGACCGTCTCGCCCACGCGCTGCGGACGCTCTCCGTTGGCGATCAGACGCGCTTCCACGTGCCGACGAACGCTACGCTTCGACAGCGCGGGGACTGCTTGGGCGACGACTGCAGGCGCGGCCCACAGCGCGCACAGCTGCGCCAGGGCCGGAGCGACATGATCGTATTCGCTGTGGCTTTTCAATGTCGCGGGCAGGCTCCCGACGCTTTGCCCGCCATCTTTGAGAAAGGCCTGGTAGAGCGCTGCCGTCTCGTCCTCCACGGTTCCGGCGGAAACCTCGTGGTCATAGCCGTAATAGAAGGCGAACGGTAAGGGGGCGGTTGAGGGCAGTAACGGCACGATCGCCATCGACTGGCAGAACGCCGCGATCACCGTGAGTTCGCCTGCGGCCGCCAGCGTGACGGCGTTCAGCGCCTCCAGGTACGCCGGCCACCCGATGAACGCGCCTGACGCCAGTTGCAGTCCTTTTTCACTGTCGCCATGCCCATGGACGAACACCAGCGGTCGCGCGCCGGCATGAGCGTCGGCTTGGATCCGCGAAATCGCCGCGTGGAAAGCCGCCGGATCGGGGCAGGCGATGTGTTGCACCTGGGCGCGTGTCTCCGCGTAGCTGGCGGGGGCCTGGGCCAAGATCCCGTCGAGCATGTCATCCCTCGTGCGGCCGCCCGCCTGGGCTTCGCGTTCGGGCAGGCCATTGAGGATGTAGAACCGGTTGCTCGGCGAAACCACCGAACGGGGAAAGGACAAGGGAGACAATGCGTAATCCTCATGCAGCGGAAGGCTGAGGGATAGTGTGCCTGCGCACTACCTGCATAGGGGATCGTGCGGTCCTCCGCGATCGGGCGAACGACCGCCGGGAGGCTACACGAGGTCTTCCTGCAGGCGCGCCCCGGCGCCGTCGGCGAGCGAACCCGTGCGGTGGTAACCCACCACACTGGCCACGCTGCGATGGCCGGTCAAGGCCATCACCTCGGCCAGCGGCACACCTTCCCTCCCGGCCTCAGTGACAAACCCCGCGCGCAGGCTGTGCCCCCCAATTGGCTCGGTCAGGCCCGCGCACTGGGCGCGGCGCTGGATGAGCGCCCCCACCGCCGCCGGCGACAGTGCCGGACCCACCCGTGTGCCCCACAACAACCGCCGAAACACGGCGCCGCCGTTGACGCCGCTGGCAGCCAACCACGCCTCGAGCGCGACGGCGGCCCGACCGACCAATGGCTTGCCGCCCGCGCTTGCGGCACTGGGTCCCGCCTGTTCGGTCTTGCTGCGGCCCAGATGGAAGGTCAGGGCCTCCGGCCCCAGTCGCTGTAACTGCTCGACCCGTGCGCCGGCGATTTCGCTGCGCCGACGGCCGCCGCTGGCAAAGCCAAACAACAGCAACGCACGATCGCGCAGTCCCTCGAGGTCGTCCCCGCAGGTGGCCAGCATGGCCTCCAACGGATCCCGAGTGAGGGCGGCTTTCTTTGCCGGGGTCTCACCACGCTGCGCGGCGGCCCGCCGAGCACTGCGCAGCAGCTGCCGCACGCGCGGGGAATCGCTCGGGCCGGGCAGATCCTTCAAGCGATGGATGCTGGCCAGCACGGAGAGCCGATGCTCGACGGTGCTGCGTTTCCACGCCCCCGGCGCTGCCTTGGCGCCGGCGGCGACCAGCGCCGCGTCCAGTGCGGTGGGCAACCCCCATCGGAACGTACCTTCCGCATCGAAGCGGGGCAGGTGATCGACGATGAACTGCAGGACCACCGGTTCGGCGACGGGCAGGGTGAGCTCCCGTGCGTAGCGGCCGCGGTACCAGGCGGCCCAGTAGCCCAGGGCAGTGCGGTAGCTGCGCGCGGTGTTCGCCGAGGCGCCGGCGGCGAGGATGTCGCGGATCGCCTCGGCCGCGCTGCCGGCGAGCTGGGCCGGATCCAACACGGGATAGGCGACGGGAATTATCGAGAGAACATCTTTTTTCGTATGTGCCACATAAGAAAAAACACAGTTAGTGTTTCGTACCGACGATAATTACCCCTTATCACCGGTATCACGCCTAGCGCGATCGCGTCGGGATTGGGGGTCAGTTCGCGCATCTCCATCGCCAACCCGCGGCGCTTCGCGCTCGTGCCCGCACGCTGCCCAAGCGGCAGCGTCTTCATTAAGATCATCATCGCTCGACGCCACCCGCAGGAGCGGGACAAGGGGCGGCAACGGCAATCCACTTCATCGCGCGACAGGGAGTACGTACACATGCCAACCGTGTCTGTGGGCGCCACATGGAAGAAATGGGACCTGCACGTCCATACACCCGAATCGTTTGTCCATCACTACCCCGGCACCGCCGAGGAGGCCTGGGCTGCGTTCTTGGACGATCTGGAAGCCCTGCCGCCGGCCTTCAAGGTCATCGGCATCAACGACTACGTGCTGGTCGATGGCTACGAGAAGGTGCTCCAAGCCAAGCAAGCGGGGCGCCTGGCCAATATCGACCTTATCCTTCCCGTGGTTGAGCTACGCCTGGACAAGTTCGGTGGGACCGTGCGCGGCGGCGCCGAAGCCGGCCGTGCCGCCGCCTGGAGCCGGGTCAACGTGCACGTGATCTTCGATCAGGTCGAGCCCGACTTCATCCGGCACCAGTTTATTTCGGCGATCGCACCACACTATCAGTTGCAACCCGATGCGGCGGTCGGCAGCTGGGGAGCAGTTGCCAACCGACAAACGATTGAAGAGCTCGGGCGAGCCATCATCGCCGCCAGCCCGGCAGCCGAACACGGCCGGTTCGGCTCGCCCTTGCATGAGGGTTTCAATAACCTCAACGTCGGCTGGACGCAGCTGCGCGAGGTCCTGACACGGGAGGTGCTTCGCGGCAAGTATCTGCTGGCTATAGGCAAGACCGAGTGGGCGGATCTGAAGTGGAACGACCACACCATCGCCGACAAGAAAACAATCATCAACGCTGCGGATCTGGTCTTCACCGCCGCCGAGTCCCCACAGGCCTATGCGGCCGCCCGCGCTAGTCTCCAGGAGGCGGGCGTCAACGCTCAACTGCTGGATTGCTCCGACGCCCACTGGCTCAGCAACGCCACCGACAAGGACCGGGTTGGTCACTGCTACACGTGGATCAAGGCGGACGCGACGTTCCAAGGGCTGGTCCAGGCCGTGCAGGAATTCGACGGCAGGGTGTTCGTCGGTGAGCAGCCACCGAAGCAACTCCTCGTCGATCGGAATCGGACCAAATTCATCCGTTCGGTGAAGGTCTTCCGGAACGCGGACTCGAAGCTCGAGGACGTCTGGTTCGATCTGGATATTCCCTTAAACGCCGATCTTGTCGCTATTATCGGCAACAAGGGCAGCGGCAAGAGTGCGCTGTCGGATGCAATCGCCCTGGCCGGTAGCTCGCGCAACCACGGTGCCTTCTCCTTCCTCAATGCCGTCCGGTTTCGCCATCCGCGCTCGCGGCTGGCGGAGCACTTCACCGCGCGCATTGACTGGATGGACGACACAACCAGCGAGTTGTCGCTGGACAAGAACCCCGAACGCACCAGCGTCGAACGGGTCAAGTACTTGCCACAGAGATACTTGGAAGATCTATGCAACGAATTGGGGGAGGGCGGGTCGGGCACCTTCGATGGGGAGCTGCGTAAGATCATCTACTCGCACGTGGCCGACGATGACAAAGTGAAGCTCACCTCGATGGACGAGCTGATCGATTTTCGCGTCAATGAGTTCAACCAGCAGCGCGTTACCCTGCGCGCGCGCTTGTCAGCGATCAATATCGACATTGTCGATGTCGAGCGGCGTTTAGATTCGGAGTATCGACAGGGGTTGGAGCAACGACTGGCAGGCCGCCGTGCCGAGTTGGCGGCCCTGGACATGGCACGCCCAGCTGACGTCCCCGATCCAAGCGCGGCCCCGGAGGTTATGCAAGAGTCGCGTGAGGCCGCCGCCCTCATCGAAGGGTTCGAGTCGTCGCTGCGTCTGCTGATTACTGAGGAGAACGAACTCAAAGCGGAGCGAGCCCGCACAACGTCTGACCGCGAGCTGGGTCGCCGCGTGCTACAGGCGTTGGTCAACCAGAAAGAGCAGTGCGACACGTTTCGGCGGGATCTAAAGGCCCTAACCAGCGCGATGAGTCAGTCGCTCGCCGTGGAGGACTTATTCAACGTGCAGTTCAATCTCGAACCGGTGCGTGCTGCGATCCGAGCTGCAGACCATACCGTTGCATACCTAGAGGGGGCCCTGTCGAGCGACGATGAGGCGAGCGTGGCGAGTCGTCGTCGTGCCCTCACGCTGGCGAGCGTAGAGGCCAAGGCTCGACTAGGCGAGCGCGAACGGAAGTTTATCGAGTTCAAGGAAGCCCTTCAAAGCTGGGCGACTACACGGGCTGCCATCGAGGGGCCAGCAGAGCGACAAGGGACGATTGCGGCGCTAACGACCGAGATTGCCGGGTTGGCGGAGTTGCCGGATAAATTGAAGCGGCTCCGCGACGATCGACGCAGCGTGGCACGACTGATCCACCAGCAATTGCGCGGCATGGCGACTGAGTACGAGCGGCTGTATCGTCCTGTACAGGAATTCGTCCGGTCGGCCGAGCAGATGGAAATGAGCATCCCGCTGGCCTTCCAGGTCCGCATTGAGGAGACGGGTTTTCAGAACGATTTCTTGCAGCGGATCAATCGGCAATCCACCGGCAGCTTCCAGGGGGTTGGCCCCGGCGGCAGGGTGCTCCAGCGCATGTTGCTTGAGTCATCCTTCGAATCCGCCGAAGGCGCGGTCGCCTTTGCCGACGCCATTGATCACGCACTGCACCACTATCAACGTGAGGATGGCGAAGAACGCGCCGCGAAAGTCGACCGCCAGCTCCGGGGCGACGCGGATGTGGCCGCACTGATGGACTACGTGTTCGGATTTGACTATCTGTCACCCCGATACTCCTTGACCTATGACGAACAGGACATCGGCCAGCTGTCGCCAGGCGAACGCGGCCTGTTGCTGCTGCTGTTCTACTTGCTGGTCGACATGGACGACATGCCTCTGGTGATTGATCAGCCCGAAGAGAACCTCGACAACCAGACGATCTACAAGACCTTGGTCAAGTGCATCAAGCAGGCCAAACACCGTCGGCAGGTCATCATGGTCACGCACAACCCCAACTTGGCGGTGGTTTGCGACGCCGAGCAGATCATCCACGCCTCTCGGACGCGTCGAGTCAATCGCTTCGTTTACGAGGCGGGGGCGATCGAGAATCCCACAATTCGGCGACGCGTCGTGGAGATTCTCGAAGGAACCGAGCCGGCCTTCAAGAACCGCCAAGCGAAATACAAACTCAGATGATGCGCGGACTCTGGCATTAGACCGGGCTTTGATAGGTGCCCGCTGAGACCGGCAGCTGATCCGGACGCTTGCCGCGGGTAGGCAACAGAATGAGATTTTACATAATATACATTATGCGAATAGTTGGATGGGCGGCGCCAGCGCATTCCTCGGCTCTTTGTCGTCCTCCCGCCCTTCGCCAGCAAAGATGCTTTCTGGTCGATTTTGCCGGGTGTACGATTGGTACATGCCATCAAAGCCCTCCAAACCCATGCACGAAAAGGCTGTGTCGAAGTCCTCGACCAAGGCTTCGCTCGCCAAAAAGATCACCCTGCCATCCGGCAAGGTGGTGACCGTGGGTTATGCGGTTGACGTGGCAAAGCGCGCCGGCGTTCTCACCAGGACGGGCAAACCCGCACGATTCTATATTCCTAAATGAATGACGGACATTTGCTCGTAGCGCACCATGGCTGCGACATTACCGTTCGGGACTCGTTGGTATCTGGCCGCGTCAACATACGTGATAGTCGCAATGACTACGATTGGCTCGGCTCCGGGTGCTATTTCTACGAGGGCGATTCAGCCCGAGCCCGTGCCTTCGCGAAGGTCGTAAGCGCTGCCCCCGAGCGTCGCTTGACAGCCTCCCCCATTGTCACGCCGGCGGTTGTCGGAGCGATTCTATGTGTCCAGCGGACGCTGGACATGACTACTCGACAAGGCCTCACCGAGTTCGAAGATGCTGCGTTTCTGCTTCAGGCGGCGTGGCGTGAGGAAGGCACGCCTGATAGCAAGCGTCCCGTCAATGTTTCACCCGAAGCAGGCATCGGCGACGTGCTGAACAGGAAGCTGGACAACGCCGTGATCGAATCGATTCACATGCGTCGAAAGAAAGAAGGCGAGGCTCCTTATCAGATGGTGCGCGGTGCATTCCGCCAGGGAGCCGAATTGGTCGCCAATTCAGGCTTCCACAGGGAGAGCCACGTCCAGCTCGCCGTCCGCGATCGTTCGTGCATCCTTGGATGGTTTCTATTGCCCGGCGAGAAGCTGATGGATGCCGAGGCGTTCAACGCCGCAAAGGCATTGTTGGAAGTCGCCTCCCAAGGGTACGCACGGGCCAAGCCTCGTCGCAAAGCATGGCCCGACCAATCCGCCTAGGGTACGTAGCCATTGCTCGCCCTAGGGTGGATGCCATCCTTTTCTCGGATATCCCTCCTCCGCCTCAGGCTCGGCTTGTCGACGAAATCCCATACCGCGGCGCGGGCTTGGCATTCCCGAACTTCGGCGCAAGGGCACGTCGGCCCGCTTCCCAGCGCGTCCAGTCGTCGCCGTCCTGCAGCGTGGGAATCGTCACCAGCTCTCCCTGGTCGAGGCCGGCCAGCGCTGCGTCGACAAGGTCTTCAGCCGTCATCGTGCTTGCGGCTTCTTTCTGCTTGGCATAGCCGGCAACATCCCAGAATTCGGTAGCGGTTGCCGCCGGCAGGACGGTCTGGATGCGTACACCCTTATCGGCGAGGTCGCGCTGGAGCGCATGGCCGAAGCTCAGAACGTAGGACTTCGACGCACTGTAGACGCCGTTCAATGCCTCGACCGCGATACCGACCGCCGAGCTGATGTTGATGATGGTGCCGGAGGCCCTGGCGACAAAGGCCGGTGCCACGGCATAGGTCAGGCGCGTCAGCGCCGTGATGTTCAGGGCGATCATCCCTTCCATCGCGTCGACGTTACCGTCGAGGACCGAGGCGACCGAGCCGACGCCGGCGTTGTTCACCAAGACGGTAATGCTCTTGTCGTTGCGAAGAAGGTTCTCGATCTTCGACAGACCGGCTCTGTCATTGAGGTCAGCAGCGACCGTGCTCACCGAGCGGCCTGTCTCTGCGGCCAAACGGGCGGCCAGCGCATTCAGGCGATCGGCATTGCGGGCCACCAGGATCAGATCGTAGCCGCGCTTGGCCAGTCGGTCGGCGTAGATCGCACCAATGCCGGCGGATGCGCCGGTGATCAGTGCCGTGCCTTTAGGGGATGTGTTTGAGCAGGTCATGGTCGTTTCTCTTTCGGAGTGTCCACCCGGCGGAATGTCGGGCCAGGTGGTCATTCTTATCCTGACGACCAACATCCTCAATGACGTAGATGCAATGATTTATGCCATGACCCTTTCAGATTGCCCTTCTCAATGAAATCCCCAATAAAAGACTATTTATCAATGGATACCACCAATAAGCTCAGAACATTTCCACATGGGTCCTGCCCCACACCCATGACGTGTTTGTTATATCTTCAACGTATTGAGTCATCACTGAGTAAGCGGTCATGCACACGGTCGGTCTCGTCGTTTACCCGGGTTTCCAGGCCCTAGGCCTCGCCGTTGCGAGCGTCTTCGAGTACACGAATATGTTTCGTGGCGAGAGGGTGTATCAGTTCCGCGTGGTGTCTGAGGATGGCGGCCCGGTGATGACCTCGCAGAGCTTCTCCGTGAATACGGATCGTCTAAGGGACTGGACCTACGACACGCTCATCGTGGCCGGGGACAATGACGGCGACCTCCCCTCTCCCAGCCTCGTGGACTACGTGCGCCAGGCGCCAGGCCACAGCCGACGTGTCGCGGCGATATGTACCGGTGGGTTCGTGCTGGCCGCGGCCGGCCTGCTCGAAGGGAAGCGCGCAACGACGCATTGGTTTCATGCACAGCAATTCAGGAAGCAGTTCCCCCACGTGCTGCTCGATGAGGACCGCATCTTTGTGGTGGATGGACAGATCTGGACGTCGGCGGGCATGACCGCGGGAGTGGATCTTGCCTTGGCAATCGTCGAGAACGATTTCGGCTTGGAAACGGCCCGTACGGTTGCGCGTAAGCTCGTGGTGAATCAGCGGCGAGGCGGAGGGCAGTCGCAGTTCTCCGCGCTCCTGGAACTGGACGCAAAGTCGGACCGCGTGAAGATGGCTCTGTCTTATGCCAAGGAGCATCTGCGCGATGATCTTTCGGTTGAAGCGCTGGCCGACGTCGCGCGACTGAGCCCACGCCAGTTCAGTCGGGTCTTTAGCGAAGAGACGGGCCAGTCTCCCGCGAAGGCCATCGAGCGTCTTCGTGTGGAGGCGGCTCGACTGATGATAGAGACGACGCGGCACCCCATCGAAGTCATTGCACGCGAGACCGGATTCGGCGATCGGGAACGCATGCGGCAGGCGTTCCTTCGCGCGTTTGGGCAACCGCCGCAAGCCATACAGCGAACCTCTTCAGGATCGGCACTGGCTTTGTGAAGCCACGCGCAACCGAACGCCGAAAATCCGGCACACACTGAGTAGCTTGCCGATGCGCGCGATTGACGACATCGGGGCACAAGTGTCGCGGCATCAAAGACACGTGTCGTGGGTCGCACTCTGTAGAACAATCACCCCTTAGGGTAATTGACACCACCACCCTTTACCGCGCAAATACCGAGAACCATTTTCTCGATGTCGTGTCGCTCGTCAATGACACGAACATCTCCAACTCAAGCGAAAAAACGCGACGTAGATCACGGAATACTTCCCGCTAAATACTCTCCGAGCACCGCTTTCTCCCCTCCCCTCGCATCAAGTTGAACCGCACCTGTCCCCACGAGTGCGGCGCACGCGGTAATCATGAATCTGAAACCGAGCGACCTGCCCCTCCTCGTCTCTCTCGATATGTTGCTGGAAGAACGCAACGTGACGCGTGCCGCTTCGAGGCTGCACGTCAGTCAGCCTGCTTTGTCGGCGCAGCTGGTTCGCCTTCGCCGGCTGTTCAAGGATCCGTTGCTTATTCCGTCGGAAACCGGGCGTGGCATGGTGCCCACGCCCAAGGCGGAGGAAATGGCGGTCTCGCTCCGGGATGCGCTTGCCCAGCTGGGCACCCTTGCCGATCCGGTCGATTCGTTCGATCCCACGCGCGATGCCGCGACGTTCTGCGTCGGCGGGTCGTTCAGCGCCATCAGCACGTTCGCCAACCCGCTGATCCGTTCGTTCCAGGCACAGGAAAATCGTCAGCTGCGATTGGCCTTCCGTAGCGGCAGCGAGGACGCGGATGTGCTTGCACAGTTCGAAAACGGCGAGATCGACATGCTTCTCGTACCGAACGAACAGGTGCCTCCGTCGCTGAAGACGAAACAACTGCTGGCTGACGAATTCGTGATGCTTCAGCGCATCGGTCACCCCCGCGGCAACTACGATCTCACGATCGATGAGTATTGCTCGCTGGGGCACCTCATCGTTTCCTCATCCGGCCGGATGGAGGGGCTGATGGACGTCCGGCTGAAGGAGTTGAACCGCACGCGGGACGTGCTCGTTTCGGCACCTTACGGGGACGCGATCGGTTCGCTGCTTACCACGACCGACCTGGTATGTACGTTGCCGCAGAGCATGATCCAGGCGGTGGGCCCCGGCGTGGAAGCGTTTCCCCTGCCCTTCGACCAGCCGGATATGTCCCTCGCCATGGCCTGGCACAGTCGTCTGGACAAACAGCCCGCACACCGTTGGTTGCGCGACGAGCTGGTCCGTATCAGCGGCCGACTGCGACCGCCACGTTACACGCACACCCCTGTATTTCCCTTTCCTTTGCTGGACCTCACACCCGATGGATACCACTGACCGATTCCTCGATCCGCTCGAGGAGCATGCGCCCTGCGGCCCTAACCTGGAGTATGACCCGGCGTTTCTGACCCTGGAGAGCCTCGCTGCACCCGGGGCCGAGCGTGCGATAGGCGACACCGTCAAGCAAGCGGAGGAGCCCGATTGGCGCGAGGTCTCGCGTCAGGCCGAGCAAGTGGCCGAGCGCACGCGGGATATTCGCGTCGCCATCCATTGGGGCAATGCCCGGTTGAAGACCGAGGGCTTCGTTGCCTGGAGTTCCGCCGTGGGGCTCGTCGCGGATCTTTTGACGCGTTACTGGGACGATGTCCATCCGCGCCTCGACGAAGGTGACCCGATCGAACGGATCAACGCCTTGTCGGCGCTCGCAGCCATCGACGGCACAGTGGGCTATCTACGCACGGTTCCACTGCTGCGCGCCGAGCGCGTGGGCGCCTTTTCGCTGCGTGATCTACGCTTGCTCAACGGCACGCTCAAGGCCGGCGAAGGCACGGCGGACGCCCCGCTCGTCACCCAGGACATCGTGGATGCCGTGGCCCAGCATGTGGATGTCGAGCTCCTCGTGGCCACCGGGGCTGCGATCGCCGAAGCGCTGGTCCATGTCCGTTCGATCGGTCACCTCTTCGCCGAACGCACGCCGGGCATGGGGCCAGATCTCGATACGCTCGAGCGAGACCTGCGTGACATCGATGCGTTCCTGCGCACGCAGGTAGCGATCAGGGCACCCCAGGCCCTTGTCGCCGAAGGTCTCGACCCGGTAAGCGACACCGCCCAAGACACAGGCGCAATGGCAGCCACCGCGGTACGCGGCCCTGTCCGGAATACGGACGACGTGCTGCGTATGCTCGACGAGATCTGTGCGTGGTACGCGCGAAACGAGCCATCCAGCCCGGTGCCGCCGCTGTTGCGTCGTGCGAGCCGCCTGGTCGGCTTGAGCTTTGCCGACTTGTTACGGACCCTTGCGCCGGGCGGTCTGTCGGAATTCCAACAGCTGTCCGGTGACGACGCAGGCTAACGTAGGACCGACCAGGTCAGAGCAGCGGCGGCGAGCAGTGCGAGCACGCCGCCGCCGAGCCACCATCGCAGGCCGTTCGCCTGCCCGGGCGAGGCGTGCGTGACGGCGCGCCGCATAGGCATCGCGCGGATGGTCGCCGCGTTGACTGCCGGCGCCATGCCACCGGCAGGCCGTCGCAACGTATGCGATCCCGACGCTTCCGAAAGCAGCGCCGACTGCAGCAAGGCGCGGCGACGCTGACGATACTCGGGCGTGTCGATGCGCGCCGCGCTATGAGCATCGTTCAGATGCCCGAGTTCGTGATTCACCCTCGCTTCCCACGTCATCACGGGATGTCCCTCACCAACCGGAAACCGACGTCGCGTTCGGCCGACCCATCGCTTTCGCGTGTGCTCGTGACGGAGCAGGCGTCGGGGCCGCTGCGGTA
>Ga0247742_10001052_pt1 | contig 20150 bp, 25 predicted proteins | sample UWRJL208509C2_FD_180944 | JGI IMG/M metagenome (GOLD analysis project Ga0247742, IMG submission 180944) | Plant litter microbial communities from Arlington Agricultural Research Station in Wisconsin, United States - UWRJ-L208-509C-2 | ecosystem: Environmental > Terrestrial > Plant litter >... | reverse complement strand
CTTCACTGCCTCCCGAAAGACAAATTCCACCGTCCTGATCCTCGCTTAGCACCTATTCTTCTGACTCATGTTTGTCGCTCATGGAGAGCTTTCGCGCGGCAATATGGGCCCCTGTGGTCGAGCATTGAAATTGTTCGAAAGATGGTTCAAGAAAGTGAAGCCGACATAGAGCTGCGGAAGATCAATGATCAACTAAACATGTGGGCCAACAATGGCGGTGTGCGACCTTTGGACGTCGATATCTCGCTCCAAAACATATTTTGGCACTTTAAGACCTGTCCAGATACAAATACAAGTACGTCTGAAGTTAACGCTCCTCCGAGTTTGCTCTCTAATTTCTAATAGGAATGTCATCCCAAAGACTGCCGATGTTTTGGCAGTCTGCACTGCGTTCAGTCCTTCAAACACACGCCAAACGCCTTCGCAAACTGCGTCTTCACTTATACTCGGGTCAAGAGTCTCTGTTAGATCAACCTTCCACTTCCTTTGCGGCCCTGGAAAACCTCCACATTGTCAACAGAGACTGCGACGAGGATGACGATCTGAATATCCCCTTGTTCTCGCAGGCACCACGGCTCCGTACAGTTGTTGTCGACCATTTCTATTCACTATCCATGTCCACTCATCTACCATGGAAACAGTTAACTCGTCTCGTGATATGCCACAGCGAAGAGCCAGCCACAGTTTTCTTCATCGGTCGCAACTGCCCCGTACTGGAGGAGCTATCCATTAGTCTGTCGAATGGCATGGAGGGTGAGGCCAAGCGGCCTGTTATTTTTCAGGTTCTGCGGAAACTTCAAATTGAATTGGCGTCAAAGACCTCACCATTCTTTTTTCTTCCGTTCACATTACCGGCTCTGCAAGATTTTGGACTATTTTCCGAACCTGCAGTATCCTCACCCGCTTTCCAATGGCATCCTATAACCCCAGCGCATGATCATCTGTACCGTCTGCTCAGCAACCTTAGAACCCTGAAACTTGGATATCAGTATATGTCGAGCGAAATGCTACTAAACGTTCTTCGCCTCCTTCCGCTCCTAGAAGTGCTCGTCGTGGACTCTGCGTTGCGATCATATATCAGCTTCTTGGATGGTCTCACCTATCGATCTCAAGAGGAGTCCATACTACCAAAGCTTACGAACTTCAGTCTCTATGTCGAGTTGGAGTACTCCGAACGCATACGAACAGAAGAAGAGCCTACATTCCCATTCACGAGCTCCGATTTTTTGGCCATGGTACTCTCAAGAACAGTGCCGAAGATCAAAGAAGGAGTTGCCTGTCTGAAGCAGGTCTACCTCTCTGTCGAAACTGTGACAGAGATCCATGGGCTCAATGTTGATGATATCGCTATGGAATTCAAAGCTCGCAAGGAATTGGAGAATATCGCTTTCTCCTTCGATGTTGCGCCGACTACTCATGAGGTTTGGACCAGTTTTCATGACATGACCCTGGAAAATGTGCCATAGAACAAGAATTCATCACCTTGGCCAGTTACGTAGAGCTACTGTAATATGGCGGCAACAGTAGACCTAACGATTTCCTATGTACACGCATCTAGTAAAAATTTCTGCTTTCGCACATTTTAGAGAGAAATATCTTGAGACTTTATTTATCTTCTCGCTGCTGACGTCTGTATCGTTGGAATCCAAAAGCATGGCCGTCTGGTAGGATGGAATGCTTCCACTCCATGAGACATATTTGCCTCCGGCCAAGGCAACATAATAATCAGTCTCGAGCTTGGCCCAACTACTAAATTTCAAGAATAAAAGATTTCAGCCTTGAGGCAACGGCGAAATCGACACTCACGCGTCTCCTTTGGTCACATCGTATCATTACGCGTGAAGCAGGCGATAATGATGAATTCACCCTTGGAGTAGGCTCCGATTGCGGTGCAGGTGGTGCGAGGACAGGTGCGGTCACACCCGAGCCCGTCGACTTGGACGGTGCCAAGGATTCTTGCACAGGTTTCGAGGGTGTTCCTCTCAGCGAGAGCGGGCTCGGGATTGTACGAGTAGGAGGTCGGCTCGGGCTTAAAAGCTAGTTCTCGGAGAGCCACGACCGCGGCCGGGACTGCAGCGATGAGGGCAATGAAAGCGAGAGAGAATCGGTAATTACTGAGTGGTTTTAGCGGCCTTGGAATAGCTGTTCTGCCGACTCCAGGTTTCGTGGCCAGCCTTTATAACATTCTGAGCATAGTTTTTTTTGTCCCACTTGAAAGATAAGTGGTTCAATCATATTTCGGATGAAAACTCGGTGGCCAGTGGACTGGTAAAGCGCGCCATGCCACTCATGACTTACGGAGTACTTAGTGACTCTAAAATTCTTGTTTATGTGACCCATTCATCAATTGCTGTTTGGACATCAGTAATATAGCGTGTCGATAACCACGTATCATATAACTCGAGCGTGAAGAACAGGATAATCGGGAAACTCGGGCACCAAAGTACATGCATGGTTCGTCGGATGAGCGCCCAGTCCCCAAGTTCTTCGAGAGAAGCTGCCACACAAAGGTAAAATCAGAAAGCCAATTTGTAAACTACATAGTGGTAAGCTACCAAATTAGTATCACCTCGACACGGTGCTTAGAATATGTCACTACATGCGCAGGGGCGTCCGACCTGCGTTCAGGGTGTCTACAGATTCGACAAGTTCGCCCCTCTTAGGGTACAAGTCTTGCCATTCAAAGCATGGACGGATGACAGGCTTATCGGCATCTTGTTGAGCCTGGCGCTTTGACGAATAGAGATGAATAGAGAAGCTCAGAGAACACTGAGTAAAATGTGGGCATCCAGGCTCCTCAAAAGAAGGTCTTACATATCGATAGGGGGTGTTCTAGATCATCGATACGGTTCGAATCGTCACTGCTTAGAGTCTGTCCGGCAACCAGAATACGGGTGTATTCTCAAATTGTTGGCAGTTCGTATTCTTCCCACAGTCCAAAAGCGGCTGACCGTGGCATTAGTCGCACGACCGTCCATCCGCATTCAGACATGGGATGTTCGCTCGCCGCCACGTTTGATGCGAGCTCGTCGTCGGAAACAGCGAGCTCGCATATCTCTGACTAGAGCTAACTTTTTTCTTCAAAAAAACTTACAGTACTTAACAGTATATGAACAGCTGCTTTTTTTAACTTAAATTTTAATCAAAGACTCGTTCCACCACTATATCTAAGACATGAACTATAGAAATGGTGGCACGTCTTTCTGTCGTATTTTTTACTCTAACCCACTTTCTTGTATATATAAACCTATTATAAACCTATTATAATACTTCAGCCAAATTTTAGGAAAGATGAGGCCGTAACTGCTGAGATACGCGAGCTCGCTCTTTCCGACGACGAGCTCGCATCAAACGTGGCGGCGAGCGAACATCCCACGTCTGAATGCGGATGGACGGTCGTGCGACTAATGCCACGGCCAGCCGCTTTTGGACTGTGGGAAGAATACGAACTGCCAACAATTTGAGAATACACCCGTATTCTGGTTGCCGGACAGACTCTTAGTCAGCAGAACGGTTTGTATCAACTCTGGGCGTACTTAAGTTGAATTCGTTCACTGAGTCACGAACACAACACCAGACTTCGTCTCATTCGAGTCTCAACTTTGTCAGAAAATGTTTGGACATCTCTCTCATAGCTCGCGAAGGGTTTCGAGCTGCAGATAATGATCAGCCGCTTTTTTCGTCATTGAGCGCTTATTTGACCTTTTCCTGGGCCACGAGGGAAATCCACACGCCTTAGGCCCTTCACACAAACACAATCGATAAGGGATCACGGATTCGACCCTCTTGTTTGAACCCTCATCGAGAGATTGTCTGCTATGGATCTCGACGGTTTCGAAGATAATTTCCAGGTTCCGAAGACGAACGCGAAGGCAAAGGGATCAACGTCAAACACCTTTGCTAGCATATTGGACCACTTAGATCAGTCATGGTTTATGAAAGCGACGCGTTCTGCTCGGTGGATGGATCTCGTGGGTGACTATGCAGGTATAGAGCCTTTCGTGATGGATGGTGCGTAACTTTTCATTTCTTGCGCAACCCGTTTGATTGAGGTGAGTGTTAAGGCGAAGCTCTCTTCCAAGTTGTCCTTGACGATCCGTTACTCGCCATTGGAAAAGACGCCGGTGCGTTCCGCTCCCTCGTACCCACTATGCTCGACTCATACGTGAATAAAATCATCAGGCTGCACCTTTCAGATCTTGCATGCTTATTATATGTTGGAAACTTTACTCAAAGAGTTCGATGATCGATCTTGCAACTTTGAGATTGTCTTTTGGAATGGTAGGGGCCTATCTTTCAGTGAAATGCGTACTTGTTGCTGACTCGGATAGAAACGAAACATCTAACTCTGCAAACAGGCGAGAGAAGTTGGGCAAGCTCGTCTCGAGCGCTAGCGCGTTCAATGCTCTTTACGCACTTGAACAAACTTAAGTTTACTGTGCACGTCTTTGATGGGTTGGACGACGATAGGTGGCTCAATTACTATCATGATCACAAGGTATTCAATTCCCTCGAGTTTGACCACGAATCTCATGCTGTTGGTAGCCTATGTTTCTCATGACCAACGATGGTGGTGCCGCTGATGCAGATATTGACGAAGCCAAAGCAGCAAGGATATTGATCCAGCGTATCTTTCTAATGACTATCATTTCCAACGGTATTCCAGTAGCCCTATTGAATGGTGCGGAACATCGCGGCTCAAAGGTGACATTTCATTGAACGTGATAGGATACCTGTCTAATCATCGATCTCAGATCCTCACATTCCTCTATGAATCTCGTCCAGCGCTGATAATGACGTTGAAACCCTTTGGATTATTGGCCAACAAAGCGGGAATATATCTATCCGACTGTTTGCAAACACGAAAACGTCTACGTCTCGTGAGGGCCAAATCGTCCTCAGAAAGTATTTCGATCATCAAAACTCTACAGGACCTTGACATTGTGTTGTATATCAAGCATGGTGTGACACCCGAAATAGTCTATCTCTTCATTGCTCACTCCCTACTCCTTCCTTTACTCTCTGCACAGGAGAGATCTCAGACACGACAGTCTCTCCCTCCAGCCTTACTCGAAACGGTTCAGGCCTTTCTGATTCCTCTCTTTCTTGAAGCAGCAGATGTATTTGGGTCAGCCCACCATTCTCTTGAAGTGGATGGGACGATCTTTGCGAAGCTGCTTCACTTTGTCCTAAGCACTCAAGGGGATGAAGTCGAGGAGCTATTACGAACTCAAGCTTTCGTTGACGCTCTTGTCATTTGGAACTCACTGGGCGGACCTTCGGTGGATTTTGGCCTTTTTGTTGAGCGGTACGGAGCTGCTGCACAGGCCCTCTCGAGCTCAACGGGCCCTCAGCACGCAGTCATTATTCCAAGACCACTACTCCCATTCAACCATCCAGCACTCCACTCGGAACTGAGCCTTGTACGAGTATCAACGGATACAGGGGAACCAAAGACGTCGTCGACGTCGAAATTTAGTACGGGGGTCATCGTCGAGGATACCCGCCATTGGCATAACCAAAAATCGCTTCTGCCCAGTCACCTGGGAGGCGCCAAAGCTCGGCCTGTCAGTAATTTCGAGAAGTATAAATGGTCGAAGGACGAACAGCACTTTATGGCGTCGCTCCAGGCGCAAGCTGCTACCCTGGCCGGCGCTTCTGGTGGAATCTTGCAACAAATTTTTATTCCCTCCGCGACGTCGAGATCGGATGCGAAAGCCGTACGTCTGAAAGTAAGCCTTGAGCTGAAGCTGATGGGGTTAATCTTGCCACGCATACTCATATGTCTGTAGGCCCCTCACGCAACGAACAAAGGAAAGAAGTCGAAGAAGGACGAGCTTTTAGCCAAGATCAAGAACGATAAAGAAGTCAAACAGCTGGACGAGGCACTCAAATGGTGGAAGCAACAGATTTCGGATCTCAAAGAAATCTCGCTTTCGAGCAGAGCCGACCGCCTCACTGCCCTGGCTCGGAACCCCAAAGCGACAATACCGGAAGTCTTTTCTGAGATTGAACTTTACAAGCTTCATCTGATCCTTCAGACCTGGATTGACGACTCAGGACGCACAAGTGACTATTCGAGAGACAATTACACAGTCTCTATCATTCGCCTCATCAGAGACATTCGCCCCTCCACTGCCCAGGCACCTTTGGCAAGAAAGGTACTCACCTCGGTTCTCGTTGCCCTCGGGTTCAGCACATATATCCCAGGTATTGTCGGGAATGATACTAGACCTGAATCTCAAACGGAAGGTCGGCGGTTGAGCTTCTCGTTTGTGAAACTCATCGATTCAAAGACGAAAGAGCCGCTCTATCCCTTTATGACTATCGTCGAACATCCCGTGGTCTGGCAGCTTCGTCTTTTTGGGGAATTCATGGACCGGAGTATGGATAGCAAGCCCGATGGTCGCGTCGCTTTTGAACCTGATGCCTGGCAGCGGAAGGTCCTGGACGGAATTGATGCAAATAAATCTCTTCTTGTGGTTGGTTCGTCGTACTTCTTCCTGGGAGGGAAGCCAATCAAACTGATGAAATATATTTTAGCCCCGACAAGTGCGGGAAAGACTTTTATATCCTTCTATGCGATGGAGAAGGTATTACGAGAGTCGGACAACGGGATCCTGGTATACATTGCACCAACAAAGCCGCTTGTGAACCAGATAGCAGCCGAAGTCTATGCTCGGTTCAATAAAGTGTTAGACGGAAGTAAGTCTTTCAAGTCACTACGATGCGTTCAACTCATTCATTGCCTCTGAATTCGTATAATAGAAAGCTGCTGGGCTATTCATACACGGGAATTCAGGGTACATAACCCAATGGATTGCCAAATCCTCGTAACCGTACCAGAGATTTTGGCGATTATGCTTCTTTCCCCATCGTATGCAAAGGTGTGGACCCCAAGGATTAAGAGGTGATGATTAACGCCAGCTCTTGACCGCTAGTAACCGATATTCATATACCTGGTTTTTAGAATCATCCTGGACGAGATTCATTCGATAGGTCAAGAAAATGGCGGAAATGTTTGGGAGCAGATCATTCTCCTCGCACCTTGCCCCATAATGTAAGTCATGTACCAATTTTTACCCTCCTTGCATTCAAAATTCTGTTCAGCGGACTTTCAGCCACCATCGGGTCTCCCGAGGTCTTTAGTGATTGGTTGGCTACCGTTCAGCAGGCCCATGGTTTTGACTACGACTTCATTGAACATCAACACCGATATTCACACCTGAGAAAGTCCTTCTACCTGGTGGACGGAGAAAGTGTCTTCAAAAACCTTCACCAACATACAGTGACGAAACGCATGAAATTTCTGCATCCGATTGGTCTCTTGTCTTTTGGGCCAAAAAACCTACCGCCCGACCTCTCACTAGAGGCGGCAGATACACTCACCCTCTCTACTGTACTCCTTTCCTTTCGTCGACAAATTGACCTCGACCTCAGCCGTGCAGATCCAGCTGTCTTCTTCGCATCATCTCATTTTCTGCGTCAGAAAGACATTCTCGATTATGAAACACACCTGAAAACGATCCTCACGCATCTCATGAAAAAGTGGGACCCGCGCGATACCTCTAAGCCACTTGGCATGGTTGTGGAAGCTCTCCAAGATCCGGAGCTGAAAGTACTCGAAGGCAAAACGCAGTTGCCTGTCACTCGCACGGCCTTTCTCAACGACCTGTTGACTCTTGTCGCTGATCTCCACGTTAAGGAACAATTGGTCTGCAAATTTTCCCATCCCATTGAAGACCCAAGAGCTTACATTTATTATCCAGCCTGCCATTCTCTTTTCGTTCGATCGATCTCATTGTGACGTGATGGGAGAGATGCTACTCTTGAGGCTCGAAAATGCCGAAAAAGAATGGCGAGAGAATAGTGTGGAATGGGAGCGAATATTAAAGCAACAGGAGGTTCTGAGAAAACAAAGCGAGCGCACCGCTTCCAGTCGTCAAAGGAAGGCTGAAGACGAGATAGAGGAGGATGAACCCTCAGACATCACCTTCATTTATCCTGAAGACCCCTCTCCGCAGTTCTCTTTTGTCAGCCCGACAGCATTATATTCAATGTCGGCGTTGGAGAGGGATATCCAAAAACTCCGTAGGCGATCGCGGGATTCGATTGATCCATGGCTGTATAGGGCTCTGAAACGAGGTATCGCGGTGCACCATGCGGGAATGAACAAGAACTATAGAAGTTTGGTGGAAAAGTAATGTCAACTTTCCCGGATCCATAGCTCTCCTGACTTCCTGCACAGTCTTTTCCGGCGTGGATTTGTTCGGGTGATGATTGCAACTAGTATCTCCGGGATTCACTGATGTGTAAATACCGCTGTTGACCAATGACTCCATTATAGGTACATTGGCTTTGGGAATCAACGCACCCACCAAAACTTCTGTTTTTTGTGGCGATTCCTCATTTTTAACTGCTCTCATGGTATGTCGTTTCTTATTTGCATAAGAATGCAATGTTTATATCCAATGCAGTATCGTCAATGCGCAGGACGTGCAGGACGCCGCGGGTTTGACCTCAAGGGAAATGTCATCTTCTACGGCTTGCCTTTGGATCGGGTCCAGCGCCTCGTCATGTCGAGGCTACCGTCGTTGGGAGGGAACTTTCCTCTGACTTCCACTCTTGCACTTCGGCTACTCAATCTCCTTCATGGATCAAACAATGCAGAGGTTTGCGTGAAGGCAATCAAGAGCATGGTTAGCCTGCCTCATCTTGTAATAAAGTCCCCCATCGGACGAGAGCAGCTCTTACATCACTTGAGGTTCAGCATCGAATACTTGAGGCGTAGTCATCTTATCGATCAGACCGGGAGACCTCTCAATCTGTTTTCCCTTGCGAGTCATCTATACGTAGGTGTATCTCTATTCCATGTATTTGTCGACCCTATTGACATGAATTTAGTACACGGAACCTAGCAACTTCGCTCTTGTTGAGCTCATGCGCAGTGGCGTTCTACACGCAATCTGCAGGCAGACGGACTTAGAAAAGGCGAAGAAAGACTTTATGATCCTCATGTGCAACCTCTTCGGTCGCAAACAGCTTGCGAAATCATTCTCGACGAAGAGAAACATTGACATGCTCCAAGCCAAATATCCATCCATGATCATTCTTCCGCCCCTCCCTGATAAGGCCCAGAAAGTACTGAAGGCCCACGACCGCGAGATACTACGCATATTCACATGCTACGCTCACGCATTCGTAATGCAATACAAGGACGAGCTAGGAGCCGACGAAACACTGCCGTTGAGCGGCGAACGTGTCAGGAGACACGAAACCAGCGATTACAACCCCTTCCGAGGATATCTTCAAAGCAATGCTATTCCAGTCCATGTACGCTCTGCTTTCGTAGCAAACTCCGGGCATGATGACTCCTTCGAGAACGTTGCGGAGCTCACTCATACCGCTCGTGCTGGCCTACACCTGAATGGGCATGCCATACCCTCTATGTCGCAATTCACTCATACGGCCTCCAATGCCTTCCAGCATGCCTTAAACGCCCATATTCTCGACTTCTACATTCATGGTCAAGTGGCTACCCTCAATCGTGCGAACGGAATCCGCCGTGGGGATGTGTGGTATATTTTGCAGGACTTCGACCTGACTCTGGCCGTTGTGAAGTCGTCGTTGGAACAATTCTTGACTGGGAAAACATCGAGCGACCTTGAAACGTCTTTAGGACCCGATTTACAAGCAATGGATGATGAAGTTGGAAAGAACACTAGCGTACGCAAAATCGTCCACAAGCTCGAATCGCGGAGGATCGCCGAGTCATGGGACGACTCCTCAGATGAAGGAGATGATAGCTCGCTGGATGTGACACAAGATCTTGCTAGGGTCGTCTCCACCGGCCAGGGGAATGCGAAGAAGATCGACGATGCAGATCGGAGGGTCTATAAGGTTGTCAGTGCCGTATGCGAAGAATTCCGAGAGAAATACAAGGCCATGTGGGCCTAGAACAAATCATTCTAAGATCTCAATTGTGTCTACTTACGTCGCTTCAATTAAACTACTACACTGTCCAAAGTACTACTTTCTTTGAAATCCTGTCAAGCTATGTTGTACAAAAACAGTGGCTTCAGGGCGTATGCTGTTTACAGCTCTACCCGTAGTGAGGTACGAGGGAAGGTTAAAGCCCTGTCTTCGTATAAGCAAAAGCGACGTGACCTGTAACACGTCACGCTCACCTCTTTCCTTCGACCTCGACACCAGGTGGGGCTCGAGTCGAGCACACAGCGCGCTGTACACCAGCCGCTTCTTTTTCGCGCACGCACGCTCCCTTTTTTCTTCTCCAAATGCACAGCCCGCAGTGCTCAGCACTGTTGCCCATAATGCTACGCTACACAACATATGCTCAAGCCTCAAGGATCTCGCAACTCACATGTTGTGATTATGTGTTCAGGTCTCGTTAACAACCGACATACAAAGAGTGCAAAACACGGCTTTTATTTGCAGCCGCTCACCTACGTTCATCTCAAGAGCCTTGAACTGCCTTGAATGTATACTATCCCGATGCATACTCTCAATAGCGTACCTCTAGATATTGTCCTTCACATCTTTGATTCCTGGGACCTAAAGATGTTGTCGTTGCTGTTCGCCAGGTCTGTGTCAAGATATTCCGTGTCCTGAGTTGCACTGATCTCAACATTCCCTAGACATGCAAATTCCTCCACGAAGCATCGCTGAGTCGCTCAGTATGGAAGGTCCTTTTACAGGTTGTTTGCACGGACAACTTCATATTTCCGCGGACCTTTTCTACAGATCATATGTTGCTCAGGCTTCAAGAGCTGGAGCATGCATGCACGTCGCCAACCAGATTTGTCAACTTCTTGAGGGTACCGGCCGAAGAAACTCTCTTTTCAGGCTCCTTCTCTCAAAAATGGCTTGATCTCTCCGGCCCTGCTTATAAGAGTCTAGGCTAAGACGAATCATGCAAGTGCCAACCCCAAACCAAGACCAAACCCATAGGCTACTAGACGACGATTCCCGCCTTTCCTTTGGCGCCTCTTAGGGGCCAGCAATTTTGCGCGTGTCTGGAATGCTAACCAATACCTATAGACCGCTATGACGACGATCTCCGCACCGGCCACGCTGTTTTTCCACATCTGAATCGCTCCCAGAAAGTTTTTTGATTTCATCCCACCGAGAGACATTGAACAAGTGGAAATCGATTAAAGCATGCAATGTGTAGAGGAGAGGAAGCATGTCAGTCTGCGATGAATACTCGAAGGAGGGTGAGGCGAGTGAGTTGAGAGAAGGTGTCTTTCAGGTAGTGTTGCCGCGGCTCGGCTAAAAAACCCCAAGCCGAGCTAGCCGAGCCGATTTTTAGCCAAGCTGAGCCATCATTTAGGCAAGCCGCTTGCCACTGGCTTGAAAGCCGGGCCAGCCGCTTGCCCACGGCTAGCTGTCCTAAAATGGAAAACACACATTTTAGAACGTCTGGGACCACAATAAAATAAAATAAATGACTCCATAGCACATTAAAATTCACAGAAAGGTCTTTTTTCAATTTCTCAGCCAAATGAGGGTATCTACAATGTCGAAGGAAAGCAGCCAGACCAGCTTGTGACATTGTCACAGACATGTGTGACGACTCTGTAACACATCACCCAAGTCGCGGTTGTTGTTTCCAATTCGTGTATGATAGACTTCAAATTATTTATTTTTACTCTCATGGTATGCTTAAACTCAAATCTTAGAGACTGTGAGGTGCTTCATGGCCCGTAGAAGGTGCGAGCATCCTAAAATTCGACTTTGTTTAGAAATTCTTCCCAATGTAGACCGGCTAACCGGCTAAGCTATGACTGAGCGGCTAGCCGATGGATCAGCTCATTAGCCAAGCCATCAATTTGTAGTTAGCCGGTATAGCTGAGCCGTAGCCGAGCCAAGCCGAGCCGTGGCAACACTACTTTCAGGCGCCCAATGGTCAGGAAAATGTCCATATCTGGTATATCGGAAGAATCGATGGTCAACTGGCAAGGGGTTATAGCTTCGTAAGCAAGGTCTTCAAGTGCAGGTGTGATGTGGTCGAAGATGTTCGCCACCCCCATCGAAATCTTTGATGATCGAGAGATCGAGAGTATCTTCAGATGTGTTAGGGTCACACGATCGACCACCACGAAGGCGGCTGTTGTATGACCGTAGGTCTTTTTGAAATTCTAATTCCAGGGATTGTAGATTCGACTTGTACCAGGTATTGGTCTTACCTCATGCGCAAAGACGAGTATCAGCCCGTATACTCGCTACTTATGAGGTGGAAGTGGTAGGAGATGTGTTCGAGATTTTGCCATGGGAGCAAGATGTCAAAAATCATAGAAGGTTAACGAGAGGACAGGCAAACGTCACATCCCATAAACTTCTATGACCAAGACGAATTGATATTCCTTCTTGTAGGTTCAGTTGAATTGCTAGATGCACGGTGCACAAGACTCACCGATTCATGGGTGTCCCAAAAAGTCCACAATTGCCAACACGTCAGAATCAGCCATGTAACACAACCTCCCAGAAGCAGAGCACAACGACGAGCGATAGCGTTCGACCACGGGCATCTGGAATATTGCTAGTGTGGGCAAAAACTGCGACACCGGTTCTTCAGTGTCAAGAGGCGCAATTTGGATATTGAGACCGGTTGGCGCGCTCCAGTAGAGGACTATGTGGTCATCGGAGAGGCGATAGTCCTCAAGAAAGCCCTCATCTTCAGGCAATCGAAATGTGAACATTTTCTTCATCCTTTTTGGTGCCATATTGGAACCATGGCTCGGAGCGTCTGTGTCAGGAGAAAAGTTGACGCGATATCGAGTCATTTCGACAACTTCATGCTGACAGACATCAAAGTAGAAGTCTTGAGTGGCTGATGAGTACCAATGCCTGAAAAATTCATAATTGTACAGAACGCCAGGTATAATTGCGTTCTCAAGGTCAAAGTGGTATCGGGGCCGCAAGTTCTGCACCTCATTTCCGAGTAGGCTTCCAATAGGATGTAGAGGAGGAACATCCCAGATTGTTATGCCAGTACCGTCGCCTACAATCAGATAGTTGTCCTTGAAAGAAAGCTGAAATTTGAAGTAAGTCTTGGAAAGCGTCGGACACTCGATTAGCTTACACTTTCATACTGGCCCAATGTTTTAATCGCCCAGATTGCCCGTTCGTTGGTAGTAAAATCCCAGACGCACATCCGGCTATTGAAAATCATTGCCACCCTATCTGAGCTAACTTCGTACTGATCACAGTGTACTCCGTCCAGGTCGACAGTGAGAGTGCCCATGACTTTAAAGTCCGGTACGGAATCCAAGGGATTTATTCTGTATACCCTCAATTCTAGTTCACTGTATTAAAATGAGCCACAAAGGAATATAAATCCTGTGTATTGGAACTCACCATTGCGGGCCCTCTGAGCCATCATCGAGGCAGGTGAAGACGTTGATCTCCTGTCCGTCTTTGGTAGGGCATGGGTCTAGTGCCAAGCGACCAGCGCGCTCAAGCTCAACTGACGCAAGAGGATAAAGACAGGGGAGATGCTTGTGCCCTGGATTTTGAAGATCCCAGAGATGGACGGAACTCGAGTGGTGGGTGAAAAGAAAGCGCCCCCCTGGAACAAGATACAGGCGCACAACATCGCCCATGTAGCCGAGGTCTTCGTACACAGGTGCTTGTACATCGACGTCTTTCCTGGAGAAAAAAGGCAGCGCATCTCGGTGCTTCCGAAGATGACCTATAAACCTCGTTGGTGATGTTGCAGCGTGCTCTAGATCTTGGAGAGTCATTTCACCCCACTGGAAGGTTGGAAGGAAGATACTGTTCTCAGAACACTGGGTCCTCAAGAGTCTTTTCCACAAAGCGCGACTGAGTGACGCGGCATGCAAGACCTTGCATGTCTTTACAATGGTCAGCTGCAATGGGTATGTCGAAGCAATACAGAAGCTAAATACATGCCTGTCGAGGTCCCAAGACAATATCTCGCGGTTTCAAGAGTTCTAGAACGTGAAGGATAACGTCGAGAGGAAGCAAAGACAACATTGGAAGGTGTCTGCGCTGGAATGCCCAGCTAGACTCGTGACCAGTCGGGAGTACGTCAGCTTGCAGCTTCAGAAACAAGGAGGACCTTGTGTTCTCCGACTGGTACATCTGAGTTTAAAATGGGGGGTCATTGCGTTACGTCAAAAATCTGTCAGGAACGTTCGAAAGGAAGGTCTCAATTGGAAGGTAGGATATATAGGGAAGTATCCCCGAGAAATCGTTGCAAAAATAGATTTCCGTGACCTCAACACGAGCGTCTATCAGCTCTTCCCGCTCATTGTTGACAGATAGTACGATAGAACGCTCTTTAAAACTTGGATAAGGACTATATATTACCATAAATCAAACTACTGAACAATTTGAACATGAAATCACCATCCACTGCTGGTACTTATTGATTCTACGTCACGATGACTCGAAGGCACGCGCCTTTTATTTCGCGCACCGTACACGGAAGGTGGAGAGTCGTAATCCGAGGAGACCCAGCTCATGTTCTTTATTCTTGACCAAAACTACCAGGACTCCTTAGTCGCAGCTGGTACAACGAGTGGAAAGGCCCTACCATTGACAACGATGCACATTCCTACTGGATTCCTATTGAACTGGGCCCGGAGTCCACATCTCCGTTTCTTACAGTTCCATATGTTTGACGGGCGTTATTCAATTTAATTTATACTTGCGCAGGGGGTTTCTCACTCTGACGTGGTAACGACGCACCATTGATTGGTTATCGCTTTTCGTCTGTCCTCAGCTACAAAAATCGGCCCGTGTTGAACAAAAGGCGATTCCTTGGACTAGGGGGTGCCTCAAGATAAAAATTAAATGTTTCTCAAACTATTAAAGGGCATGAAGGTTGAAAGAACGGTGTATTTCGTTTGCGAGAGGGCATCCAATGGTGAATATTCAGTGCCTACGCTATTATTAGCTACTGATTCTCGGGGATACTTCCTTATATATCCTACCTTCCAAATTTGGCTGTTTCTTTCGAACATTCCTGACAGATTTTTGACGTAACGCAATGACCCCCCATTTTAAACTCAGATATACCGGTCCCTCTATCGAGGGCCTTTCAGGCGTCACCTCATCGAGGGATCGGTCACCGGTCTAATGCCCAGCATGTTGCCGCCCAGTGCGCCGCGACTGGTCTGCGGTTTGTGGGGAGTTCGGGCCGTTTCACTTGACTTTGCCTTTGGTGGCCAAACATCTGTCCACAAGCGGCTCTATACAGGCCGCGGTGGCTGGAAACACTGACATAATAATAATACTCGTCAAAGCGGGTTTTGGATGCTCGACAGCCGAGTGAGGATTCCCGAACACTGAACAACCGTCTTCGTGAAGGGTACGCGTAATGCAGACTCGAACCCTAGGCACATTAGCAAGGCATCCTCGCCTATGGCAGTGGTCCCAGATTTGCTCTTTCCTGCTTCGATATCGCAGTCACACAAGTCAGTTCTCGAACTTGTATGCATTCGATATTTCTCCTTGTCGTGAGCTCGTCTCGTGAGAGGACTCTGCCACTCGCACTTGCTTCAAAGGCTCTGCGCCTCTCATATTTAACGACCCCAAACCATGGCCACCCATGAGTCCTTTATGGTGGTACAATTTTAAAAAACTTAATGGTAAAATCCGAGTTTGGTCAAAGCATGCTTCATTGAAGTTGATGATAGGTATATATGGAATCACGCCGTTCGACTCGCCCTCGTCCTTTGATATTTTCTCTTCTTTCTTTCCTAGTCTTCAACGGCACAGCTCAGCAGTATCATGGAGCATATCTTTTAGATTCACACTGTGATTGAACGAGAGAGATAGCCTCTTGGTCATGATTCTTGCTCGATATGACACCTTGCAATCTCTGGATGGAAGATGGTATTGGTTTAATCGTGGTATGAGAATGCTTATTTCGGCCTTTCAGACCTCTCATTTCTGTTCGATTAGCATTCTTCTCTCTCTGTGTCGATTCTATCGTCCAATTTATCTAACACTAAACGTTATTTACATTTCTCATTTCGATTCTGTCCCAGAGGAAGTTTTTATAGTAAGCAACCTTGTGTTTGCGGAACGTAAACTAAACATCTGTATAGCCAATAGCAGACCCAACAATCTCCTAGGTACATATATCTATCTTGGTTTTCACACATTTTAAAGAGAAATATCATAAAACTATATCAACCTTCTCGCCTCCAATACCTGTATCTTGGCATCCGAGAGCATGGACGTCTAGCAGGAGGGAATGCTTCCACTCCACGAGACATATTTTCCCCCCGCCAAGGCAACATAATATCCAGTCTCGAGCTTGGCCCAACCACTAAATTCCAAGAATAAAAGGCTTCAGCATATCGGCCTCGGACAAACGACGGAGGCACACTTACGCGTCTCCTTCAATCACAGTCGTGTCGGTACGTGTGAAGCAAGTGATAATGATGGAGTCACCCTTGGAGTAGGTCCCGATGGTGGTGCAGGTGGTGCGAGGACAGGTGCGGTACCTGAGCCCGTCGACTTGCACGGTGCCGAGGATTCTTGCACGGGCCTCGAGGGTATTCCTCTCAGCAAGGGCAGGCTCTGGATTGTAGGAATAGGAGGTCGGCTCGGGCTTAAAAGCTGGCTCTGGAAGGGCCATGACCGCGGCTGGTACCGCTGCAAAGAGGGCAACGAGAGCAAGAGAGAATTGCATTGTTGGTGAGTGGTTGTTGCTTTGGAATAGCTGTGGTATTTTTTCTGCTGACTCTGGGTTTCGTGGTCAGCCTTTTATACCTTTCAGAAGGTTTTTTATTATTACTGAAAGTACAAGTATTCCGGCGAAAACTCGGCGTCCACTCAACTGGTGAAGCGCCCAGGGCCCTGTTCATCGATTGCCGTTCGGCCATCAATAAGATAGTGTGTCGATAACTTCATATCGTGTAATTTGGGCATGAAGAACAACATGCTAATCGGGAAACTCGGGCGCCAATACACGCGCAGGGTTCGTCGGATGAGCGCCCAACGAACAGGGTTCCAAGTTCCCCGAGGAAGAAGCCAACACACAAAGATCAAATCAGAAAGCTGCGAAACTCTACCGTTCTGCCAGTAGTATATAACAGCATATTTCGTCAAAAATTTGACCTCGCAGGATGTTGCGAATTCTGTGGGGGTAGGTACCAAGACTTATGTGTTTTGTAAGCTAAGTACGTAGATTAGACAATATACAACTTACGGCCAGATGGCTGGATCCAACGTGTTTGTGTTGGGTATAGGTCCTGGTAATAGCTTTGGTAGGAGCTTGGTGAGCCTGGTAGGAGCTTGGTAGGAGCTTGGTTGGAGCTTGGTGAGCTTGGTAGGAGCCGGGCCAGTAGCCATCAGGGTTGTTGAGGTAAGCTGCACATTTGTGGAGCTTACATAACCTGCCTCCCGCCATGAGCGCACAATGTGATAGTGAGCGGCATGCGGGAATAATTGCCTGATATGGATAATCATGGGCACGGAAGGGCGGGCTGTTGACGGCTCGGCAGTATGTCGCGGCTAAGTAGGTGGTCAAGCGCATTACTAACTTGGGTAACTTGGGACCCTTAGGTGCCATCAGACTTACCACCAAGCCCTATCAAGCTACTGAGCGACCTGGACCACAAACATGTAGCCTCCCTGACTTGAGTACTACATTATGCGACTTCAACGTAAAAAAGGGTACTCCCCAGGAGTTGGGATCACATTGGACGTCGCCCGAATACTTGATGAAATTTGCTGTCATAATAGTAGGCTGTCAAATGGTTATCTGCGCGGTGATTAAAATAGGTGCGTGAGCAGCTCCGGGCATCCGCATACGTTGACCTACATCCAGGGTTTGTCGGAATGGCCGCTCTGTCAGTTATCGAGTGGGGTCTTGGTAATCCGATAGTAGTCCTCCATCTTATGATATAGGTCTTCCAACGTCCAGTTTGTTTTATCGACGAGATATCCAGTTTAGCGTTGAAAAATAAATATACAAGCTCGGGGCATCCTCAGTCAATCATTGGTAGGTGACCACGAGACGGAGAGGACGAGAAAATTAAAATTTGGTATCTAACGGGGTAATGCCTTGCAAAGAAAGAATAGCGGTTCACTTCCTTGTTTCGCGACACTCCAAACCAAATAAAACACGAGTCGCAAAAGGCAACCTCGTCTGTCCTCGAGACGAAGCGCGACGAGTTCACCTTCTACCCCTTCACCAAGTCTCAACCTCTTCCAACAACCAGTTTTGCTTGTCCCATGAGAAATCCACTCGGACACTAAACAATAGATCTTCCAGCTCTGGGTATTCAGCAATTTGACTTGTTAGAGTGTTGACATCAAGATCGAGAGGAAGCGCGGGGTAGACCACATTTTCAACGCAGAGAAATACGTTTCTCAGACGGGAGGGTATCTGAAGGTTTCCGGGATGGCCGTTTGAGCTATTCGCCTGCGGTTTGCTACGTGAAAGGGCGAAAGAGATGAATTCATCGTTCGAAAATGGCACCATCGAACCCGGCGTTCGAACGAGTCCTTGGATCTCAACGTAGAGATGGAACACCTTCAGCCTTGGCAGGATTAAAACTTCGATTGACTTCGGGTCGTACGTGAGCCCTTTGATGAGGTCAGCGTATGACCCAACCTGCACGTCCAACGCCAACTCCTCCACGAATGGCATACGATGAAGCATCTCGAGCATCATCTCGCTTGGGATTATCTGATACCCTAGTTTGAGGGTTCGGAGGTTGCACAGTTGATTGTATAAATGATCATGTTCCGGTGCGATTGGGTTCCACGTGAAGACCTGCGGCGAGGTGTATATGTGGCTGTATAGTCCGAATTCTCGTAGAAACGGGAAATTGAGAGGTTTGAAGAAGCTTGGATTTGTGGCATCGCAGATGGTGATTTTGAGGCTTTGGAGATGAGATAGTGTGCTGGAGATTGGTCGGGTGGATAAAATCGAGGGAGAATCGTCGTCGTCCGATTTGATGCTGACCTCCAGAACCTCAAGGACCCTACAGACTTCAGCGAGATCATAAAAATGGATGGACGAGATCCCATGTAGGACGATAAGATGCGTGAGTTGCCTCCATGGAAGTTGAAGAAGTCCTCTTCCATGCCCAAAATCTAGGATGACCCTTCGGAGTGCCGGCGCTTGAAAGAAAACCCCAGATACATCGAAGATATCGGAGTCGACAAACTGTGATTTAAAATGCAAATCCTGCAATTGGGAAATGGTCGTGCTGGGGAGGTCACAGAAGAGAGACCTAGCGTCCAGATTCCACCCGCTCCAGTAAAACTTGCGGACCCGCGATGCGCCTGCTAGAAAACAGGAGACTGCAAAGTGGATCCAATAGAACTCTACTTGACGCAGAATCCCCAGCTGAACACCGCGATCTGCCACATTTGCTGCGGAGATGTCGATCATGAGATTTACAGGCAGGGTTTGGGAATTGTTCCACCATAGCCTGCACTGCTGCTCAAGTACTTGGCCGACAAGCGTCGCTGCATCCAAGCTGGTAGATTTCGGGCACACAGTTTTCATGTTTTGCCACAAAGGCGGCGTGTGCGTTGCAAAGCGTCTCCAAGACGAACATACGTGAGTTAGAAGAAGAGGCGCATGTCGTGGATGTAAGGAGCCATATTTCTGGTTTGGGAGGCAATGACGAAAGATTTCTGCTATGATTTCTTTCGGCAAGTTGGAGAAGAATGTCATAGGGATGCTTGTTCGCGATGTTGCTATGAGGTTTGACATTTGGAGGACGAGCCACAGATCTGAGATCATATGATTTAAACTTAAACTTCTAAGCTGCCGTCGTCACGTGTCTCGACGACTCTTCTGCTTTCAAATTCCACTATAGGGCTGCGTATCTAATCGGCGATTATATGCAAAGTGTATATTACGGGCGTAACTTACTGTAAATTACACATAAAATACTAGTCGAATTTTGGGGCATGTATTTATACTATTCCGGTCCGGGATATGAAAGGGTTCAGGATATGAAACTTTTCACTTTGAGCATGCTCCCGTCGTAGTTGGGCCACCAAAAAAATACTGCTACATTTCTAGTCACCGCATAGTCTCGTAAATGTAGTTTATATAGCTGATAATCAGGAAGCGCAGGTAGGGGACTCGAAATACCGTGTTTTTATATACATGTAATGGTGGCTGTGCA
>Ga0247742_10001051_pt1 | contig 20174 bp, 24 predicted proteins | sample UWRJL208509C2_FD_180944 | JGI IMG/M metagenome (GOLD analysis project Ga0247742, IMG submission 180944) | Plant litter microbial communities from Arlington Agricultural Research Station in Wisconsin, United States - UWRJ-L208-509C-2 | ecosystem: Environmental > Terrestrial > Plant litter >... | reverse complement strand
ATCGTGCAGGCTCTGAGGTACTGACCGTGCGAAAGAGACAACGACTCGCGTTAGATGAGACATGTCTCCAAAGTAGGAATTCTCACAGTCAGATTAGTGTAGATCCCACGGTCAGTACTTGTTGAAGGCTTAGAATTAAAATGACTACAAAAGCAAGGGGGCATGACCGTGGGGAAAAATACAAAGGTCTCCGTTAGAACCCCCAACCGCTGAAATGAACGAGTCTTACTGCGTAAGAACTCGTAATTGAAGTACCATCACGTGTGAAAGCGCAACAAATTGGTCCAACGTATGTTTGATACTGCAATTATAAGGAACCCTTTGGTGATTTACTACAGCCGATATTGAATATACAGCCATTTAATTATAAATATCACAGAAATACTCGAGTAGTCCTTGCAACGAATCAAGATTTCATGAATTCGGGGAATCTGCCTCTACGGGCACAAATCCCTCCATGCGGCTGAAAGACACACATTCAGATGATAATTCCATCAAATGTCAAAGGCGACTTACTCGGAGGCGGGGGCGTCTCATTTTGGACCGTGTCTATGTCCTCTCCGAAAACAATCGCAAAGCCCCTGTAAATAGAGCAAACCTGTCAGTTATCACGACAGAGAAGGCATTCAGACCCAACTCACGTATCGAGATGCCAGTCGATGTGGCTGAGATGAATGAAATAGTAAGTGTCTGCAGAATGAAAACGATGGAGAGAACACACCAGTGCAGAATCCATGGGCCTGGATTATCTGTCGTGAAACGGATGGTGACATTCTCGGGCGCTGTGTTGCCTATGCTGACAACGTCTCGCCTCACTGGATTCTCGTAGTTGTCCGAAGTGCTACCCGCACTACGTATGACGGAGAATGCATGCTAATAAATCGACTGTCAGTAAGAAGAGATATTGTCAAAAGTCAAAGTACTCACCCCGTGGAGATGAATAGGGTGCTAATGAATATGTTCAGCTTCAGTAGATCGATAATAGAAAAGGGTCCAACTCACAGGAACAGGCCCTCCTACTAAACCTGACGGTATAGAAATTTCGATAACCTTGTCACGAGGCAACAGGAAAATGGACCCATCGGGGAGTAATTCCTGGGGAGATTTCGAGCCACTCAAGATATGGAGCAGAACAGGAACCGTAAGGCTCGGGTTGAAGGTCTCGGAGTTGGTAGTTAATGGGGCCATCCCAGGAATAACGGTGGTACCACCGACAGTAAACTTCAGGTCACCGTTGGCGTTAAACAAGACGTTCAAATTGATATTCACATCCGCCTGTCCACGTCCATGGACACCAGGTGCTCCGGGATTGGTGAGGGGCCGAAGGCTAGTCTCTAACATAGGATTGCTGACCGAAGAGACTGTGGTGGGCTCTGCGATTGGGGCAGTATTATACCTCAAAATGGCGGAATTGATACCGCCAGCAAAACCTGTGGTGCCAAAATTTGGATCGGCCCGAATCCAATAGTTTCCTATGTCCTTGTTAGCATTCAGGACAAAGGAATATCGCTGGCCGGCAAAGATTTCAATTTGGTCCACTTCGTATTCTTGGACGTTCTCAGAGTCGACCTCGATGATAGTCTGGAGAGCAAATTAGTGCTAAAAAAAATTCACCCAACTGTTTGATAAATACCATTGTGTGGCCATCGATAGAGAATTTGTAGCTGGGGTCGCAGGAGAGAGACACCAATCGGAAACGATATCGCGTGTTATGCTCGACCTTAATGACCGCCAAATCCGATGCCGGTCCAAAGCCTGCGCGTCCTAGGCCGTTAATGAGGGTTGAATTGAAGGTTGGGAAAAGGAGCGTCGGAGCAGGCTCTTGGTACCTAAAATAACATAGGGACAAACTCAGGACAATCCCATTTGAACGGTTATGAAACCAACTTACCAATCAGCAAGGGTAATGACGGTTGATTCTGTTCGAAAAGGTATATCCATTAGCTGAAGTACGTCGAGGTACGAACCATGATTCCGTACCATCATCGATCTGATATCTAATGAAAGGGCTTTAACACAACTTTGAGAAGACCAAAAAAAAAGACGACTCACTTGTCTTTGTGAGGATCTGCTGGATCGTATACAACCATTGGACCTCGAAGACCGTCGCAATATTGAGTCGCTGGTGGCGATATTTCAGAAAAACCGGGTATTGGGAAAGCTAAGTAGCTCACAATGATGGGAGTGATACCAGAATGTGCCAGCCTGGTTGGCAGCCTTGAAGACGTATTCGAAGGAGTTTCCAGGAGCGATTGGGCACTGCGTTACTCCAGCAGGACCATCTGCCCAACTGCTGCCTCTCTGGAAGAATCCGTGCCAATGCTGTGGCACAATAATCAGGCATAAGTCAGAAATTTTAAGAAGGCCAAGTTACAATTGTAGTGCTTGTCAACATCGTTGTGTCGGTCAGACCATCAATGACATTGAGATGGAATGTATCGTCCTAAGGAAGCATATTAGTTTATAGTCGCAATTGATAAAGATGACCAAGTACCTTCTGGCCTTGAATCAGAGGTCCCGGGAAAGAAAGCGAATTTGCATCACTCCCTGCGAGAACAGCTCTGGATAGAGAAAAAAAATAGGCATCTAATACAGAAGATATCGAAAAAGACTTACGATCGACTGAAGCCGTTCGGGGTGACGACTTTATTCCCGACGAAAAGATTAGTGTTGGGACCGATTGCGCCCCATACTTGTGTGATAGAAGCTAGTCCAAGAAGCCCCGTGAGTGAGCGCATATCTGTTAAATGCCTCAGAAGTAGTTGATGAGCCACCGAAGATTCGGCGTTCTCTTTTATACGCATCCTCAGTGCGCCGACGTGTGAACACTGGAGTCATCCTGACGGCACTTGAAGCAAGAGAAAACGAAATGGTAGTATGCATAGTAAGGTTCACTGCCTGCCGGGCAGTGATTACAACAGATTGTTAGAATTATGAATCTCAGATCCAAAGAGGGATATAGATCACAGCCGTTTCGTCTCGTCTAGTCCTAAGGCAGACATCGTAGCACATGGCAAAGTCATCAAGACATTGCCCGGGAGGGTTTGAGCGCGGACAACGGAGTGATGCACAAGTTAGTAACCGCAGCAGAGATTGGATTGGCAAATAGCCGCCCAGTAATCATTCGCATATGCATCCGAGCACGGAAGCTCCAACGGACCCGAGTGCTCCCGAATCATTCTGTTAAACAAGCTTTGTCAGATGCATACTACCTTCAATGAAATTCTTACCCTACGCAAATCTTGGGTCTAGGATCGGTCTTCTAGATTTCTACCGAAGATACTGCGGTGCCGGCGTGTAGGCTCTCTCTGTTGTGCTGGGAGATAATTGCCAGCGACATCAAATCTTGTACGTTTGTAACGAGTCTTCCCGATGGGGAGAACTAGGATTAGAGAGACTTTACAAAGAGTGATTGTCAGGACGGCGAATGTACCGCGCAAGTGGTAGAAATCTTTCGGCCCACCAGGTCTTGACTCGAGCTCCGTAGCAGCCCTGGCCGACCGACCCGATCATCAGAGAGACATCGTGGTTTTCCATGGTTTCTAAAAGACCAGGAATAGCCAATTAACGGCCACAGACGGTGGTGAGAGACTCGAGGGCAGTGTCCAGCAGATCATTGGACTGATTTGAAGCAGCGTTGATGAAGTGCTGCATGGCTGGAAAAAAAACAACGGTTTGGCTACTGAAATCTGTGAAAACAGGGACTAACGTTTTAAAACGTCTAATCTTGAAACATTGGAATGCGACGAGTGCTAGCCCAGCTAGAACGAAGCTTCGGGGGACAAGAGTTCGGATGGTGGTAATAGTCATTGTCAACCAGCATGACCGCCCGGACCGTGCAACATTAGGCAGGCCACGATCCGTGTATGACCTAAATTTGCAAGTAGCGCCCATCATGATGGCAAGCAACTTGAACACAAAAAACTCTGGGATACAGCAACAAATGCATTCAAAGAATAATTAATTGTAGCCCCAAGGGCAGAGCTCATGGATACGTATATAGCACGAAACTTAGTAGTTGCAACAGATCTAACTTGCAATTACGACTAACAGATTTTACTCAAAATCTCCCGTATCACTAGCAGCATTCGAAAACTCGCGGCGGTCATAATCTGCCGTGTAAGGAATGTAGATTCTGCTTAGTATTATAAGAACGATTGTTATCAAAGAGGATGATTGGAGCAAATGATGCTCATGCAGCAGAATGCGGCTTTGGCTGTGATACCTCATTGATGGTACATAGGACGAATGGGTATACATTTGCCCCTGTTGAGTATGCTCTCTACCCGCGGCGGCATCGGGATCCGGGATGTATGAAGAGCTGTGTCATGAACCTTTTGTTTGCTGCGGTCCGTCAAAGATGCTCCATTAACCTTCGTGTTGGTGTGTAACGCAAGCGCGGAGATCTGCCGATCTCATTACCAATATTTATCCTGATTTTGCATTATGAGAACATGGTGAAAGACGTATAAACGCCATCATCAAGTAACAACTGTCTTCCTTCCCCAGAACATAGCATGCATCTCACCACTATCCTTCTTCTCGCTGTTCAAGCCCTTGCAGTCACCGCTGTCAGTAGTTTGGCTTCTTTACACTCTTTTAAACTCATGTCTCTCTCCAGCTTAGCCCTAGAGCTGTTGAGAAAGTTTTGGCCGCAGAGAGAGTCTATCACACCGTTATCAAAGAGTCACCTTTTTTGGTGGACCGAACTACCACCTTAACATGGACGTGAGCATGAATTATCCTCCTGGACTGGTATGAGGGGATTAATCTTTGTCTCTTATTCCAGCCAAACCATAGCTACGACAGGAAGCCAAACGACGACGCTTACATCCACCAAGATCTAGAGCGTTATTATTTGTAACACTACTTAGCGGATAATAGTATTAGTTGGGACAATTCTGCGTCTGTCAAGAGGTTCCATGACCGAATGAAATAATAGTCAAGAGTGGTATACCTATGAGAAAACGTCACAAATTCAATGAGGGACGGCTACGCAGACAGGAGTGCGCTAACGCACCTAGACGTGCTCGCAGAGCCGCCGAAGTAGGTAGTGCAAATATATAACTAAGAATTGAACCTCGCTAAGCGCCTGTCAAGAATTTCCGCATATAGGAGCTGGTGATGCGCCACCAAAATCATCGCAACCGAGAACAAGGACCTACATAGAAATCGTCGACTTGTGTAGCAAATATCAGACAAAGTGACGGACGAGCTTCATTTACAGAATTCTCTGAACTGGGTAGCGTTATAGCGATCAAGAATGTCTTGACTCATCTGGAATCAGAAATAAAACTTCGTAGTGATTGACAAACACAAATGGTGGGTTTTAGTTTTTTGAACATGGTGTGGCAGTCGATCAAGTTACAGGTAGCTTCAGTGATATATACAAGATTTGTACGACAACTTAGGAATAACTTTAAAACGAGTGAATAAGTCCAACCTTCAGGTTTCAAGGAAAGGTTTGGGGAGGGAGTGCGTCGAAAATCGGACAGAGCTGGTCCCAGGCAGCTAAAGGTCCAAGTTAGTATTGAATCAGGGGGGTCCGGAATTGATCGAAAGCACGCACTGGGCGGATTAGCATTGTGGACAGTGGCTACATCTTCCGCAAAGACGACCGCGAGCCCACTAGGAAAATGTGAACATAAAAAAAGCACCAGTAAAGCTCAACTTACAGTTCGAAATGCCAGTCAATGTGGCTGAACGGGTTCATTAGATAATAGCCAAGGATAAAATGAGAGGATAACCCACCAATGCATAATCCATGGACCGGGGTTATCGGTTTTGAATCGGAAGGTAACATTGTCACTGGTGCTCTCCCCGAGGCTCACGACATCTCTTCTGACGGGATTAGCATAGTTGTAGACAGAGCTTCCAGCACTTCTGACAACATCGAACGCATGCTGGTGAGGTAGGTCAGCTACAAGCAAAAATCCAATTAACAGTAGGCTTACTCCGTGAAGATGGATTGGATGCTGACGAAGAGAATGCCCATCAAAATCATCAACATCGTAAAAGATTCAGTTGAACGTACTGGGCTACCAATGGAACCGCCCGGAATTGAAATTTCGATGACCTTGTTAGGAGGTAGGACATAGACGGAGCCAGGAGGCAGCAAATCCTGTGCTGTTTGCGCACCGCTGATGATCTGTTGCAAGACCGGTACGGTGGGAGGGATGAAAGTAGCACCATTGACTTTAAACTTCAAATCGGTGAAGGGGAATTGGATGTCAAGATTGATGTTGACATCTGCAGCACCGAGGGTGGGTACGCCAGGAGCGCCAGGGTTGGACAGAGGGTGAAGATTTGTCTCCAGCATTGGGTTGCTGACAGAGGACGTGGTCGTCGGATCCGCAATACCCGCGCCCCAGTACCTTAGTATCGCGGAGTTGACACCTCCAACGAAGCCCTGAGTGCCAATGTTGGGTTCCGAACGAATCCAATAGTTCGCGACAGGTTGATTAGTGTTCAGCACAAACGAATAGCGTTGGCCCGCAAAGATCTGGATCTGGTCCACGGTGTAAGGCTGAACATTGATAGAGTCAACCTCGATGATGGTCTATTTCAAAAGAAGGCTTCAGCAATTGCAAATCACATGGTGAAAATAAAACAAACCATTGTATGGCCGTCAATAGAGAATTTGTAGTTGGGGTCGCAAGAGATAGAGACCAAACGGAAGCGGTAGCGCCTGTTTGGTAGCACACGGATGACAGCCAACGGAGAGGTTGGCCCGCCGGCATAGCGACCTTTACCATTGATGAGTGTCGCGTCTGCGGTGGGAACAAGGCCAGCCTGAGGCGCGACGACGTGGTACCTATGTTTTTCTTGAAAAATGGTCATGGAGAAGTGGACATTGCTCCTACCAGTCAGCGAGGGTGATCACAGTCGACTCTGAAAGAAGGGCAGCGTTAGAATACGTCGAAAGCTCGAAATTATGGATACCAACCATCGTCGTAATCGTATCTTGAGAACAAAATGTAAATTTCAGTCATTTGAACAAGTCAATAGATATTTGACCGACCGTGATCTATGAGGGTCGGAATGGTCGTAAACCACCATAGCACCTCGGAGGCCGTCACAGTACTGGGTTGCTGTACGGATATTAGAAATCGGGTAGAAGGCAAATACCAAGCTGAAAGACATACAGTAGTGAGAGTGATACCAAAATGTACCTGCTTGGCCTGCAGTCGAGAACTGGTACTGGAAAGAGTGGTTTGGAGCAATCGGGCACTGATTTACACCGACTGGGCCGTCAGCCCAGCTGCTACCCTTCTGGAAGAAACCGTGCCAGTGCTGAAGGTATCTCAGGTCAACAACGCCACAACTGACAGCCAAAAAAAAAAAAGGGCGTACAATGCTGGTGCTTGTCAACATGGTCGTGTCGGTTAAGCCATTGACGACGTTGAGATTTAAATTGCCCCCCTAGAGATAGGTTGTCAGTTTCAGGTAATTTTTAGTGGCGATGGTGTTCCAAACCTTGAAGCCGCGGATGAGCGGCCCAGGGAACGAGAGCGAGCTAGCACTAGCTCCAGCGAGGACGGCGCTAATGAACTGGTATTAGAGTCCATTTCCGCCTGTTCAAAAAAATAGGTGCTCACGATCGAGTGAAGCCATCCGGCGCAATGTTCTTGTTCCCGATGGCCACATTTGCATTTGGACCAATGGCACCAAACGTAGTGGCGGCGAATGAGAGTAAAATGAAGGACAAAAGAGAGCGCATGTCGAGCGAGATGTTGAGGACGAAATCGACGGTAGCTTGAGGAGAGATATGTAGACGATTACTCTAGTTTTATATCCATTCGAGTGTGCCAATTATTTGGGTAATTTACACGGATTCTTGAGCCAGCCGTAAGGTACTGTCGAAAAGAGTGTCGATGAAATCTACAACAGCCTCTCCCAGTTTAGATAGACATTAATTGATGAGGCGTCACAAAGGGGCATCTGATGAGGGGAAAGAGGAAGCAAAAGGACATACAAGGAAGTATGTCCGACTTCAAACGTCGAATCGTGCGCGCAGTTGGTGACATATTTCCACGTTCTGACAGCGTCGCAAAAAAAGCGCGCACCCGATCAGGGGCTTCAAGTTGGCAGCAAATCTTTGAACCATTTCTGATCTCGGGATTCAGCGATGAGCTGAAGTCTCGTTATTTTGTAGAAATCTGAAAGGCAGCACGACAGGTCGAAGAAATCCTTCACACGACGTCGCGGAGAGCTTTTGGGAGAGAACAAGTGAGATCTCAATTTCGATGGATTTGTGGCTTACTCACTGAAATTACGTCCAGAATCCAATCACAAAATATAAACACCATCTCGTCGAGAGACATATATCCCAACTCCCACCCCAAACATCATGCAGCTCAAGTACATCGTCCTCGTCGCCTGCCAGATTTTTGCGGCCACTGCCGTGAGTTTGCACGGGTACTGAACGATCCCCCTCACTGACATTGATCCTCGCAGTTGGAACGCAGAGCTGAAGGCGAAGTCCTGACTGCGACCAGATTCTACCGCACCATAGTTGACCAGAGCCCCTTCTTGGTCGAAAGGACTAGCACTGTAACTTGGACGTGAGTAATATTCGGTTTGCATTTGAGCAGGGAAATGCTCACCCAATACGACAGCCAAAGCGCCAGCATTACTGAAGCTCAACCCACAACCGCACCAACTCCGACCGTCGAGTAGGTTGCTCGGTTATGAAAACCAGCCGACAAGAAAGCTCGACTACACAATGGGATAGAATGAGATTCTTTGAAGTTATTGTTGTGTTCTTGTAAACCACTGTACAGCCTGTGTATCAGACTCTATACCATTCAGATTTCTTGATTGATAATGAGACAGCGATAAGGAAGCTAGAAAGTCATGGATAGAACCGCGAAGTACACCAGACAAAGTCATGGCAGTGAAGTCACGAGACTGGCTCAGAACTCTGTTGTTGCGTCTCCTTCGCTCCCAGAGCCCAAGCATCGCAGTTTAGCCCTAGTAGCCCTAGAGTTGACACGCATCAGAGACCTACGCTAGACCAAGTTTCATCCAGCGGAATCAGATAAATCACTATCCCGCCCATTCACGAAGGATTCGCAACAATCAGTTGTCATATTGTGGGATCGATACGGGAGTTAATTGTACACTGAACACGACAATGAGTCCGAGGTTGTAGTTGTCATCCAGGGCCAGCGGTACCGGCCAAGTTCTGAGTTCGACAAGAGTCCACCTCACACAGAGGTCGGCCAGAGCCTATCTTGAAAGCCGACACCATAACTTGAACGTGAGAGAACCTCATTTGAAATTTAACTGGAATACTCACTAGCGATAGCCAAAGCTTCAGGGTCCACCGTAGCTCAGCTCACAACCGCACCCACTACGAGCTCAATTCTATAATAACAACCCTGTTCCTCTTGACTTCGACTTGACAAGCATCACAAATGGTCCATTTGGTGAAGAACCCAGACCGACTTCATCGAGACTTCATCGAGCGGGGTATGACTACCAGTCGGCCAGTTATCCACGTAAGATACAAGGTGGCATCTTGTGGGAGCGCTGCGGTCGTACTAGAGTGCACCGAACAAAATTGAGCAGTGAATCCGGGTGTGGAGCCGGGATAGACATATCATTCAGGTCCAACACTACCGTCAGATCATTGTATGATAGAGCTCAGAGTAATGGAGAATACTAAACCCATGCAGGTGAAGGACGAGGATGAAGACGAAAACTCGTGTCTCGCAAGCCAAAAGGGGACTTTGTTTGTCAGGGGCCGCGCTGATCAACAAGCGCGCAGCCGTTGTTGCGGTGATCCCAGGCCTTGTCTCTCACATCGACTGCTTGGCCTGGAAGTTGCGCTTTCATCTGGATCGGTGTGGATTTCGCGACTACTGGCTGGAACCCACGACAGGGAGTATTCTCCGGTAAGCAGAATGATTGATATCGTTTCCACAACTCCGTCTTTCAAGATACATACTGATTTTGAACAGTCTGTTTCTCTCCGTACGCCCTGTTCCTAGAATATGGAGCAAAAGGACCATCATATTGCCGCTGCAGCCATCTCGCAAATTAAAGATCTACCCAATGAAATTCTCGCCCACATCTTTCTCATTGGAACAGAACAGTACTCCCACGAAACTTACTTCCCAATCATCGTTTCTGAGGTCTGCAGTCATTGGCGTCATTTAGCGCACATTACCCCTTTTCTGTGGCAGACCATCATTCCACCTCTGCATAAACTTTCGACAGGTGCCGACAGCGTATGCTGGACTGAAAAATGGCTCACTAGATCTCAAACTCTACCTATTTCTGTTGTCATTGATGACCGAAGTTGCATCCCTCAAGTTCCGGGAACCGACCAGCGTTCACGCGATGTCATCTCTGGAGTGTTTCTTGCGACTGCGCGCCATGTTGCTCGTGTCTATCGTTTAGATATATGGAGCGAACATCTCTCGTTGGACGACCTGCGTCAGATGATCCTGCCAGATCTACCAAACATCAACTTCAAACAGATTTCGCTATGCTTCCCGTACATTGCGAATACGCATGTGCACACAGGGTTGCATGACATCCGGTTAGACTGGCTGAGCGAAGTGGTCAGTCTGAAGAAAGTTCGTTACCGTGGAGTCAGACCACCGCTTGTACCCAACCTTACCTCTCTGGCGATACACTCCTTCCAAGCATCGTATTCAAACATCGAAACACTATTTAATTCTTCCCCGAACATCAGATCATTGGTGCTACATAAATTACACCCCCTCATAACTGCTATCTCGCCCTTCACGCGTGAAATTTGCGTTGCTTCGCTAGAGGCAGTAGCCGTCAGCCTGGCCCCTTTGCTGCCGTCAGAAACCGTGACTGGCGGGGTCTACATGTTCAGCTTACTGACCATGCCAAATCTCACCTATTTGGAGGTCGATGGAGAAGTGCCTATCTCTTCCGTCTTCCGATCATCGCTCTCTTCTTCCAACATCAAAACTCTAAGGTTATCCAGGAGACCGTCTGCGTCTGCGTGGTCGACCCAATCTGTGGTTATGGCCGATCTCAAATTACTCCATTCATTCACTGGTCTTCGGAACATCGAACTCATACAATGCGCACCTGAAGGCTTACTATCAAATACTGCTGACGCCCAACGCACATTGACGCGCAAAGCATCCATCAATTTTCGGCCATCTTCGACGAACAACCACGGCCTCGGAGAAATCTCGCACATTGCGCAGCAGGGTTTACACTGGTCGAACGCAACCTGCATCAAGGTGGACACACTGTCTGCTGAAGATATCATGCATTTGTGCAGGTTCGTCCAGTTACGTAAAAACATTCGGGCAGTTTACCTTCCCAAGGCGGCAAGGAGGCATTTGTCTCAGAGTCTATTAAGAAACGGCAACATCATTTTTCAGAAACCGACGTTCCTGAATCGAAAGACCTTATACGGCGAGGACTCGGATGGAGGAACGAGCGATGTTTATGACTGGCTCAACAGATTGGTAGATATCAGACTTCTGGGAACGCCAAGCTTTGGGATGCTTGACGGCGAGAAGTATCCATTACAGGAGCTGAGGTAGACCATGTAAGTAGCGAAGTCTAAAATACATATTCTTGACATGTTTGCCACTTTGTCTCTTCAAGATGAACGGAGCAAAGTCCCGAAGGTAATTGTTACACTCAGACTTGATCGACAGAAGGCAAATATTAGGCATATGGGTGATGGGTTTCCCGCAATGCATGACAGATGGTTTGATACTGACCAATGCAACGCTCCTGGAGATTCATTGTTTTGTTTGACTCTTCATCTTACCTCCTTTGTTAATGGAAATAGAAGGGTGTGTGTAGACTGATTACTTTCAGGCCTCACGCTGCGCCTGGAAGTCTGACTACGCATGTGGACGTATTATTACTTTCTGTCTGATAGAATATTACAACAGCCGGTCATCGGTCGTGATCCCCGATCATGGCAGGATCCAGCACCAAGTTCGCAGAATGATTCTTTCTTTGAGTCCAACGATGATGGTCAGCCAAAAGGCTCCATATACTTACAGAACAACCAGGACACCATCATATATCCTCCAGTTAAGGTTCGACCCTCATTTTGTCTTTAGATATGTGGATCATGATGTAACTAACCACTCTTTACTGTCTACATTACCCAAGTCAAATGAGAGACTCACGGGCTCTGGCTACGAACCAACCACACCGTCTAGTGCCATTGTGCGAAGACGCATCGAGTCCCTGCGCCGAGCATACACTCAACCCAATTATCCAGATCCTGCGCGGAGGCATCTATAACATTGAGGTCCGGTCGAGAACTAGTCGTTAATGGCGCGAGCTACTCGTGCTTTGTGAAGGTAGTCGATGCAATATTACCTTTTCCTCATTGCGCTCACTATCTTTCCAGGCAAGAGACGTTTAAGTATACTACAATCTTTTATCTCACTAAACTCACTGTCTTCCCAGCCAGTGCCGTTTTTTTTTATTGCGCACCCTCTCCTGGTATTGATGCATTATCATAAATATTTTACTTATTCGTGTGTAGCTGTATCAGCAGTGGCAGCGTTCGCTTGCACTCGGACTAGCAGTTCGTGCCGAGTCTGCAATTACTAGTATAGCTAGGCTTTCTTTTCTCACCCACCCGCCACTCCTAGAAATCAAAGCACACTCTTGAGAGCTTAGAAGAAGCTAAAGCGGCATTTCTCAAAACAACGCGAGTATCATCATGAATATATGCCATTCACCAGGCCGCCTGCTGTGGGCGCTATATTTTGCATCCCACCCACCCATTGCGATTGTCTCGACGGGTCCCTCAGGAGCTCCTGCCAGGCATAGAAACCTCCGGCTTCTTGCCCATGTATTACTTCTAGTCGCACTTCCGCTACCCCCTTCTGCCTCAGCGCTTAGCATAGAAAACATTTGATCTCGAAAAAAAGTGCTGTGGTTAACGGGGAACCTACATATGAATTTATCCCGTTCAAGCTTCAGTATACATTAAAATATCCAGATAGTACTTATATTTGGTCCAGTTTCAGCGATAAAGCATGATTCTTTGTGAAATTTGTTCAGTCTCAAAATCTACAAAATTAGGAATATCTCAACAATCTTTGTATTTTGAGCTCTCATGTTACTATAACCGTCTTCATTTGCAAAAATTCTAAGTAAATCGGTGGGCACGTCGTGTATGGAAGGCTTTTGACAGTCATGTTCGACTCATGTGTATTCAGGCAGTGTCATTCTGAATCTGGGTCACGTTCATGCAGCTTAGTCAGCTACATGACTAGTTTGCGGCGAGTTAAGCGCCCGTTTGCAAACCTCTTCCTGTGATCGTTAACATCGCGTAGATCGCTAATTCAGAATGTCAGCATCCTCAGCAGTACCGGGAAGCTCAAAGGCGATAGGCTATTGCTCTTCTTGCTACCAGCAAAACTGCCTTTTCAACGGAAATACCATCGCCTGCCGCAAGTTTGGCCTCGCTGATTTTGAGCAAGTGGGCTCGGCTTCGGTGGGTACCACCTACATCCAATGGTTCACTATTAAATCATTTCCCTGACCAGCAATATTCGGATACACCCGATGACTCGGATCGTTGGAAAGCTGGGTTGTTTCAGGATAATGCCTCGACTAAATCCTCGGATATCGTCCTCGAGACAGCGATATGTAAAGAGTGGGAGGCAGGGGCCTGTCACAAGGGAGACAAATGTAGATTTAGGCATAAGAAGGTATTCATCGACATTTGTCTGCATCCAATAGGAGCTCACCATCGCGTACTCAGACCAAGGCCCGCGCACCCAGCTCATCTTCGGGTAACTGGCTCGTCAATCTTGCTATGGATAATCACATGAAAGATACAAGACTTGGAGAGAGGCTGAGAGAGGAGACTGCTCAGAACGAAGCAGAGAATGAAGAGAAGAAAAGGAGAGCGGCTACTGAAGCGATGTTCAAAGATATGGGAAGACGCAGACGTCAAGAGCAGTCGAAGCTATTTGAGGAAAGGGAAGAAGATACACCAGAAGAGGAAATGGAAGAGCAACGAAGAGAAGAGGAACGACGGCTTGAAGAAGAAAGGCTCGAACGAGAACGAGAGGAAAGGCTCCAGAAAGAAAAGGAGCGAAAGGCGCTGGAGCTGGCGATACTGCGATACCACAAGCTACTGCAAATCAAGTGGAGAGAAGAAGCGGCCACTATCGAACAATATATTGTGCTCGAATCTAGCCTGGTCACCTACGGCGCCGGGCTTGAAATCCGCCATGTCATCCCCGGATACGACCTCTCACAGATCACACTCACCCATCTTCCTGTCGATGCAACACGCGACGACGTCATCGACCTTTTTGTCAAGCAACGCGTTCCGAGATTTGAGTTCTCTGTTTTGGATATAACTGGTCCTAGCAGGAATCGCAAAGCCACTGTCTTGTTTAATGCAGAGCAAGCCCAGACGATCGCTACTATGCTCCAAGGGAAACAGTTTCGCGATACGAAGCTGACTCTCGAAGTTCGAGACGATGCCGTTTGGACCACCGGATCTATGGAGAAGAACCGACCTTACCTGGCCGTAATGTGGGAGGAGAAGCAAGGCATCACGGATGCCCAGCAAGCTGCTCTTGCCGTCATCCGCCACCATTTGGCTAATTGCAATGGCATCCGGATGGAAACTTGCGAAATCCTTACCCCTGACTCTACAACCTTGGGAAGCAATCGCGTCATACAAAAGGTCGAATTCGAGACCTGGGTGGATCTCGAGCGTGGAAAGCAGGTTATTGAACGTTCTCGGCCACGAGAGATACCTTCGCTCCGTTCATGGAACCCAAACGCCAACCAATACTCGGTCGCGATACCATTCAAGCAATATAAAGCTCAGAAAGCTCAATGGACCGAGTTATCGCAGACCAAAGCTCCACGCGAAGCAAGACTCAACTTCGATATCTGTGGCCGTGAAGGGGTCTACATCTACCTTGAAGGCGACGAAAAGGTTGCGATGGGGGCTCTTAAAGTGAGGTTGGAGAAGCTAGCCCAGGGAGAGATGGTTGACGCCGCATCCTGGCATCCTTCGTTTGCATCTGCCGAGGACACGGCGGCTTTCTTCGATTCTGTGATGGAGACCACAGGAGCCTTTGTCCAAAGTGATACCAAGATGCGTCTACTGAGGCTCTACGGTACTCCCGATAGGATCGAGAAAGCCCGACAGATGATCGAGAAAGAGGTTAACCGACTATTGCAGCTGAAGACGAGGACGAGGTTGGACGATACTTCCTTGGATTTCTTCATGCGCGAAGGACTAGGAAAGCTACAGGAACTCGTAGGCGAAGACAACGTGGACATCAAGTCGACCTCGAAGTGGTCCGCGATCATGATACGAGGTGGAGAGGAAGCGACTCACCATTTCGAGAGGCTGCTCGAGGAATCCCAGGCAAGACCAGCTACTGCTGGTGTCTTGGAAATTGCCCCTGCAACGGCATGTCCTATATGTTACGACGAGATCTCTCATCCGGAGCAACTAGGATGTGGTCATATATATTGTTCGGGCTGTCTGAACCATTTCCTGACGACTGCAGCAGATGGGAAAACGTTCCCAATCGTCTGCATGGGCGATGAGGGAGCCTGCCAGAGACCAATCGCAGTACCATTCATCCGTCGGTTCCTCCCTGCGCACGCCTTCCGACGCCTCGTCGAAAATGCATTTGCTTCCTATCTCGAGAAAAATCCAGTCGAGTTCCGATACTGCAAGACTCCAGACTGTCGCCAGACTTACCGTCGACATAAAGGCGTCAAAAACGTCCATTGCCCATCTTGCTTCTTGATGTTCTGTAGTGCATGCGAGCATACGCATAAAGGCATGACATGCGAAGAATATCGCATTCTCACCGACACAGCGGAGCAGGAACGTCTGAACAATCAGTTGGCAGCTCAACAGGGCTACAAGAGGTGCCCTCGCTGTGCTATCTTGATCGAGAAAACAGCTGGCTGTAACCACATGTCATGCAAATGCGGCGTCCATATATGCTGGAAGTGTATGGGTGTTTTCCCGAGCAACGAGATCTACAATCATATGAGGAGTACTCATGGGGACATCAATAACTAACTGATCTTCAAACTGTACTCACTTATGGTGTATTGCACTCGTACAAAGAAGGTTTCCAGCACAGACAATTCATTTGCGCTATATATCTACTGTACTCATATTCACACAATTTAACTGGACAAATTTTAACGGCGTGAGGGGTCTTGTAAGGGATCTTGATAATTCTCCAATAGGTCACTTCGTGCTCGACGAAACCAAGCGGGTTTGCATCAGGGGCTGCTCTCAATCGAATGTGCTCCCTTTCGCATTTGAAGGCGGTCACCCGTGAAGTCTATTCTGAGCGCCACGAATTGGATTCACAGTAAATACATATCCCAAGCTATGTGCAAATGCTGGAACTATCCACTAAGCCTTTCACAAGGAAGTATTCCAGAACGAACGCAGGTGGTCTCGCTGAAAGACGAACCCTGGTGTGTAAACGGCAGGTTGCGCATGAAGCAACGATCAAGATAGCACATACAGTCCTCGATGCAAGCCACTAAGGGAGTCGATAGACATGGAAACCCACTCTAGAGTCGACGGAATTAATCAATGACACCAAGGTGGTCCTCCTTGATAGTGCCAATCGCGAACTACGTTAAGATTTAGCTACCTTCATGGAAGATAAAGTCTGCACCTGGCTTACAATTTCCGTTGCGTCAACACGAGTTCCGACGATCTTTAGTCTTATTCGGGTGTTCTTTTCAATAATCTGGCCGCCTGTCATTGAGCAATAACAATACATCGAGAGAAATTCTCACCTGATCATCCGAAGCAAAAGACGGTGGGTTTGAATTTGGATCGAATCTCATGTCCGGATGGATCAGCTAAATCGAAGCTTTCAGCAAGTAAGCGACGAGCGAAGCTGAATAGTGTACCTGATGTGATACAAAGACTGTGAGTGGTCCCACATCTGCGAAGAAGCCCATCTCAAGCCAGCGTCAGGCGGAGGTTGTACAAGACAACATAGGGCACACCTTGTTGACATTGTTGACTACCCCATCCACAACCTCACCTTTGAACGGCTTGAACACAATAGCGCGGTATCTTGTGATGAACTCGGCCTGACCGCTCCCGCTCAGAACCATTCCCTTCCCAATATCCAATATCGAGACCACGGCAATAATGTAGCCGAATTGACCAGAACATGTTCCTTCCACGTCTGAGTACAGCTTCGACTCCAAAAAGTTGAGCATCCGGGGTCCAAAGTACGAAGGGTGCAGCAGAATCGTATGCGTTAGCTCTTTCTATAGATGGACGAAGTCAATTAGATGAAGGAGCTTGAATGGATGCCTTCTTACAATGAAAAACATGGTGGACTGAGTCAAGAATTTTCGAACGTGATGCACTCAACTAAATGGCTGCATTACAAAGCTAATACAGTAACGTTTAATAAAATCCTTTCCAATGGCCGACTAGCTCAGCTGGTTAGAGCGTCGTGCTAATAACGCGAAGGTCTTGGGTTCGATCCCCACGTTGGCCAAAGAAACCTTTTTTGGACCTGGAATGCATTTGACTGAGTATCAACATCAACATACTTTTGATCCTCACCACCATGATGAGCAACATCTCTTTGGATGAAGAAGTACGGTTGTACACCTCAAACTCTGAAAGAGAGAAATACAATACTCTGGCCACCCTCTATGGCATCATTGTCGCCTTGGATTACCTTGAACGCGCCTATGTTCGCGATTCCATCACGGCAGCAGAGTGAGTCAAGGCATTAGTTCATATCAAACAGTATACTGAGCGTCTCGTATTAATATGAAGAGATATTCGCCTGCTTGTACACGGCTACTCTCGCAGTATAAAACGATGCTGAAACTCGTTGGCTCTGATGTACCCAGCATCGAGGAATTCATGAAGCGATACAGGGTATGTATGGATCGACTGCGGGCTCCCCGGCCGGAAGGCTTACGACGTACTGGATGTAGATGGACCATCCCGCCGCTCTACATAGGTTACAAGTGGGAGTTCCAGCAACTGTAGAGCATTCGAGCGAAGCTGGACCAGAGACAGGTAAATGGATTGCGGAAACCACCCAGGTATGCTCGTGTGCTAGTGGTCAATGTTTGCATCTGATTCCCCGTAAACAGAGTTTTATTACATTCATGGACGGTCTTCGACTGCGGATGCGAGCAAAGGATCAGCTTCATCCAATGCTCCAAGAGCTTGTCACTGGCTACGCCCGTTTCAAAGGGAGCAAAGACTGGGAGGGCCGCAGTCGGATGGTGTCTTGGTAAGCGTAGATCGTATGTTTCTTTGATGTTCGTGTTCACGTTCATCATAGGCTTATTACGCTGAATGGCATGAAAGTGTCAGAGGAACTTTCAGACGAGCAAGCCCGTCAGGTAAGCCGTCAGATCATCGACACCAGGTTACGATGTCTCACATGCAGTCAGCTCATTTTTGACGTCGAACATGCCTATGCCGAGTTCTTCAGAAGCTTAGGTGGTGAGAAGGACCACGCTTAGTGGCGAAAGCATACCCCATTATTTCACAGACGTAGTGATTTTCTTCAGTTAGATGGTTGGACTCGGGGCAAATACAAGATATCGAAACAGAAATTGTGATAGAAATGTCCAAATGCAAGTCCGCGCCGCTTCACAGCATTGACGAATACTCGTATGAGGCACCGAACCCGCCTGAGCCCCATGCCCGCATCAGCAGTTCCAGGTCTCTATCATCGAGCCGCTCTCTCCTGGAGAATGTGGCCCTCAAAGGACTCTGCTCCCTCCTCCTTGCGTGCCTCACGATAACATCTCGTCGTTCAGCCCAGTCACGCTCCAACTCCTGCCTACTCTGGATTGACCTGGGTCTGTCCCGCAGCATCCGAGCCTCTCGCGAATTTGCGCCCTCCCTCTGGATCTGGCGTTGCTCGTGCCGACGACGACCGAGCCACATCGAGGGCAAAAAGGAGATGGGGCTTGCAGGCGGTCGTCTGGAATTGTGATTTTCGTCCTCGGCCACGACTTGTGCATACGAAGGAGGTCGGGTTTCGTCCTCATAACTAGGAAGAATTTCGACGTTGCCGTCTTCCGTGAGGATCAAGTCTTGCATGTGGGCTTCCCTCGTCCGTCGAGTGACCCCTTGTTGACCACGATCCTGCTGTGCACGATCCGGTTCGCGGTGGCGGCGACGTTGATGATGGTGTGGGCGCTGAGTGTCGCGATGGCGGTCGTGTTGCTGCCCGCGGTTGTTGTCGTCGCTCGTGTGATGTGTCTGTGAATCGCGATCTACCCTTGCTTGTATGCTCGCGCGACCTTCAGCACTGATACCCATGTCGAGAGTCGATTGAGACGTCGACGGTGTCGGGAATTGGATGTCTGCGTCACTGTTGCTCCTCCGACCACGCCCTGTACCCCTCATCTGCCGCGTCCTCATCTCTGGTCCGTCAGCATTTGTGCCATCGTTGGCCCTCCCATTTTCCGACTCGTCGTCCGGAGCCTCAAACCACATCAAACGTTTCCTCATCCATTTCTTCCGTCTTCCACTGGCAGTAGTCGATTCCGGCAGAGTAGAGGACGTTTCAGTTTGAGAACCGGTGTTGATGCCCGTCCTTTCATTCTCGTGCTTCGTGGACCACTTGGTTTTGACGTCGGTGTAGAGCGACTGGATGCGCGAACCGAGCATGCTGTTAGGCTAATCGATCGTTGATAAGAGTTGCTGCGTTGTGAAGTCCGTCTCGAGAGTCGTGGAGCTAGTTTCTGTGGATATGGGTCAAAGTGAGATTGTGATAGATGGAAAGAAAGAACGAGAGACTTTGGTTTTCGTCTTTTGTACTGAACGAAAGAACGCGAAACGGATGTTTCACTCTCCCTAAAGCCTAGTGAGCACTTGTTCGTCTCAGCCTGAGAGGGCGTCACAGTGTCTCGGCCTGTGCTGGTGTACCTGACTCGATCGGTCATTGGAGCTCCGGACGCCATGTCTGACCTTCGAGCGCACCGACACTGATCATAATCTTCACAACAATGTAGTTTTATTAAATAAGAATATAATGAGTCTAAATACGCTTTAAGTAAATGTGAACATGAGTAACGACTGTGAGCAAAAATCAAGATCGTCGCAAATACTAGATATGCCACGAATTTTAAAGAGTGTGGTGTTGCACAAAAATAATACGCGAAATCGAACGAATGAACACACC
>Ga0247742_10001048_pt1 | contig 20222 bp, 27 predicted proteins | sample UWRJL208509C2_FD_180944 | JGI IMG/M metagenome (GOLD analysis project Ga0247742, IMG submission 180944) | Plant litter microbial communities from Arlington Agricultural Research Station in Wisconsin, United States - UWRJ-L208-509C-2 | ecosystem: Environmental > Terrestrial > Plant litter >... | reverse complement strand
ATGTCCTGTCTTTGACTCGATACCTCTAGGCCTCCCAACATCACGGAACTTATGATCATCGCTCAATCAGAGACTTCTGGCGATGTTGGGTATCTGTCCCTCACAAACGACGAATTGGTCGAGTGGATAGATACTAATAAACGATGTGTGTCTTTAGGCACTCTGTTTTTGAACTACTTCTGATTAGCCAGGACCTCTGACTCGTATTAGTGTCGCGAAATTTTGACAATGAGGGAGAAAACCCACAGTTGATGATGTCCTTTCGGGTCTCAACAGCCGCGCCCCATGAACTGGACGATGGAGATCACAATGATCAGCCTTTACGTAAAGGTGCGTTCTGCTGTTCATCTAGAAGGACGTTGGTTTTGAACGTGTGTTCAGCCATTGCTGCTGCTGATCATGTGGCGAACGGGCTCGATATTCTTTTCGCAGAGCTTTCTATACCCAGGCATTCTCAGACACCTGAAATACCTGCTCTGCTGAATTCATGTGGCAGACGCTTTCTTCAGCGATATCTGGGAGGTGGACAAAAAGAAGACCTTGACAAATCTATCGGTACCTATGCCCTGGCGGTAGATTATTTACCGGCGGGCGATGCAAGGCTACGGGACTACATGCATAATACCGCGAGTGCCTATCTGAAGCGGTATACCATAACAGGCCAATTGTCAGACATACAACAGGCAACATCGATGCTAGAAATTACCGTAGACGGGGCTGAGGATGATCATCCTGATCTACCTGGCCGCTTGGACGACCTTTCCACCTGCTATACGAGCCGATTCCAGCGCACCAGCGACCTCAAGGACAATTCTGCGGCAATTTCTACTCAGCAAAAACTTATCCAGCTACTCCCCGAGACAAGTCCAAATCTCGCACGCCATCTAGTTGCCCTCGGAAATTCGTTCATGGAACGATTTGAACACTTTGGAAAACCCGCTGACCTCACCGATGCAATATTTGCCCAGCAAAAGGCCATCCAACTTACTCTGAACGACGATCCCCGTCTACCTGGATGGATCAGTACCCTAGGAAACTCGTTGATGTCTCGCTTCCAATTCGCAGGAAATAACGAGGATATTTCCAATGCCATTTCAGCGCACCAGAGGGCGGTCAAACTCACAGCGGATGGTGATCCACAATTGCCTGGATGGTTGAACAACCTCGGGAACTCCTTCCAGGCCCGCTTTCAATTTCACGGGAACCTCCTAGACATTGAAGAGGCAATATCGGCACACATGCGAGCTGTGCAGCTCATTCCCGACGGACATTCCAATTTGCCTCTTGTCCTCAATAATCTTGGGAAATCCTACCTACATCGGTTTGAACACACCGGTCTTCCTAGTGACATTTCCGAAGCGATTAATTTCCAGCGAAAAGCCGTTCATCTCACTCCACATGATCACCCAAATAAACCTCACATGCTTAACAACTTGGGTATATCACTTGCCAGTCGCTTTGAGGAACGAGGCAGTCCATCCGACATCTCCGAATCCATCTCTATTCTCCTTAAATCAGTCCGGCTTACACCCCAGGACCACACCGCCCTGCCAGATTACTTGACAAACTTAGGCGCTTCTTATGAGTTCCAGTTCCGACAATCAGGAAATATCACCGACATATCCAACGCTATTTCAGCACATCGGAAAGCTATTCAGATCTCTGGGGGTGACCACTTACACATGGCTACAATGCTAAGTAGCCTTGGCGTATCACTCACGAAGCGCTTCAACTACACTGGCAATATCTCTGATATCTCTGAGGCGATAGAGATCCAGGAGAGAGCATTGCACATAATCCCTTCCGGTCATCGAGAGTTGTCGATGATTCTCACGAACTTTGGGAACTCTTACTCGTCTCGATTCAATCACACAGGAGATCTTGCAGACATATCCGAAGCAATTTCTGCAGGACGGAGATCAGTTCAAGTGGCTTCAGATGGCCATGCGAAATTGCCTTTATGTCTTAGCGGCCTCGCCACCTCACTTCAGAGTCGCTTCGAATACTCTGATGATCCGAGCGACATCGTTGATGCAATTGCGGCTCTCAGGAGAGCTGTAGAGCTCACCCCGGAAGGTCACGGGCAAATGGCCCAGTACCTGAACAACTTGAGCATAACACTTCAGTGCAGCATCAGCCACGGGGTCGGCGACTCCCATTGCGTCAACGAAGCACTGGATGCCATTCAAAAGGCAGTTGAGCTCACATCAGAGAATGATCCTGGCTTCCCCGAACGACTCAGCAACCTCGGCGTGGCATACGGTCTACGCTTCAAATGTTCCAGGGATGTTCGCGACATCAACGATGCAATTTCAATCTTTCGAAGAGCAGTAAACGTGGCTCCAGTGGGACAGGTATCCATGCGAAGATACTTATCTAACCTTGGGAGCTCGCTACAGTTACGCTTCGAAAACACCTCGGAACCCACCGACATCGCAGATGCAATATCTGCTCTACAAAATGCAATCGACATCACCCCTGAAGAACATCCTTCTCTAACGATTATACTGAGAGCTTTGGGGAATTCGTTCCTCCAACGCTTTACTGTCACGCAGGACGTCGCCGACACTCTCGCTGCACTATCCAGTTTTCGACAGTCTGCAACTACGCGTTTTGGGGCGCCTTCCGTTCGCTTAACCGGTGCAACCCTGTGGGCTAAGAATTCACGCAAATACGACCACAGACAAGCAATGGAAGCTTGTGATGTTATGGTCGATCTGATTTCGCAGGTTGCTGGGATGGAAAATACAATCCAGAGACGCCACACAAGTTTGGGTCAAATTTCTCACTTGGGCGGTAAGGCAGCCAGTTTGGCTTGTAGTCAAGGAGATTTTGGAAAGGCGCTGGAATGGCTAGAACAGGCTCGCTGCCTCGTCTGGAATCAAATCAACAAGCTCCGCACCCCCCTTGACAATCTACGCTCTCAAGATCCAGCTCTTGCTGATCGCTTTTTACAAGCCTCCAAAGCGCTGGAGGCCTCAGGATCTCGCCAAGACCTCTCAGAAATGGGAAACATTCCAGAAGCACCACAAAAGATTGCAGTGGAGGTGGAGGCAGCGAAGCACGTCAAAATCGCGCAAGAATGGGAACTGCATTTAAAAGAAATTCGGACAATTCCCCAATTCCACGACTTCCTGCGATCTCCTCAGGCTTCGGACCTTTTGGAACGTCTTCCTGACGGTGGCCCCGTCATAATTATCAACGTTACTCAAGAACGGTGTGATGCGCTAGCTCTTATATCGGGCAGTGATGCGCCTCTCCATGTATATCTAAGGGAGTTTACCTTCGAGCGAGCCTTACAACTCCGCGACCGGATGCGCACCAATCTATTGTCTCATGGTATTCGTATGCGGGATGCGCATATAAGTGTAGAATCCCGAGCGCCTGACCACGAAAACAGTTCGATTCGCGAGATCCTGGGGGAACTCTGGACTCGTATTGTGGTGCCTATATTTGAAGCCCTTGCACTCAATGTGAGCACTACGATCCTCCGTTCAGTAGATCCAGATTACTGATTAGAATGCAGCGCCCGACAGAAAATCCTCTTCGAATTTGGTGGTGTTTGACTGGTCCTCTGGCGTTCCTCCCCCTCCATGCCGCAGGAATTTATAGTGACGATCCCGAGCAACGGGGTCCATGTGTCGCGGACTTTGCAGTATCTTCGTACACGCCGAATGTCAGCGCCTTGGTCGAGAAGATACAGACCTCAACAGAAGTTGACCGTGCACCCAGCAAGATCTTGTTAATTAGCCAGCCCAATACACCGGGCCTTGGTCGGCTGCCTAGCGTAAAAAGAGAGGTACAGGCCATCCGCAACAGAACGAAGGCATGCAGCTTTCACGGAAAGCATATAACCGCAGAAAATGCGACGACCACGAGAGTCAAAGAGGAGTTACCTTCATACGACTGGGTACACCTTGCATGCCATGCCGTTCAGGATACAGCAACCCCTCTCAAGAGCGGCTTCTACCTCCATAATGAACGACTAGAGCTAGCAGAAATCATGAAACAACAAATTGCAAACGCCGATCTCGCTTTTCTATCTGCTTGCCAAACGAGCGCAGGTGACGAAAAGCTTTCCGAAGAGGCTGTTCATCTCGCTGCTGGAATGTTGGCGGTTGGGTATCGGGGCGTGATAGCGACCATGTGGTCCATCCAAGATGATTATGGTCCAGACGTGGCAGACGATTTCTACGGATATTTACTGCAAAGGAGAGGCGACGACGAAAGCCGGAGCTATGGCAGTGCTAGAGCGGCAAAAGCACTTCACCATACCGTCAAGCGTCTGAGAGAAAGGCTAGGAGATTCAGAGATGGCGTTGATGACATGGGCCCCCTATGTTCACTTCGGAATTTGACAGTCGATTGTGATTAACTAATATTACTGAGAACCAGCGCCCTGTACATTTACGTTCTAAAAACACAAAAGAAAAACCAATTATGTTCACCAAGTCATTTGAAAAGAGCGGGATTATTGCCGCGTTGCACGTTCAGGAAGTAACGAGCTAGAGCAGGGAGAACGCAAGGTTTCCTTGTAGTAAGACGTGCAACGTCGTCGTTCGTCCAGCTGGTCACCAGTCTAGTACTACGGTAGGCGCCGAGACGCCCAAAGTACAATCACGGCAAATGCCGAACGTCTTCCCACTGCCGCAACATGCGCGGTAGCTGGGTTTCTCGTCACATCCTCATTGACCTGTGGCCTCGTCCTTGACTTTCGACTGCGCGCTGCTGGCACAGCACTCCGAATTCAACAGCCTGAAAGACACTCACAGTGCCAGTATCAATAATCTCAAGCAGTTTTCTTGTAACCTCCACTAAATACCAACAACACCGAATCACACATAATCAAACATGCCGAGCAAAGGATGGTTCAATCTGGAGGCTGGGAATGGAGCCCAGCTGCCCGACACGTCGTTCTTTGAAGGAGACTCTGCTTTCAAGTTTCTGGGTCTGTCGAGAACAGCACGGCTGTACGGTTTCGCTGGATGGTAAGTGGGCATGAGCGCCAGCTGAGACTTCTATGCGGCGTTACTCACTCTTGCCTGCGACACAGTTTTATCGCGGGATTTGTGCTCAGTCTGTTAGGAACAGTTCTCCTCACCTTCGGTCAACTGGTCACATTCGCATGTACGCACTTGCCATCGTGCGTTCACTGTGATCAATTCTGACCTTGCCGCTTGTAGTCTTGTATGGATTGGGAACGATTGTATCACTCGTTGGTACAGGATTCCTCATCGGAGTGAGTACTCGCTTCATATTTCAATTGCATGCTGGTACCAATGAAGTTTTTGATCCAAAGTTCTTCAAACAAATCAAGTTGGTAAGCATGGTCGGCATACGCGTAGTAGGGTTTTGCTAACTCCAGTTAGATGTTCAAACCCGTCCGAGTTCTCGCTTCAATCATTATGCTCGTATCTATAGGTCTTGTATTCGTGGGCGCGTTTGTTCTGAACCAAGGAGTATGTCTTTTCTTTCTTGCCACGCTTTCGAGTTGCTCATGTCCCAACCTAGATTCTGTGTCTGGGTTCGTCTCTGTATCGGTCTCTGTACGCCGTATTCGCTAATCTTCTTTTCCAGTTTTCGTCTTCGTCGAATTCCTGGCCTACACTTGGTACACCCTCTCATACATCCCATACGCTCGCACGGCTGTCAAGAGTTTCTTTGGTATGGGTTGAACTTAACTATCTTGTGGCGAAGTAATACATGCACCTTGAAAAGTAAAAAAGACGAAGCACACTACAAAGTTTCGCCTTTCTGCTGAATGACTACGACACAGTAAATATTGATGAATCTCTGTTCTACGCTGATAACGCTTTGTATTTATTGTACTGTTTGTTCGTGAATGCCACTACAATAGGGGTCTAATTGGATGATACAAACATTCGAAAGTGTTCTCTGGTGCTTGGAGTCAAACACGGCACTCACCCCCTGTAGTTATTCTTCTGCTCTCTCAGTTTGTCCATTACTACACTCTTAGGGGTGTCAGCTGTCGCCTCCGTTGCTGTCCTGTGAGACAACGTCAACTTCTGGAGCACTTTTGAATTTACTAAGAAGATAGGACGTACTTCACTGCTTCGCTTTCGAGGCGCATGAAGACGTTCCATTCTTTCTCGTCTCTTATGGTGGTTAGGCCTGTTGTGATCTTGTTCTTCTTGGCTATTTCAGCCAGTCTGGCTAGTCCCACATTCGAGGGATCGACATGCTTGCCAAAGGCCAAGCTACCTCCAGTGTACTCATGTCCGTTGTACACAATCGTCTCATCTGGCAAAGTTCCAAGATAATCAAGTGCGGCAATCATTTCTGCACCGACACCTTCGAAGAACCGCCCACAGCCAGCAATAAACAACGTATCGCCGGTGAATACTCCTCCTGGATGGCTTGATTTGGTGTCAGTGACATGATAGCAGATGGAGTCTTGAGTATGGCATGGTGTTGCCAGACACCTGGAATTTCGTGATATAAACGTAATGTCGGTTAGAAAGCAGGCATAATAATTCACTTGACGTGAATGCTATCTCCTATAGTGAATTCGTCTTTATCCTTGACGAGCTTCGTCATGGCGGGGGCTTTGTCGCTTCCAGCATAAATCGTAGCGTGTGGATATTTGGCTGCCTGAGGAGGGTCAGGACTCGGGAAGGCTGATTCAGAGCCACACTAGGAGCGCTTACAAAGTCCTAGTGATCGTCAGTGGCTCAGAAATTTTCAATTATATATCCCAAGGCGCTCACTTTATTTCCCCCGCTGTGGTCGAAGTGATGATGAGTGGTGATGGCAGCAACAATTTGAACGCCATGAGTTTCAGCCGCTGTCGAGACTTTGGCGACATCATATGGATCGACGGCTGCTGCTGTGTTTGTGGGCTCGTCGATGAGTAAATATGCATAGTTATCGTCGCGAACTGGGACAGGTACGACCTTCATTGTGCGGTACTGGAAGGGGAGGCGGGGAAGACGCAGTGGGCGAAGAGCGATCATACTTACATAGACAACAGCGCTGACTGATTTTGTGGATGCTTGCCCACGTGCTTCTGATGCTGATCCAACTTGCCATATGGGGATCGTTGTCAAGCGAGGTAGGCATCTACAGTGACAAAGTGTATATCTATCAGATCCACTGTACACTTGTTTCCTTCCTTCCCATGCACTCACTGTCTCTTCATCCTCGTCTCGCTGTATTTTGGCCTCTTCACTACACTCTTTAAATTTTGACTGGCTCTCTGTCACTCTTTTCTGAGGCTTCTCGTCCCTTCTCTTGCTGGGTCATCTATACATGTACCTAGGTACCTTGCAAAATGTCCAGAAGAGATCTAGGACATTTGGTGCTGTGACACGCGCGTCAGCAAGCGAGCGGGCGGTAATTATTCCCTTCACCTTCTTGGAGTACATGATTTTAATGCGAATTCCAGGCTCGTGGACGAAGGCGTCTTTTCGATCACTTTGGAGGTATAATCAAGGGAATTGGAGGTAATGGTGGTGGTACAAAATCCCCCAGAAATAGAGGGGGGAATGCTAGAGGCAACCATGGCGGTTGGGGATCCGGCAATGGTGGAGGGCATGGCAATTACTGGCCTCCGCAGCCTCCGCAGCCTCTTCCAGCTAATACTCCTTCCAGCCCTACGACCACGCCGTCCACCCAAAATCCCAATCCTACTCTGACTCCAAATCCTCCTGGTATCCCCCCTAACCCTCAATCAAATCAGCCAAACACAGCGAGTCAACCTACAACTGGTACCACTCCAACGAAGGCCAGTACTGTCACCACACAATTAACTTCAATCCAGACCACCTCAGAATCATTACCGTCGAGCTCGGCAACTGACGCGACACTGAATGGGGGTCCCACCACAACTTCACCTAACGGACCGAACTCAAGTTCTCCGTTCGGTCAAGACCCACCGATCCCCGCATCACCCAATGGCAGCTCCAATTTAAATCCCAACTCCGGAGTTGCAGGCTCAACCTCCAACGGCATCCCTAATGCTAGCGGCGCGACATCCAAAGGTGCCCCCGTAGGTGCTATTGTGGGCACCATCATTGGCCTGCTTGCGTTGATCCTTCTCCTCGTCTACGGTATCCTCTTGTACCGACACCGAAAGCGGAGGAAGCGCACTGCTCCTTCAGCAGAGTTTATGGTCAATGTTCCTTATCCATTCGGCGCACCCAGTAGTGTCACATCCCAGAGGCAAGGCTCGAGCCATAGCCTTCTCAGTCAAGAGCCAGATCTTGTGGCAATCTCTGGGTCTCCTTCAAGGACACCCTTTGACCACCACCTAAGTAGTAATACTGGGAGCAGATGATTATTTTTTATTTATTCGCTCAGGAATTTCCTTACACAACTCGCGACCTCCGTCGTTGCCCTTTAGCATGTAGTATTTTTTGTTTGTATGAGCTACAGACGCGAAGACACAACCTTTACCCACATGTGCATAGCCCTCAAATACCCATTCGCTTTTATTTCTGACAGTTGCTACTTTCAATAGTACCTTGTGTTCAATAAGCATCTCATGGATGGAATTCTTCAGTATTTGGATAAAGAGAATATATTTCTGTTCCACAACATCCAGGTCCGAGGTATTTAAAAAGCCCATAGGCCTTCCATGATACAACAAATAGAAACAGTTAAGGCCTATTTAGTCCGTTGCGCAATATTTGCGCAGGAATTAGTCTTTCAGGATTGCCTGAACAACGTTGGCGACCCTCAGTTGCCTTAAATCTGTGTAGGTCTTGCAGGAAGGCGTTAGCATCATGACACCCCCCAGAACAAATGAATGTCACTCACTTGACCACACCCTACGAAGATGATAGGTTGCCCAGTGACGTAAGTCATCGACAAAGCAGCCCCAACCTACAGCACAAGTAAACACGGTTAATAGGGAGTGTAAGTATACGATGGAAGGGCGCACCTTATCGTCGACTGTATCCCATTTCGTGACCAGCATACCATCTATACCACGGCCTTTACCCGCTCCTGATGCAGACGAAAAGTCGCGAAGAGCACGGTCAAACTTGGTTAACTGATCCACAGCCTCATTGCCGACCAGAGCTTCGCCGACAAATATGATTTTGTCCGGGTTGTTTACAGAGACAAGTTTAGCTAGAGCGCGCATCAAGGGCTAATAAAAATTGTAAGATATCACGATCAGTCGAATCCAAAGAATGTTTTGCAACGGCGGTAATTACATACTTCGTTATCTTGCATTCGACCAGCGGTGTCAATGAGAACAACGTCGAAGTCGTTATCACGGGCTAAGAATAACTGGGGGTCAGTTTACAGAGATTGCGAGACACAGGGTGGCTAACCATAGCTTATGGCCTCGCGGGCGATCCCAGCTGCATCTTTCCCATAGCCTCTCTCGAAGAGCTCAACACGGCCTTTGCTATCAGTGGCGCCATTGACGCCCAACATGCTCAAATTACGAACATGTACACGGAGTTGTTCAACAGCCCCGCTCCTATATACCCCAGTTCAGAAACAAATTGAGTACCAATCAATACAGAAGTAGCAGCCTGAGTACGAACCGGAATGTATCACATGCTGCGATCAGAACTCGCAGTCCGTTTTGAATGAGCCAGAAGCAAACTTTTGATAAGTTGGTGCTTTTTCCGACCCCATTAACACCAACGAATGTGATGCTGTAGGGTGACCGTTGCTGGCTTGAAGGGAGCGGTGCAATTAACTTTGTTCGGATTGACAGAAGAAGGTCAGTCGACGTCTTTGGCGTCAGTATACGGGTCAACGAAGTTGACAATGCCGCCTTGACAGCGTTATTAATAGCTGGTAAAAGAGCATGGTGTCAGAGAGCTAGCTGAAATGTCATAGAAAGCACACGTACTCTGAAAACTTCCAACTTTTTGGCCTACAAGGGTCTCTCCAACGCCTTCGCAGACTTTCTCAGAAATCTCCATGGCGACGTTCTTCTTCATGAGATGCTGCTTCATGGCCTCGAGAACGGGTTTTAAGTCTGCTTCAGTCAATACCTTAGAACCAGTCAAACGTGCGAACAGAGAGCCAAAAGTGCCAAGAGTCCCATCCGATCCGGATAACTTCGAGTCCAACGGCTTCAGGGCATTAGCAATGGCGTCATCCGTGCCGTCTTTATCTCTCGAAAAGTCCCAATCCTTGACTTCATACATCCCGTCTCGCGTCCTCGTTCCCAGAGACGATTGGTCGACCAGCGCCTGAAGGTCATGAGACCCAATATCTGCCCCTCCCATGGTACCTGGCTTGTCCACGCTGAAGTCCAAAGACGCCATATCAGACTCTGTCGGTGCCTCATCCCCCCATTTACGCCCAGCTTTAGCCTTGGATTTGCGTTTTGGTTGAACATCTGAGCTGAAAATAGATTTTCAGTTTCAAAGGGATTGGGACATCTGGAAGGAAACTTACTCAGATTCAGCGTTACTCTCCCTCCCACTCCCCGTCTCCACCCTTCCCCCTCCTCTCCCACCCCGCCTACCTCCACGACCACGCAGCCTACTCTTGAGTGCCTGAACGTTTCGAGCGATCTGTTGCTCGTCCGTTGGGGTATCTGAGCTGATGGTAGGAGCTGTAATAAAGATACATTGATTGGAGATGTGACAATGTAAAAAAAAGTCGGCCCTACCTGTTTCTGCGTCGTCAGAGGGAGGACTAATAGATTCGGGCTGTGGACGAGCAGTGCTACGTAAGCGCGATTTGCGGTCCTAAAGACGAGTGAACACTAGTTATGAAACGAAAGACCTATGAGACACACCAGAGCAGCCTTTTCTTCAAGACCTTTTAGTAATTTGTCGAAAAGTGCATCCCATCGTTCGAAAGCCTTTGCAAAGTCCCATGATATAGCTTGGCTAGCGGCTGCTTTCGCGCTACTAGCACTGTGCAAAGACGCAACAAATGCAGTGACAAACGAGTCGAAATACTGTACGAACAAGCGTTTCATAGCAGCAAGAAGGTCATCGACATATGTGAGCTGAAGAATGCGTTGATAGGCAACCTAAAAATATGTGTCAGATTTATTGGTGGTCCTCTTGAATTTCACATACCACGAAGATAAGCTCGAGGTCATTGACAAATGTCCATTTGACAGCATATCCATCTTTTTCGTACTTCTCGTCTGCAGTTCGGCCTTCAATTAGAGCCTCGCGGATAAGGGAATTGACAGGTGACGATGCAGACGATGCAAGTTGCGCAGCGTCTGGAGTGAAAGACCGAGACCAGAGAACAATTCCTCCTAGGAAGAAGTTAGTAAAAAAAGTTAATGTTAACAGTGTTAGCACCAGCCTTTGTGTGAAATGGAGCAATGGTCAAGCATGACAGGGAAATGGGATGGATGTGAAGAGTAGAGGCCAAATACGCGGAGTCGGTTTATTATAATTGCCTTATTCGCACGGCCCGCTCCTCTGGCTGTGACAACCTCCATTGCTCGACGCGTCGACAGCATGGCCAACCTAGGCCTTCCGGCAAAGCCACCAGTATCACCTCCACCTATGCGACCCATGCGTGATGATAGGGTGCGCAATTCTCCAGCCGATCGAGATCGAGACCGTGACAGGGATCGGGATCGACCACCCTCAGCACAACCTATGGCTGCATCGCGCTTCCGGGATGATAGGCCGCCTGACAGAGACAGAGGATATGCACCCCGACCGAGGGACTCTTACATCCCGTCTTCTCTCAGTCTAAGAAGAGATAACGACGAGCGTAGGCCGTATGATGACCGTGATAGAGACAGAGACAGAGACAGGGACCGCTTCCGTGATGACAGAGACAGAAGATATGCCGACAGACCGCCGCCTCGACGAGACTGGGGTCCTGAACGAAGAGGCTCTCCTGACAGAGATAGGTCCCGCCGTCCGTATGATCGAGACAGAGGGCCACCACCAAGACGGTGAGTAAATCATACATACGCCTGATCAAGCATTCTCATTGTGATGCTCCTAGGTATTCACCTCCGCGTTCAGGTGAGTGTAAGATACTGCTCATGGTGTACGGCTTGAATTTATGCTTTCTTTCAGGCCCTCGCCGACGCGACTCGCGCTCTCCATATCGTGCTCCCAGAAGGTCTCGTACCAGGTCCCGTAGTCGCAGTCCCAAACGAATACGGCTAGGCCATCATTCAATAAAGGCCTCATCTCGTTCACGGTCACCCCTCAAACGACCTCGCTCACGGGATTCTTCCCGGAGTCCAAGACGTCGACCTGGTACACCACCGCCTGCCCCTTCCACCGAACATTTGGACACAAAGGCCAGGTCACCACCGCGTTCACAACCGCCCCAGAGGGTTGCAGATGTGGCACCCCCGATAGACCAGCCTGTTATAAAGGTCGAGGAGAAATCCTCAAGCTTGCCACCCATGGATGTTGAGAAACCTGCGCAAGCAACACAAGAAACTCCAACCATCAAACGAAGCGACAGCCCTATGCCTACTATGCCTCTTGTTCCAGAAAAACCGATGGAAGCACATATGCTGAAACGCGAACCTCCTACTCAGCCCAGAGCTCAGCTCGAACCTGAAGCAATGGAGGTTGAAGATGTTAAAATGGATGTTGATCCTCTACAACCTCTTGCTCTTGCCCCTGCCACTGCGACACCTACTTCACCTTCTGGGGGACCTCGAGTCCATCCACCCGACGGACCCGTGAATAATCGTTCTATCCCTAGCGGACCACAAGGAGGCCGGCCGGCTCGCTCACCTCCAAGAGGACCTCGCGACCGTGGACACAACTCCCACTCTCATGCAAGAGGGGGGCCTCCCACTGCTACAGCCAATCATCATCCTCATCCCCACACAGTTCCAAGAGGGCCTAGGAGAGGTGGTTTCCAACCCCAACCGCCTCCGGGGCGGCCCCATCTGACGAATCCAGATGGGAGCACATTCCAATGGCCATTTTATAAGAAACCTGACGCACTCCAGGAGATGGACGCTGCGGTACGTTCTGTCTACGAGTTTAGGATTTCATTTGATTGACCAGCTTTGACCAGCTGGCGATGTGCAGGCCCAAAGCTAAAATTGCCGAAAATAAAAACGGGGGTTCAGAAAAAACTGTTGTTGAAACCAAGTTGGATGGCCTTGAACATATAAAGGCTTGGACGAAGGCCATCCGCGACCTTGACATGTCATGCCTCGACCTTAATGCCGCTGAAAGTCGTCGTCGGATAACCGACATGCAACTCGAGAAAGCAAAGTCGGGGACTCTTGGTGTGGATGCCGCTGAGCTTGTTGTTCTTGACCTGACTGTCCCAACTCCTGAGAGATAATTGGCATTCCAGCATTGTTCTACCAGTTTTCCTCTTTTATCACAAGTCTTCACGAGTATTGGATTAATTGGCAGACATCGTGATACCTTCTAAGCCGTACTTTTCGATGGACCGCACCCTTGTCGTTAGACCATTTAGAAACCTTTCGCCTTTAACCACTCTATCACATCCATCTTCCCGTTCGCATAAAGACCCGACACAACTAAGTGTTTGGACTGGTTAACTTGGACGTTCATGCGATGTGTTTCCGGTGCCCCTTCGGGGTACAGTGATTGCGTCAAGTCTTTTGCGAGAGCCTGTAGGTGCAATACATGACCGCTTAAGTAGACAAGAGGGCGGGTCGAGAAAGAGGACATACTGAAACGTTTCCCTCAATATTCCTGATGAGTACCAAGTAGCGACCTCCTGCGTTCCGAACATCAGAGTAAACCGGAATGTTACCCCGTGTGTTACGTGGAACGAAGTAAGGTCGAGCTGAATGATTCAAAGCAGCTGCCGCTGTAGAAGATGTGGACGACACGGCCGGTTCGCTCGTCGAAGCAATTTGAGAAAGAGAACGACATTGCCGAGGGAGTTGGGTCGTAATTTGTTTGCGAAGTGCTGTGAACATGACCTGCGCGTGTGGTAAGCAATTGAGCTTGTTGGACGAGAGAGCTACCCACTTGTACGCGTGAAGCGCTTTGGTTCTAGTGTCTATCGAAAAGTGGACGAAGCTGAGATGCTGTGAGGAAGCAAAGTCCTGTAACGGAGTTCGGCAAATTTCCCAAGGTCGTCAACTCCCCATTCCGGCTTCGATGTCGGTCAAGTTACAATCGACCCACTGCTTTTCTTTCGTGTCTACATGTTCTGGTTCCATGGAAATGCATATAATTCTCAGACTTAGTCTAACGTATCCAAACTACAATAGTATTCACACCCCATGGACGTTGCCCACAGCTACACGACTGCTGACTTTGCTTCCCCGAACATGGATGAATCGGTCTGAAAGGGTGATATGAAACAAGGAGAAGACAACATGTAAATGAAAGAGGGTCAACGAGTCCTATGCAGGTAGCTAATAGTGTATACGTTTGTGAAAGGCGATAGGTGTAAATCGAAAGAACTCATCAACCGCGCTCCCACACGATTAGAGGAGGAGTATGGGGAAATAATCTAGGCGGCGATGGCGCTTAGCAGCATCCACCAGCAGATTGAGGTTGCATGGTTTGGCCGGGGGTGACCGTGGAAGTCTTCGCAGCCCCTGAAGGCGTCGAGCTAGAGCCCATGCTGCTCGAAGAGTCCAATCAGGCTATGTTGACGGGCAATAGAAAGAGAAAAGACAAACCGGTCCTTGATTTGCTTAGCCATGGTCAAGAATGCCTGCTCAACGTTGGTTGCATTCTTGGCGGATGTCTCCAAGAAGGGGATGCTCAACGCATCGGCGAATTCCTGCAGGTGAGAGGTTTCCGTTCAATTCGAACACACTGTCGGAGCCGGAAATGACATACCTTGGCCACACTGTACTCAACGACCTTCTTGCCCGTCAAATCCGACTTGTTGCCGACGAGCAACTTGTTTACACCCTCCGAAGCATATCGGTCAATCTCCTGGAGCCACTGCTTCACGTTGTTGAAGGTGTCTTTAGGGGGACGGCACGTAAGATAAGGGATGACTACAAAGGAGACAAATGCGGACATACCATTGTCAGTCACGTCGTAAACAACAATGATACCGTGAGCGCCACGGTAGTATGAGGAGGTAATCGTTCGGAAACGCTCCTGGCCTATGCGGGGGTGCCATGTCAGACGACGCCAAATGACTTTGACAAAATTGTTATCATACCTGCAGTGTCCCACTATGGGCCATGAGAAAAGATGAGTCAGTATAATGCACACAACGACAGCAGAGAAAAGAGGGTGTGTGCGTTAGGGGTGCCTTGCAGTTAGTGAGGGTACAACCTCAAAATGCTCGGACCAGGAAGCGCTTGGCTCTGCGCAGGCACTGAATAGACACTCACAATTTGGAGCTTTACTGTTTTCCCTTCCAGCTCAATGGTACGAATCTTGAAGTCAACCCCAATAGTACTGATGTAGCTCTCGGTGTATGTATCGTCTGCGAACCGCAAGAGCAAGCAAGACTGTTGAGGGGAGTTCCGCGCTGTTAGTGACAATTGGTGGAACGAGAAGTTGAAGAATGTACCTTGCCAACACCAGAGTCACCAATGAGGAGGAGCTTGAAGAGGAAGTCGTATTCGCTTGTATGCATGGTGGTAGAAGAAAGAGGGATGTAAAGATTGAGCGCTTGTAAGGGTGGTTTGCAGAGAAAGGGAGATGGTGGTGGAGGAAACTAGAGTGGCTGCGTCAACAACTCATGGCTGCACCGCCGGGCACGTGGCCGGCCGGCTTCGGCGAGTATTATTTCCCCCGAATTCTTTACACAATTTACGATACTTAGATTACTCTCTTTTCTATCTTTCTGGTAAATATTAGATGGTATTAGAGTGTGTTTAGAGCGATTCTTAAATTGGTACTGTCTGTAGAAAAGAAAAGAAGACCCGTTTGGAACGCGGTCAAACGGCGGTCTTGTGAGTTGCGACAAGCTAGTAGCCAGCGTGCTGCTGTTGCCCAGGAGGTGGTCCAGAATGTTGCCCTTGATAGTTGGGACCAGTTTGATATCCCTGTGGTGGCGGTTGCCAAGATGGTGGAGGTTGAGGAGGATACATCATAGGACCATTAGTGATCGGCGGAGGCTCATATCCACTGTAGAGGGGAGTGTTATTATGAGCAGAGCAGGCAAATAGACGCAAAAGGTAACTTACCCTGGTTGTATCTGAGACGACCAGCTACATATGTTGCAACTCCAAATGTGCTTGCTAGACATTGGTATTATCGGCACACAGCAGAATTCAAAATACTCTTTCGACTTCGCACTGATAACAGCGGCTGTAAGGGTCGTCAAACATAACTCGGACTGAAGAAAAGCATTCTCTACCATTGTGACACCGTGGGCAGACTCGGGCCACCTGGTCTCCATCCGGGGTTACTCGTGTTGAGCACCCCACTAGATGAAGTCAAACAAGCGCTGGTGAGCACCAGTTATTGCTACCATAACATCGGCGAACGTACTAATACAAACTGTTCGTTATTTTCGTTAATCTGGCGCATATAAACCTGCTGAAGACGTATACTCACAAAAGAAATCCATAGCACGTTTAGGAACTTAGCCCAAGCTAGATGAGGACGATGGCTCGCAACCCGTAACAGGACTTCAAGGTTCAGCACTCGTTATAAAGTGTTTATGTTCGCCTTGAGAGCCGCTCACTGAGCAACGGAGGTGTTGGTGGATGTGAAGCAAGAAGGGTGAGGCCTTTCTAAGCCGTAGTGTACTAGCCGCGGCGCCTAGGCAAAGGGTCATGTGACCCGCTTCCATTTATGGGAAAGCTGCGCCACTCTCAGAACTTTAACTTGAATGCACAGAATAAAATTTCAGCTCAGCTTGTAGGTGACTGGCTTAATATGGTGCGGCCATTTAAAATAAATTTTTAGCGAGCCCATTATGTATTATGATAATAATAGTAGTGATACACGATGTTCGGTATATACAAGTTACGGCATCAGACTCAAATGCAAATCGAAAAAGAGTTCAAACCATAAAATAACGAGCGATACAGCAGACACAGTAATTATTTACCACTTCAGTCACAATTAAGCTAGGTCGCTGCCGTCTTTTGCTGCCTCGGTGCCAGTGGCGGATGGCAGCTCAGGTTCCCACCTAGAAAACATTAATTAGGGGACGCAGCCTTTTCATTGTTCCAAAGAATGCATAGCCCTCTTTTACCGCAGTTTTCCAATGGCAGGCGGAGCAGATCCAAATACGTTCGCTCGATGTAGGTACCTTGAAGACAAACAAAGCGGCGAAATGCCGCTTCAATGTTTCACAGCTCATGGCAACTGCATCAATCACCAGTGAGTTCGAAAAGGTACCAGCAGGACGTGAAATAAAAACCTTCCTTGCACTGTGGGCATACCCTTGGTTTTTTGTCTCCTTCGGTGGATATATCCTCCTGGGTGCCGACTATCAAGCGAGCAAGTACATAGACATCGTGAATACTGGCACACTTGAACGAAACCAATGCAGCTTACTGATCAAAGTATGCGGCGCTGTACAAGTGGTCAGTCTTAGAATCGATACCTGCGGTCCTTGAAAGGAGTGGACCTACAGATGTATTCGTCCATGGGATATCACTGCGCTTGATCTTAGTATTCCTAAGGGTTTGTGTTAACTACAGCGGCTAGATGCTCTGGGGATCAATCCTTACCGTGTTCTCGAGCTGAACAAAGGAGAGTCGTATAGGTAGGAAGATGATCCTAATCTCAAAGTGAGTGTCGTTAAGTTATATAGACTTGAACGAGGCCTTCGGCGCTTATTACACAGGTTTACGCAGTTGACAAGTATCTCGCCCACTGAGTGGCAATCAACAAACGTTCTTGACTCTAGCCTGGCACAAGAGCAACCTATATAGAACGAACAGACCACAGCCTACCAGAACGTAGATAACAGTAGTAATGGATTGAAATTTGAGTGCTGTGCACGGTGCACGATGTCTCCCGAGCTGATCTCATGGGCTAATATTAGGCCTACGCCTTTGGGGTGGTCTGAGTGATGTATACAGGTTGATATCCTGGACGATTCGGTGCAGCCATATCATGCGCCGCATGAACACCTCGATCACCTGGAGGTTGTGTTTGACTGGGAAAGTGACAGTACGGCGAGGAGCCGTCAGGACAAATCACAATCAAAGGGCAATGACTCACTCCTTGGGCTTAGCCTCGCTCCATTGGCATATGCTACAGATCCACAGATGCTTTCGAGAGAACGGAATTAGCGGCACCCAGAATAATTCAAACCACGTCGTGCTTTTCGCGGCGAACACGGTCACTATATCAAGAACATCAGGGATAGGCGCCTGCTCGTGTTATGGGGCGTTCGTGAGACTGACTGTTGTGGCAACGAGGGCATGCTCTGGGAACCTGTTCTTCTTGTTCAGGTTTGATCTTTGTTGGACAACCGACTAGATACCGTGGTCAGCTCACTCTGCCAAGTTTCTCAACAAAGAATGCTGTGCTCACAGACGATGGGGATGCAAACTACCAGAACATGCCAATGTTTAGTTCAATGACATCATTTCGAGTTTTAATAGCTTTTATTGGCTCACAGAACATGACAGTGAGAGATTGCACGGAAGGTGAGCAGCTTCGCCAATGGTACTAATTGGGTGGGAGGTCGTTGATGATTGGGACCGGGTAATGCGGAGCGTGCGAATCCCTCTGCTGTCATCGTGTGTTCTTATTTGGACATATGTGCATACGCCCCCAAATGGCGTTAATATACTTATAATCGTCAACTATGCACTGGCAAACTTAGCCCGAGTCACACTGCATTTCGCTCTCAACTTTTGTGAGCAAAATATTCAGTAAATGCCGATATCAAGCCGAGATTTTGAAAATTACACGCCAATGCTCAATGGATGGTAAAATCAATTAAGTAGTCTACTATGCAAATGCCATATGGTATAGAAGAACATTCTGGGACGTGCTGGGAGAATTATCAATTACATGCGGTGAAAGTATTATAACATGCTTCGAGAGACGTGAATAATAGAGCGACAAGGCGATGGACACTAGTGAGACATATGGTGATATAGTGAGGTCCGCTTAATGGTATGGCCCACTACTGTTCTCACTGAACTGCGGGCACGGCTGAAAATCCGTGAGAATGGACGTGTTGGACGAATGGAAAGAGCTCGTAGGGAGATAGGTAGTAGCCGCGCTGGCCGACAGTGCACGACTGTCCAAGGGCGAAGCCCGATGTGGGTAAGGAGAAATATTCGACGGTAACCCAGATGTCTCGCGAACGCTTCCGCTGAGTGGTACATTGTAGGTGAACTGATCCATATCATTGTTGGAGCTGTGATAGAAAATTTCTTCGGCCGACGTTTTGAAAGTAGGCAGAACTGAGAAGACTGGTGAACCACTGCCGCTGAGCCCTGTCCCGGTGCTGGTGGCGATAGAAGTAGAAGTACCGGGAGGCGTATATGACGGCCATCCATTAAGGCCACAACCGTCAGTGCTGGCAGCAGTATTCGGGGCCGATTCGACGCGGCGTTGAGGAATTGCCGCCAGAGGTGGGAGCATAGGTCGGTCAGTGCCATGCGTTATAGACATTCCAAGATGTCCGTGTTGAGCCAGCGGTACGTTGAGAGGCATATGTGAGGTAGCGAGGGATGTAGTCTGGGGATAATCAAGGTCGTAGACCGGGCTATGCTCCCCAGATCCCTGACGCCTCAGTTTTCGATTTTGCCAAATCATCCTTACAGTCTCTTCACGCTCCTCACTCTTTGAATAACCCCAACGCATAGTCTCCAGCGCTCCCAAGCAGATTGAGACACCCTCATCGACACTCAAATGTGGGTCCGTTTCGTCATGCTTGTCTTCGCCTGGAATTTCGAGAACTTCCCCGTCGACACTGGCGGCGAGGTAGCCGGCGAAAAAACACCCATCACGAACAATTCCCGCGTCCCAGCGAAATATACTTGGGACATCGCTGTGTTCCAATGGGTTATGCATCCGCAGGATGCGTATGATACGGGGAAGGAGAGCGAGGCATCGTCTAGTAGCGACTATGTGCAGATGTTGTGGTGGAAGGTAAGGGGCTGAGTTGGATGAATGGGACGAAGGACGAGGTGGAGACGACGCTTCATATAAAGAAGGGGTTGGGATGAAATGTTTGAGGGCCTCTCGAATAACATTATCTAGAGGGCAAATCAGTGGGTGTCGCCGACGTAAGACCTAGGCGACTAAACTCACGACATTCGAAAATAAATATCTGAGGGATCATCTATCAGCAAGTATACGAGCACAAGCACGCACTCGACTTACCTGCCATCCGCTAGCATACTGGTTAATCTCTAAGCGTCGAAGGGCGTTATCGTGTTGTAAAGGCGCACGC
>Ga0247742_10001044_pt1 | contig 20281 bp, 16 predicted proteins | sample UWRJL208509C2_FD_180944 | JGI IMG/M metagenome (GOLD analysis project Ga0247742, IMG submission 180944) | Plant litter microbial communities from Arlington Agricultural Research Station in Wisconsin, United States - UWRJ-L208-509C-2 | ecosystem: Environmental > Terrestrial > Plant litter >... | reverse complement strand
CGACCACGGGCTTGAGGAGTTCGATGTCCTTGGTCAGGTCGAAACCGTGATCCGAGGTGATCTGCCCGTCCCCGTCCGGTACGAGCGTGACCTGCGTAGGGCGCACTTCGCGTGCGAGCTCGATCAGTCCGGGGTAGGCGCCGCGGGCACCGGCGAAGGGATTGCCTTCGATGTTGTACTCGACGCGGCCGCGCAACAAACCGGCCAGCGTGCGCACGTCACCCGGGGTGACATGGCGCATGTCCGGCCGAGGGTGAACGGTGAGGCCGCCGCAACCGGCGTCGATACACGTGTTCGCGGCCGTCGCGATATCCGGTTCATTGCCGCCGCGCGAGTTGCGCAGCACGGCGATTTTGTTCAGGTTTACGCTGAGTAGGGTCATCGTTTATCCATAAAAAAACGCACGTCGCCATTGCGACGTGCGTAATGACTGTCGTCCCAGCATAACGCGCCAACTCCCTATGGCGCACGGCTCACACCACACACACGCGCACTCACAAGAATTCAGACACGCCCCACTACGAAAAGGTTCAAAGCGCATATGTGAAGACGCGAATCCTTCGTTGACACCCCCGCCAGGCCACGGCGGCGACGCACTCGGTACCCACATCCAGGGCTTCAACACACCAGGCGGAAGCCGGCGCGATCTCACCTTGGAAAGCGACCGGCGTCACCGCCGCATCGCCGAGCGCAAACGACACCCGCTCAAGGCCGTACGACAAGCCGCCCCCGTTCGCCTTGAGCACCGCTTCCTTGGCGGTCCAGAAGCGAAGAAAGCCATGCAGCAGCCGCTCCTCGGGCAACGCCGCCAGCGCTGCCGTCTCATCGGGTGCAAAGAAGCGTGCAGCGAGCTCCAGGGCGCGCGGCCGTGGACGCACGCGCTCGATATCGACGCCTACCTCGAAGCCCTCGCCGCCGCAGCCGATAGCGAAGAGTGCCCGGCCCCCGCTGTGCGACCAGTTGAAGCCGAGCTTGCCGAATGTCCCGGGGAAATGCGGCTTGCCGTGTTCGCCGCGCGCCACCGCAGGTGCCCCCGGACCTGCGTACGCCGCGAGCAGCGACAGGAAGGGCAGCTCACCCTGGCCCGATGTCCAACTCGTTTGCCAGACATGGATCTCGTCGTCGGCGAGCAGGGGAAGATCGGAAAGGGGGAACGTCATCCACGCATGCTACCGAACCTGCAAGTATTCGCGCGAGGCCCTAGAATCAGGGTCGTGCCGAATGGGGAGCACTCAATGTGATCGCAGGCTGGCTTCTGCTCCTGGTAGCACTTGCTTACGTCGGCATGTTGTTCGCTATTGCCTACGTCGGCGATCGCCGTCCGCTCTACCCTCGCCAACCCAGGTTGCGACCGCTGGTCTATAGCCTGGCGCTCGCCGTTTACTGTTCGTCATGGACCTTCTACGGCGCCGTTGGTACGGCAGCACGTTCAGGCCTGGCGTATCTGCCGATCTACCTTGGTCCGCTACTGCTGTTCGTCTTCGGCTTCGGCCTGCTCGAGCGCCTGGTGCTCGTGGCACGTCAACGCAACATCACGTCCATCGCGGACTTCATCGCCGCGCGCTTCGGCAAATCGCACGGCCTCGCGGCCCTCGTCGCGATCATCGCCGTGGTGGCCATCATTCCGTACATCGCATTGCAGTTCAAAGCCGTGGCAATGTCCTTTGCCGTCCTCGGCGCGGGCAATTCGGCCTGGTGGTTCGGCGACACCGCGCTCTGGTGCGCAGCCCTGCTCGCCGTGTTCGCGATCCTGTTCGGCACACGCAACATCGACGCCACCGAGCACCATCACGGCCTGATGCTGGCGGTGGCCGTGGAGTCCCTGGTGAAGCTGCTCGCTTTCGTCGCCATTGGCATCTATGCGTACGTACATGGTCCGGGCCTTGCCCAGACGTTGCATGCGCCCGTGCTACAGATCGAGAAAGGCAGCATGCCACCGGGCTTCGTCGCACAGACCCTGCTCGCCTTCTGCGCGATGTTCTGCCTCCCCCGTCAATTCCAGATCGGCGTGGTGGAGTGCGAGGACCCACGCGACCTGCGCAAGGCGCGCGTGCTTTTCCCGCTCTACATGGTGCTGATCTCCGCAGCCGTCCTGCCCATCGTCAGCGCCGGCCTCGCCCTCCCGCAGGTCACCAACGGCCATGTCGATGCGTGGGTTCTCAATCTCCCCATAGCCCTGGGCGACAGCGGCATCGCCCTGCTCGCCTTCGTCGGTGGCTTTTCTGCCGCGACGGGCATGGTTATCGTCGCAGCGGTCGCGCTGGCGACGATGATCAGCAACGATCTGGTGATGCCGGCGCTGCTGCGCATACGTCGCCTGGACCTGGAGCGACGGGGCGACCTCTCCGGCATCGTGTTGCTTGTGCGCCGGATTGCGATTGTCGGGCTCGCCGCACTCGCCTACATTTATTACCGCATCATCGCCGATGCCGAGAACCTCGCTGCAACCGGCCTTCTCTCGTTCGCCGCCGTGGCACAGTTCGCCCCCGCCATCGTCTCCGCACTCTACTGGCGAGGCGCGAGCCGCGTCGGCGTGTATGTCGGATTGCTCGCCGGCTTCGTGGTCTGGGCATACACCCTCCTTCTACCTGCCATGACGCGCGCCGGATGGATGCATAGTGGCTGGGTCGAAAACGGACCGTTCGGCATGGGTTGGCTCAAGCCGAACGAACTCTTCCACCTGAGCGGATGGGAGCCGGTGACACACGGCACCTTCTGGTCGCTGCTGTTCAACGTCGCCAGCCTGATCTTCATCTCGCTGCGCTTCAGGCCGAGCGTTGCCGAACGTCTTCATGCTGCCCTGTTCGTGGATCCCTACGTGCGAAGCGTCACCGGCGCAGGCGACTGGCGCGGCCGCGTGACCGTGCGGGATCTCGGCACTATCGCGGGCCGCATCGTGGGAGAGCGGGTGACGGCGCGCGCATTCAACGAATACGGGGAGCGTCACGGCGTCACGCTCACTGCCACCGACTCGGCGGATCGGCCGCTCATCCAGTTCACCGAACGGCTGCTGGCCAGTGCCGTCGGCGCGGCGAGCGCACGACGCATCCTCATGGGTGCCCTGTCCGGCACGGGCCTGGATATCGCCGAAGCGATGGCCCTGATGGACGAAGCGTCGCAGGAACTACGTTTCAATCGCGAGTTGCTCTCGACCACCCTGGAGAATGTGTCGCAAGGCATCAGCGTGGTGGACGGCGAGATGCGACTGGTCGCCTGGAACCGTCGGTACGTGGAACTGTTCGATTACCCCGAGGGCATGGTGTACGTCGGCCTGCCCGTGGCCGACCTGATTCGATGGAATGCCGAACATGGCGAATGTGGCCCAGGGGAGGTGGACGAACACGTGGGCAAACGCATCCGCTACATGCGCGCCGGTTCGCCGCATGTTTTCCAGCGCATCCGTCCCGACGGCACGGTGATCGAAATGCGTGGCCGCGCACTTCCCGGAGGTGGATTCGTCACGACGTTCACCGACGTCACGGCGTACAAGTCGGTCGAGCAGGCCCTGATCGATGCGAACGAAACGCTCGAACAACGCGTGGAGGTACGCACCGCCGAGCTTTCCGAAGCGTTGACCGCCACGGCGATTGCGCGGCGTGAAGCGGAAGCAGCGAACGCGTCGAAGACACGCTTCCTTGCCGCTGCCAGTCACGACCTTCTGCAACCGTTGAATGCCGCGCGCCTGTTCACCTCGGCGTTGCGTCAGCATCCTGGACTGGACAGCGACGCGGCGCAGCTCGCCGAACGCATCGATGCCTCGTTTCGTGCTGCGGAGGACCTGCTCGACGCGCTGCTCGACGTGTCTCGACTCGATGCGGGCAGCTACCGGCCGGAAGTGGCGCCGTTCGCCCTGGCCGATCTGTTCGATTCGTTGCGACAGCAGTTCGCGGTCGTCGCGGAACAACGCGGCCTGTCGCTGCACGTGGTACCGACGACGCTTTCGGTTCGGTCGGACGCCCAGCTGCTTCGTCGCATCGTCGCCAACTTCCTTTCCAATGCGTTGCGATACACCCGAGCCGGCGGCGTCCTCCTCGGTGCACGTCGCCACGGTGATGAAATACGCATCGAAGTGTGGGACACGGGACCCGGCATCGCGAACGAGCAGCAGGTACGGGTCTTCGGCGAGTTCCAGAGACTTGAACGTCCCTCACCCTGGGGTGAGAAGGGCCTCGGTCTCGGCCTTTCTATCTGCGATCGGCTTGCTGGCATCCTGCATCATCGCCTGAGCCTGCGATCGCGCGTGGGACACGGAAGTTGCTTCAGTATATCGGTACCGCGAACGGCCCCCGTGTCACGCAAGCGCGCGCCGGCGATGGCGCGTCCCGGCGGCGGCGAACAGCTGCCACTGACGGTGCTGTGCATCGACAACGATGAAACCATCCTCGAGGGTATGAAGGCGCTGCTCGGACGTTGGGGCGTCGACTGCCGTGTGGCGATCGACGTCGGCGACGCGCTGCATACACTGTCGACCACGCATGTCGACCTGATCCTCGCCGACTATCATCTGAGCGACGAACTGGACGGTCTCGAAGCGCTGCGGTTCCTCGCCGAAAAACTAGGCACGATACCGCCGGCGGCCATGGTCACGGCGGATGGCAGCACGGAGCTCAAGCAACGTGCGCGCGCGCTGGGTTATCCACTGCTACACAAGCCAGTGCGCCCCGCTGCGCTGCGTGCGTTGCTGGTTGCCCTGGCCAAGCGCACCGGAACGCACGCGGCATGAACGGGCATGCAGTCCTGCAAAGAGCAGTGCGTTACGCTTCGGGCGAATTGGTGGGAAAGGCTTCCTTGTCCACGTCGAGGTGGCTCGCAGCGAGCGCTACCTGCGTGCGGTTGGACACACCGAGCTTGCGCATGATCGCCGTCATGTGCGCCTTGACCGTCGCTTCCGAAACGGTGAGCTCGTAGGCGATCTGCTTGTTGAGAAGGCCTTCGGCAATCATGTTCAGCACGCGAAACTGCTGTGGCGTGAGCGAGGCAACGCGCGCGGCGACATCCGCTTCGTCGGGCTTCAACTCCACGCTGCCACCGACCAGTTTATGCGGAAGCCATACGTCGCCCTCGAGCACCGCACGGACGGCTTCGACGATATCGTCCACCGCGGCCGACTTCGGAATATAAGCCGATGCACCGTGCGCGAGCGCGCGCCGTGCGACCTGCGCTTCCTCGTGCCCGGAGACCACGATCGTGGGCAGCCCGGGATACTGGCCGCGAATGTGGGCAAGCGCGGAGTAGCCGCGCGCGCCCGGCATGTGAAGGTCCATCAACAGCAGGTCGGCGTCGGGCAGTGACTCGATCAGCGTGAACAGAGCGGGCACGCTGTCCGCCGTATGCACGGTCGCATCGGGCAACGCCGCCAGCACCGCACGCTGCAGGGCGTCGCGGAACAGCGGATGGTCATCGGCAATCAGGACATCGGACATTGAGAGCTACTTGATCAGTCGTTCTTCCACCAGACTCTTCACCACCGAAGGATCGGCGAGCGTCGAGATATCGCCCAGTTGGTCGGGCTGGTTCTCGGCAATCTTGCGCAGGATGCGGCGCATGATCTTGCCCGAACGTGTCTTCGGCAGGCCGGGTGCCCACTGCAGGTAATCCGGCGCGGCGATCGGGCCGATCTCCTTGCGCACGCCGGCGATAAGTTCCTTGCGCAGTTCGTCGCTGCCATTCTCGCCGGCCACCAGGGTGACATAGGCGTAGATGCCCTGGCCCTTGATGTCGTGGTGGCAGCCCACCACGGCGGCTTCGGCCACCTTGTGGTTGGCCACCAGCGCGCTCTCCACTTCCGCCGTGCCGATGCGATGGCCGGACACGTTGATCACATCGTCCACGCGGCCGGTGATCCAGTAGTAACCGTCCTCATCGCGACGCGCGCCGTCACCGGTGAAGTAGTTGCCCGGGTAGGTCTTGAAGTAGGTGTCGACGAAGCGCTGATGGTCGCCGTAGACCGTGCGCATCTGGCCAGGCCAGGAATCGGTGATCACCAGGTTGCCGCTGCAGGCGCCTTCCTGCGCCTTGCCGTCGGTATCGACGATAGCCGGCTTGATGCCGAAGAACGGCAGCGTGGCCGAGCCCGGCTTCAGGTCGGTCGCGCCGGGCAGTGGCGTGATGAGGATGCCGCCGGTCTCGGTCTGCCACCAGGTGTCGACGATGGGGCAACGCTCGTCGCCGACCACGCGGTAGTACCAGTTCCAGGCTTCCGGATTGATCGGCTCGCCAACCGTGCCGAGCAGGCGCAATGATTTGCGTGAGGTCTTCTTTACCGGCTCCTCACCCTCGCGCATGAGGGCGCGGATGGCGGTGGGCGCCGTATAGAAAAGGGTGACCTGGTGCTTGTCGACCACCTGCCAGAAGCGGCTGAAGTCCGGATAGTTGGGTACGCCGTCGAACATCACCACGGTGGCGCCGTTGGCGAGCGGGCCGTACACCACGTAGCTATGGCCGGTGATCCAGCCCACGTCCGCGGTGCACCAGTACACGTCGTCCTCGCGCACGTCGAAGATCAGTTCGTGGGTCATGCTGGCGTAGACCAGATAGCCGCCACTGGTGTGCAACACACCCTTGGGCAGGCCCGTGGAACCGGAGGTGTAAAGGGTGAACAGCGGGTCCTCCGCGTTCATCGGCTCGGGCAGGCAGTCGCTGGACTGCCCTTCCATCAGGCTGTGGTACCAGCGGTCGCGCGGCGACTGCATGTTGATGGCACCGCCGGTGCGGCGCACCACGATCACCGTTTCCACGCTGTTGGTGTGCGGACGGGTAAGCGACTCGTCCACGTTGGCCTTGAGCGGAATCTTCTTGCCACCACGGCAGCCTTCGTCCGCGGTAATGACCAGCTTGGCGCCGGAATCCGCGATGCGGCCCGCCAGGGAATCCGGTGAGAAGCCGCCGAACACTACCGAATGAATGGCGCCGATGCGCGCGCAGGCGAGCATGGCCACCGCGGCTTCGGGGATCATCGGCAGGTAGACGATCACGCGGTCGCCCTTGTCCACACCCAGGTTCTTCAACGTGTTGGCGAACTTGCACACCTCGGCGTGGAGCTCGCGGTAGGTCAGGCTGCGCGACTCGTTCGGGTCGTCACCCTCGAAGATGATGGCGGTCTTGTCGCCACGCTTCTCCAGGTGGCGGTCCAGGCAGTTGGCGGCCACGTTGAGGGTGCCGTCCTCGTACCACTTGATGTACAGGTCCTTGGGGTCGTACGAGACGTTCTTGATCTTCGTCGGCGGGGTGACCCAATCGACCCGACCGCTCATGTCCTTCCAGAAGCCCTCGGGATCCTCGACGGACCGGGCGTACATGCGCTGGTAGTCGTCCTTGCGGATGTGCGCTTTGGCGGCAAAGGCGGGATCGACCGGGTGGATATCGGACATGCGTTCTTCCTGCGGATGGGCTTGTGGCTATGCCCCGAAGTGTAACGTCGCGGCGCAACATAAGGCTGCGACCCTGCTACGACTTTGGTCGAGGTTCGACCTTTGGCGAATGGATGCCAGGGCCGGCGTACCACATGCTCGGGTCGCCAATGGTTGGGGAGACCATGATGAAGACGAACCGTTACGGTGGCCGCAAGGCCATCGCCCTGAGTGTCGCCTGCGCCTTGATGCTGCCGATGGCCGCATTGCCGGATATGGCCCACGCCCAGTCGAAAGCGAAATCAAAGAAGACCACGAGCCACGAAGCGGAGCTCGAAGCCCGCGTGAACTCGCTGGAGCAGCAGCTCGCCGAGCTCAAGGCGATGATCCAGGAACAGAAGACCGAGACCACGCAGGCGACAACGACGGCCCAGGCCGCGCAGACGCAGGCACAGGCCACCGACGAAAAGGTGACCAAGGTCGAGAAGGTCGTCGCGACCGTTCCGGCGAAACCGGCTTTCAGCACGGGCACCGCACCGGGCGTTTCGCTGGCACTGCACGGTTTTATCGACGTCAGCGCGTTCACTCAGAACCGGGCCTATACCTATGGCAACGGCCAGAACGCCGAGTACCCGATTCCGTCGGACGGCGCCGGTCATGCCAACGGCCGGGTCTCCGGCGTCGACGTGCGCAACACGCGCTTCTGGCTCGACTTCGCCGGCGCCAAGTTCAACGAGAACTGGAACGGCAGCGGCCGCATCGAGATGGACTTCTTCGGCGGCTTCAACGGCACCGGCGCCTATGCGGGCTCGCAGCCCGAGCAGCGTCTGCGCCAGGCGTACTTCGACATCAGCAATCCCAATACCGGTACGACGATCCGCGTCGGCCAGATGTGGGACCTCATGTTCCCGCTGGATTACATCCCGCAGTCGCTCTCGCATATCGCCTTCCCCCTGGGCTACGGCAGCGGCGTCATCGGCTGGCGCTTCCCGGGTGCGATCTGGATGCAGGACCTCAACCACGGCTCCGAAGGCACCAAGTGGCGGTTGGATCTCGCCGCGCTGCAGGGCAGCTGGAACGGTCGCGCCGGCGGCACCGACACGAACAACTTCCTTACGCAGGGCAACGCGGGTTTCAAACCGCAGCTCGAGGCGCGCCTCACGGCCAAGGGTGGCAACTGGGCGGCCTTCGTCGCCGGTCACTACAGCAAGATCGACCTGAGCGGTGTCGACGGTGACACGCCGACCCCGATCAAGAAGAATCTCTCCAGCACCGCTGTCGAGGTCGGTGGCATGTGGACGCCCGGCCAGTTCATCTTCAAGACCGCGCTGTACTCGGGCAAGGCCATTGGCGAGATCTTCGGCAACCTCTCGCAGTTCGGCGACATCAAGGACAAGGGCGGCTACCTGCAGGCCGGATACAAGTTCGACGCGCACTGGACCCTGTATGGCTTCGCGTCGGTCAGCAAGCCCGACACGGATGACGTGCTGCGTTGGCGCGCGGCAAACACGGTTGGTCTGCTTAGGAACCGCCAGCTGGCCAGCAGCCTGCAGTACACCACGGGGCCCTTCGACTTCAGCCTCGAAGTCATCCACTCCAACCTTCACTCCACCACAGTCAACGGCCTTGGCCGCGAAGATACCTCGGGTAACGAACTCACCCTCAACGGCATGTACCGGTTCTGATTGGAGAGCACTATGGCGACCACTGCTAGCGGCCTTCGCGCCGACGGCACCATCGGAACCAGCCACAGACGCGTCATTTTCGCGTCCAGCCTGGGCACCGTTTTCGAATGGTATGACTTCTACCTTTACGGCTCGCTCGCCGCGGTCATCGGCAAGCAGTTCTTCACCGGCCTGAACGAGACCAGCCAGTTCATCTTCGCGCTGCTCGCCTTCGCCGCCGGTTTCGCCGTGCGTCCGTTCGGTGCCATCGTGTTCGGACGCGTGGGCGATCTGATCGGCCGCAAGTACACGTTCCTCATCACCATCATCATCATGGGTACCTCGACCTTCCTGGTCGGCGTGCTACCCGGTTATTCGACGATGGGTGTACTCGCACCGGTGCTATTGATCGCGCTTCGCCTGCTGCAGGGCCTCGCGCTGGGTGGTGAGTATGGCGGCGCGGCGACGTATGTCGCCGAGCACGCGCCACCGGGCAAGCGTGGCCTGTATACGAGCTTCATCCAGATCACGGCAACCTTCGGCCTGTTCCTCTCGCTTCTCGTGATCCTCGGCACGCGCCTGGGCCTGGGAACCGAAGCGTTCGAAGCCTGGGGCTGGCGTATTCCGTTCCTGCTCTCCGCGATCCTGGTGGGCGTGTCGGTGTACATCCGGTTGCAGCTGCATGAGTCGCCGGTGTTCCAGCAGATGAAAGCGGACGGCAAACAGTCCAAGGCACCTTTGACGGAAGCTTTCGGCCAGTGGAAGAACCTGCGTCTGGTGATCCTCGCCCTGCTCGGCGCCACCGCCGGCCAGGCCGTGGTCTGGTACACGGGTCAGTTCTACTCGCTGTACTTCCTGACCCAGAGCCTGAAGATCGACGGCACGACAGCGAACCTGCTCATCGCCGCCGCCCTTCTTATCGGTACGCCGTTCTTCGTGTTCTTCGGATGGCTATCGGACAAGGTGGGACGCAAGCCCGTCGTACTCGCCGGTTGTCTGCTCGCGGCGCTGACCATGTTTCCGATCTTCAAGGGACTCACGCACTTCGGTAACCCCGCGATCGAAGCCGCCGCCGCGACGGCGCCGGTCGTCGTCACAGCCGATCCGAACGCCTGCTCCTTCCAGTTCGATCCGGTCGGCAAGAAAACCTTCACCAGCTCGTGCGACGTCGCAAAGAGCGTACTGGCGAAGAAGGGCATCCCGTATACCAACGCGGAGGCACCTGCGGGCACGTTGGCGACGGTGAAGATCGGCGACGAGGTGATCGAGTCGTTCGAAGGAGCCGGCCTGGCGAAAGCGGACTTCACGGCGAAGAGCAAGGACTTCACCGGCAAGGTCACGACGCAGGTAAAGACCGCGGGCTATCCGGAGAAAGCGGACCCGACCCAGTCCAACTACCCGATGCTCATCGTGCTGTTGGCCATCCTCGTGCTCTACGTGACCATGGTCTACGGACCGATCGCGGCCTGGCTGGTCGAGATGTTCCCGACACGCATCCGCTACACGTCGATGAGCTTGCCGTATCACATCGGCAACGGGTGGTTCGGCGGCTTCGTACCGACCATCGGCTTCATGCTGGTCGCGTGGAAGGGCGACATCTACTACGGCCTCTGGTATCCGGTGGTCGTGGCACTGATGACGGTCGTGATTGGCTTGTTCTTCGTGCGCGAGACCAAGGATGTGCCGCTGGATCACTGAACCCGTAGTGTGAATCGCAACGACGGCCGATCGCCCCGATCGGCCGTCGTTGTTTCTGTAGGGAACGCTGCCGTGCGAAGTTCGCGATAGGCCTCCACGAGTCGATCGAGCGTGAACGCGAGGTTCCTGCCGCTGGGATTGGGTAGTACCCAGGCCGTGGAACCCTGCAACGCGGTGGCTTGCCGTCCCCAGGGAATGTCGCGCGTGTCCGTGAGTGCGGCGTACGCGGCTTTGCCAAGGAAAGCCACAAAGCGCGGCGCATAGGTCGCTATCTTTCGCTTGAAGCCGGAAGCGGCGTCCACGAAGTCCTGCCTGGACAGCTGGTCGGCCGCTGCTGTCGGACGGGTCACTACGGTCGTGAGGCCGCAGCCGAACTCGAGGATCCGACGGTCCTGTTGCGGTGAAAGTTCTTCCGGGGTGAATCCAGCCAGGTGCATCACGCGCCAGAATCGGTTCGACCGCCCTTCGAAGTGGTGGCCCGCGGCCGCGGCTGCCATGCCGGGGTTGATCCCGCAGAACAGCACGGACAGGTGTCCGTCGAGGATGTCTGGCAGCCCGCCGCTCATCCGGTGATCACGCCCACCGCTTTCCGGGCCAGCGCCCTGACTTCTTCGCGTGTCGCCCCCGCGCGGGCGCGGATCGCGATGGTGTGCATCGTCGCCGAGACGAGCATCGCCAGCGCTTCCAGGTCGGCGTCCTTTCTCAGCTCTCCGGCATCCCGGGCCTCGCGAAGGCGAGCCTCGAAGTCGACGTCGAGGGTGCGAAAGCCGCCGGTGATCACGTCCTGGATCTCCGGATCGCCGACGGCTTCGGTGATGGCCGTGCCCACGACGAAACAGCCGCGGACGTGTTCGTCGCCCGAGAAATAAATGTCCAGCGCGGCGTCATACACGCGCATCAGCACCTCGGGCAGGGTTCCCGGGCTCGCCAGCGCCGCTCGCATGATCGCGAACTTGAGCTCCCAGTAATCGGCCAGCGCGCGGAGGTAAATCGTGTGCTTGTCGCCAAAGGCGGCACGGAGGCTGGGGCGGTTCATGCCCGTTGCCGCTGAAAGGTCGTCGAGCGAGGTGCCGGAGTAACCGGCTTTCCAGAAGGCATCGGCTGCGCGGCGCAGGGCCACGTCCGGCTCATAGGCGCGCGGCCGCCCGCGCGGCCGTTTCTCGGGCTTTTCCATTTTTGTACCATTATGCATAAAAACCCTTGAAGTCGGGCTCGCTCAAACATATTATACGAACCGGTACAAAATTCAATTCCCCCGTTTTCACCGGTATTCGCATCGTATGAACAGCAACCTGCGCTGGCCCCTGATGGCCGCTCTCCCCCTCCTGATGATCGGCGTGGGGGGCGCCCGGTTCCTCAGTGGGCAGGGAAATGTCGAGACCGACGACGCCTTCGTTCGCGCGGCAAGGGACTCGATCAATGCCCGGGTGTCCGGCCAGGTGGTCGATATCGCCGTTCACGATAACCAGCGCGTCCACAAGGGCCAGCTTCTCTTTCGCGTCGATCCGCAGCCGTATCGCATCGCCGTCGAGCAGGCCGAGGCCCGCCTGGGCACCGCACGGCTGCAGGTCCAGGCGCTCAAGGCCACCTATCGCCAGCAGCTGGCGGAGTTGCAGTCGGCAAAGGAATCGGCCGACTTCGACGGCAAGGAATTCGAGCGCAAGAAGGCACTCCTCGCCTCCGACTTCGCCTCGCGCGCGTCCTTTGAACGTGCGGACACCGACGTGAGGGTGGCGCGGCAGCACATCGCCTCGGCACAGCAGGCGGTAGCCAACTCCATCGCTGGCCTGGATGGCGATCCGGACATCGACGTAAACAGGCATCCGACCGTGCTCGAAGCCAGGGCCCAGCTCGACCGCGCCCGCCTCGATCTTTCCTATGCCGACGTGGTGGCGCCGGACGATGGCATTGTCACCCGTGTCGACGACCTCCAGGTGGGCGACTTCGTCAACGGTGGGACGACCGTGTTCTCGATGATGTCCACCCGCGATGTCTGGATCGAAGCCAACTTCCGCGAAACCGGGCTCACCCACATGCGTGCCGGCCAGTCGGCAACCGTCGAAGTCGACGCGTACCCGGGTCACCCCTTCAAGGCTCACGTCGTCAGCATGAGTCCGGGTACCGGCTCCGAGTTCGCCGTGTTGCCACCCGAGAACGCCACGGGTAACTGGGTCAAGGTGGTCCAGCGCCTGCCGGTGCGCCTGGAGCTCGACACCATCGACCCGAAGTGGCCGCTCTACTCCGGGATCAGCGTCACCGCACAGGTGGACACCCGCCGCGCATCGAGCAAGGAGTCGTCCACGACAGGCGCCACACAGTGAACGCCGTCGTTGCTCCGCGCAGCACACCGGGCGCCCATCGCGTGCTCATCGTTGCCGGCCTCATCGCTACGTTCCTGTCGGCCGTGAACATCTCCATCCCGAACGCCGCGCTGCTGCACATCCAGGGCGGACTATCCATGTCGGATGACGAGGTGGGCTGGATCTTCTCCTCGTACATCGCAGCGAGCGCGATCGTCATGCCGATGACGCACTGGCTGGCGGGGCGCTTCGGTCGGAAAGCGATCTTCCAGATTTCCATGGCGCTGTTCACCCTCGCACTCGTGCTCGTGACGCTCGCCACGACGCCATTGCAATTCGTGTCCGCGCGCATACTCCAGGGCGCGGCCAGCGCGACGCTGGCGCCGCTCTCGATGGCGATCCTGCTCGATGAACTGCCGCCGCTGCGTCATGGCCGCATCGGCATCGTCTGGGCCGTGACGGCGCTGCTGGGCATCCTGAGCGGCCCGGCAATCGGCGGGTATCTGAGCGAGTACTACGGCTGGCACACCATTTTCTACGTGAGCCTTCCCGCGGCCGTCCTGATCTTCATGGCGATGGCTTTGTTCCTTCGCGAGAAGAAAGCCGCAAATAGCCAGCGTTTCGACTTCTTCGGGTTCGTCGCCTTCACCCTGGGCATCGCGGGCCTGCAGATGTTCCTGGACCGCGGCGAACGTCTCGAGTGGTTTGCGTCCATGGAGATCCGGATCGAAGCGATCATCGCCGTGATCGGCTTCTATCTCTACACCGTGCATGTCATGACCAGGGAGGAACACTTCCTCAACCGTGCCATGTTCAAGGACCGCAACTTCACCGTTTCCGCAGCCATGTATTTCGTCTTCGGCTTCGTGCTGCTGCCGACGCTGGCGCTTACCTCGCCGATGCTCGAGGAGTTGATGGGTTATCCCGCCGACACCGCCGGCTATGTTGCGATTCCGCGAGGCGCTGCGCTCATTGCAGCCTTGTTGCTCACCTGGCGCGCGCCGAAGCGACTCGACAACCGTGTGTTCATCGTCGCCGGCATGGCATTGGTGGTCTATGGCAACTGGCGAATGCTCGGCTACTCGCCTGTGATGGATCGTTGGCCCGTGCTGATCGCCGGTGCGTTGCAGGGTGCGGGTCTTGGCGTACTCATGCCCGCACTTACGCGCGCTGCTTTCAGCACCCTCAGCCCTGCACTTCGCGCACAAGGCACGGCGTTCTTCAATCTGGCGCGTCTCTACGGAAGCACGATCGGCATCTCCATCGTGCAGATCTACTTCTATAACAACACGCAAGCGATGCATCTCGCGCTCGCAAAACACATCAGGCCGTACGGCGCCGTCGCGCAGGCCACGGGCGATCTGTCCGGCGCCCACCTCGCGCTGATCAACGAACTGGTGACGGGCCAGGCGGCCATGGTCGCCGTGATCGGCCAGTTCAAGCTCCTGATGATCGCAATGATTGTCATCAGCCCACTCGTTCTCTTCCTCCGCAAACCGCACCCGGCCAACTGACTCCCGGAGTCGCCCATGAAACTCGTCAAAACGGTACTTGCCGCCTCCACCTTTGTGCTCCTCGCCGGCTGCATGGTCGGGCCCGATTTCGAAAAGCCCTCATCCCCGGCATCGAAGCACTACGACGTGCAGGCTGAGCAGGCGCTTGCAGGCAACGGCGCACAGCACATCGACTTCGACAAGAAGATCGACGGTGACTGGTGGTCGTCGCTCGGCTCGTCGAAGCTCGACCATGTGATGCACAAGGCGATTGACGGCAACCTCGGTCTCGAAGCCGCGGATGCGACGATCGCGCAGGCGAATGAGGCGGTGACCTCCGTCCGCGGTGCGTTGAGCCCGCAAGTCGACTTCGCCGCACAGGGCGGACGCCAGCGTGGCGCCGGCGCGACCGGATTCGGTACGTCCAACTTCTACGCCGTCGGACCACGGGTGAGTTTCAATCTCGATCTGTTTGGTGGCACCCAACGACGCGTGGAGGAGCAGACCGCCCTGGCAGAGTTGCAGCGGCATCGCTTCGACGCGGCTTACCTGACCGTGACGGGCGATGTGGCGACACAGGCCCTTTCGCTCGCCTCCGCGCGTGCGCAGATCGCCGCCGTGCAGAGTCTCATCGCGAATGACCGCAAGAACCTCGAACTGGTGCAGACCGCGCATCGGTACGGCAGCGCTACGCAGGTCGACGTCGCCACAGCGACGACACAGCTCGCCCAGGATGAAACCCTGCTGCCGCCGCTGGCGCAGCAGCGCGATACCGCGGCACATGCGCTATCCGTCCTTGCCGGCAAAGGCCCGGCAGACTGGGTGCCGCCAGACTTCGATCTCGCCGACTTCGTGCTCCCTTCCGAGCTGCCGGTCACGCTGCCTTCGGATCTCGCACACGATCGTCCGGACATCCTCGAGGCGGAAGCGCAGTTGCACGCCGCCAGCGCGGCGATCGGCGTAGCGACATCCGACCTGTATCCGCACCTGAATCTCTCTGGATCGCTCGCACGTGTCGGCCCGGCTCCCGGCATCGGCACGCTGTGGGGTCTTGCAGCCGGACTCACGGCGCCGATTTTTAACGGTGGCACGCTCAAGGCGAACGAGCGTGGTGCCGTCGACGGTTACAAGGCCGCCCTCGCCACTTACCAGCAGACCGTCGTGACTTCGCTGGCGCAGGTGGCCGATGTGCTGCAGGCGATCCATCACGATAGTGAGGAAGTCGCCGCGCAGGATCATGCGCTCACCTCCGCCGAGCTGAATCTCCGGTTGAACCGCGAGGGCTACAAGGCAGGCGAGACCGGTGTGCTGCAAGTCATCGACGCGGAGCGCTCCTATCAGCGTGCGTTGATTGGCCAGATTCAGGCGAAGGCCGCGCAATACCAGGACACCGTGCAGTTATCCATCGCACTTGGCGGCAATTCCGACGAAGCATTCCAGCGCAGGGCGGCGTACCGTGACGAGCGATCGATGGCGGGTGAACCCATTAACGGAGAAAAACCATGAGTGCCCTTGATACGTTTCGTCACACCCGAATTCCCCTTGCGCACGGCACGGGGGCCATCCCGGCCGTCGGCTTCGGCACGCTGATTCCCGATCGCGAAAAAGGCCGCGCCGCGATCAAGACGGCACTGGAGGTCGGGTTCCTTCACCTCGACGCTGCCGAGGCCTATCGCAACGAGGATGTCGTCGGCGATGTGATCAAGGATGCGATCGATCATGGCGTCGTTCGTCGCGAAGACCTCTTCGTCACCACGAAGCTGTGGAACAACAACCATCGCCCGGAACGCGTGAAGCCCGCCATCGAGGCAAGCCTGCGTCGTCTGCAGGTGGACTATGCGGACGCCTATCTCATCCATACGCCCTTCGCCTTCGCGCCGGGTGACGACCAGTATCCAAAGGACACGGACGGCAAGCCGCTCTACGACAAGGGCATTACCTTGCTGGACACCTGGCGGGCGTTGGAAAGCCTGGTCGACGATGGCCTCGCGAGGGCGATCGGCCTCTCGGATGTGAAGTTGGAAGCGGTCAAGGAGATTGTCGAGAACGCGCGCATCAAGCCCGCGATCGTGCAGGTCGAATCGCATCCCTACCTTCCCGAGTGGGAGCTGCTCGAGTACTGCCAGGCAAATGGCATCGTGCTACTCGCCTTCGCGCCGCTTGGTCACGGCATGGAACCGCGTGTCCCCGAGGATCCGGTGTTGAAGACCATTGCCGGGCGCATCGGCGAAACGCCCGCCCACGTCGCCCTCGCCTGGGCCGTCCAGCGCGGCACCGCCTTCCTCACCACCTCGACCAACCCCGACCACATCCGCGAAAACTTCGAGATCTCCCCACTGCCGCCGGAGGCTCTGCAGGAAATTCGCGAAGGCATCACCACCAACATCCGCCTCAACGACGTCGTCCACACCGGCCTCCCCGGCTTCATCCCCAGGGAAAACCGCAAATAACCGGGCCCCGCCATCCATGCTTATGCGGGAGCCGCTCCAGCGGCGAAGCTCCCGCCTTGACGACACCAAGGCCTCCCCTAGGATGCGATTCATTCGCATTTAAAGAGAGGCAGCCTTTTTATACGAGGCGCTCCGCCCCTCTCCCCGTCTCCAGGATCGCCATGAGGGGCACCACCCCACCCGCACTCCGTCGCGGCACCGTCGTCATGATCGCTCGCATCGCCCTGGCCATCGTCGGCGGCTATGGCACGGTTTCCCTGTGGACCTTCCTGCTCGGTCGCATCATTCCGGGCGATCGTCCGGGTGCGGGCTTCACGGCGACGATGCTGTCGTTCCTGCTTTACGCCGGTTGCTTCGTCTGGGTGTTCGGCGCCAGGCGTGTCGGCCGCACGGCCTTGTCGATGGCGGTGCTGGCTGCCGTCGCCGCACTCGGTATCGCCCTGACATGAGTGGCCGGTTCCGCCAGACACAGGCCAGCCTGCATACGTGGTCCGGGCTCATCGTCGGCTGGGTGCTCTACGCGATGTTCCTCGCCGGCACGGTGAGCTTCTGGCGCGAGGAGATCACGCGCTGGACGCAACCCGAGATCGGTGTGCGCGTGGCGGCCGAGGTCGATGTCGCCAACGCGCAGCGCTACCTGCAGGCACACGCTCCGCACGCCGCGCAGTGGGACATCGCATTACCGGACGAGCGTGCCGCGGGCGTCTCCGTGACGTTCCGTGACAAGGCCACGCCGCGCGCCGCGACGATGGCACCCATCGTGCTCGACGCGCACGGTGAACCCGTCAACGTGCGCGCCACCGAAGGCGGCGACTTCTTCTATCGCCTGCACTTCGATATGCATTACATGCCGATCCTGTGGGGTCGCTGGCTTGCCGGCGTCTGCGCCATGGCGATGCTCATCGCCATCGTCAGCGGTGTCATCACGCACAAGAAAATCTTCGTCGACTTCTTCACCTTCCGCCCTCACAAGGGTCAACGCAGCTGGCTGGACGGACACAATGCGCTTGCGGTGCTTGCACTGCCCTTCCACCTGATGATCACCTACACCGGCCTCGTCACGCTCATGACGATCTATATGCCATGGGGTGCAGACGGATCGAACGGCAGTCGCAACGCATTGTTCGCGGCGATCATCCCGACCTACACGACGCCAGCTGCCAGCGGCGTTTCGAAGCCGTTGATCGATCTGCGTGTCGCATTCGACACGGCGTCGAGGACCTGGGACGGTGGTCACGTCGCCACGTTGAAGATCACGCAGCCCGGCGATGCTTCGGCGCGCATCGTTGCCGAACGTGCCGGCGCGGACCGGATCAGCTCGAACCAGGTCACCGTGCAGATGGATGGGACGACCGGCGAAGTGCTCGCTTCGTCGAAGCCCGAAAGCCCCGGCGTGCTCACGCGCGGCGGCATGATCGGTGTACATGCCGGGCGCTTCGCCCCGCTCGAAATGCGCTGGCTGTATTTCCTGCTCGGCGTGGCGGGCACGGCCATGGTAGCGACGGGTCTCGTCCTGTGGACGGTGAAGCGCCGTGCGCAGCTTCCCGATACTGCGCGGCCGCACTTAGGATTCCGTCTGGTCGAACGCCTCAACGTTGCGTTTGTCGCCGGTATGCCGCTATCGATGTCGGCCTTCCTGTGGGCCAATCGCCTTTTGCCTCACGACATGGCCGAACGCGCAGCGTGGGAGATCCATACGATGTTCATCGTGTGGGCCGCGGCATTGCTGCATGTGTGTGTTACAGCGCCACGCAAGGGCTGGATCGTCCAGTTCGCGCTGGCCGGCGTGTCACTGCTCGTGCTCGCCGTCGGCGATGTCGCCTTCGTGCGAACGGACTTCGTCTGGATCGACCTCGTCATGGCGGCGCATGGTGCGATCTGCCTCGGTATCGCCTGGGGTGTCGGTCGACACAGTCCTGCGGGGACGACGTTGCGCAAGGCAGCGAACTCTGCATCCCGCAGGCAGGAGAACGCATGAGCGTGCTGCTGGCCGTCGTTGGTTTCGCGTGCTTGGCAGTTGCCATGAATCGACATCACTCGGAGGTGATCGGTGGGAAGCCGTCGCGATCGCGCGCCCGGTTGCTTCGTGTCGCTGGCTCGGTCGCCTTCTTCGCGTTGTTCGTGCTCGACATGACGACGAGCGGCGCGGCCTTCGGCGCGTTGCTCGCCTTGGGCTACGCGAGCCTCGGTGCCGGTGTCGTGCTGCTCGCCCTCACGTTGCTGTCGCGGATGCGCGTCCCGCGCTGAGCCCGCCGAAAGCGGCAGATCACAGGATCTTTATCGCGCGGCGCTTAGATTCCGAAAGATGATCGGACCCGTCGACCTTCTGCTTCGCCTCCTCGCGGCCGCCGTGCTCAGCGGTGTCATCGGCATTAATCGCGGCCGCCTGGAATGGACCGCTGGCCTGCGCACGCACATGCTCGTCGGGGTCGGCGCAGCCCTCGCCATCATCGTCTCGGCGTTCGGCTTCGCGGATGTACTGAGTAATCCGCACGTGGTCCTCGATCCCTCGCGTATCGCCGCGCAGGTCGTGACCGGCGTGGGGTTCCTCGGCGCCGGCACTATCCTGTTTGTTGAGCGCGATCAGATCGTTCGCGGGCTTACGACAGCTGCGAGCCTATGGGCCGTCGCTTCCGTGGGACTCGCTGCGGGCAGCGGCATGTACGTTGGTGCCGTGATAGCCACGGCGATCATCTGGGTGATTCTTGCTTTGCTCAAACCGCTCGAGCGCAAGCTGACAGGCAAGCCGAAGCGCCGTCCGCGCCTTACTGCGCGCCTCACCGGCTCCAGCGCGTTAAGTGTCTTCGAGAAAGCGCTCGGCGAGCACCACCTTCCCTTTGCGAAGACCATTCTTCGCCGGGAACCTGATGGTGACGACGTAGTGACCGTGCTATTCACCCGCCCGGTCCGCAAGGATCAGCTCGCCGTGCTTGCTGACGCTCTCCGCGATCTGGAAGGCTTCAAAAGTGTCAGCTACGACGCGCCCGATGACCGGGCGCACCGTAGCTGACACGATCGCTTATTCGCCTTTGGCGGCGGATTCGATGAGCTTCGCCACTTCAGTCGGGTGCGACACCATCACGACATGCGAAGCACCTTTGACCACCACGGTCTTCTTCGACTTCGCGCGGTCGGCCATCCATGCCATCACCTTCGGCGGGATGTTCTTGTCCGCATCGCCGTAGATGTGCCAGGACGGCACATGCGTCCAGGCCGGCGTGGTCTCCGCTTCGTTCAACGCGGCGTCGGTGATCGGGCGCTGGCCGGCAGCCATCAACGCGGCATCCTTCGCCGGCACGTCGGCGGCGAACTGGGCCGGGAACTTGT
>Ga0247742_10001043_pt1 | contig 20296 bp, 17 predicted proteins | sample UWRJL208509C2_FD_180944 | JGI IMG/M metagenome (GOLD analysis project Ga0247742, IMG submission 180944) | Plant litter microbial communities from Arlington Agricultural Research Station in Wisconsin, United States - UWRJ-L208-509C-2 | ecosystem: Environmental > Terrestrial > Plant litter >... | reverse complement strand
TGGACCCCTCCCTCCCCCCAAATTTCCTTATATGGTAACTTAGTAACTGCTGACAGGAAAAACCTCGGAGGTGTAAAAATCGATTTCCCAGCCAGATGTAATGCCAAAAATAAGATCGTGTCTTTTTTTTGGGTGTTGGACACCCCTTGGAGGTGAGGCGTGTATGAGCAGTAGACGAGAGTCACCGCCATAGTGATTTCTTACAAGTGTCTCAAGATTGTATATCACCTAGCCGTCTGCAATTGCTGGTGCCGTTCTTCCTAGAGGCTAACCCGATCTACGGCTCTTTCAAGTTGTGCTGAATACACAAAATTACTGACCACATGGGTGGACCGCAAGCTTGAGACGAATATGCTGGAATTTTCTTGGAGAATTGGCTTCAAAATCTTGAGTATCGCCAATCGCTGAGTATGTGGATGTCCAATAATGGTTGCTCGGAGCATCCTCTCACCTCTCCTATAGTTGGGTCTATCCGCCCGAACTCAAAATGCTTCCAATGGGATAAGCACCTTAAATAAATAGAGCCGACTACAATACTATAACCGTCATCCATGACCACCAATTATCTCATTCAAATTGAGAGACTATACGCCTTCTCATGGATAAACACTCTGCTTGCCAAAATTTGGACGTCTTTTTCGAAACTCTACAATCTCAGCGAAGATCACATTGTGAGTTCTGTGTTTATTCGTTCTCTAAATCCAGTTTACTGTATATCTTGAGCGCTCTTATTATCGTCATGGCACTCTCGAGTAACGATCTGAGTTAGAATAGACCGGAAACTGCCGCGAACGCTTAAGCAACCGACTCCAAGCTCGGATATTCGAGGATGGAGTCATACTCTTCATCCAGAACGTTTTGGAAGCAGAAGGAAGGTCCTATAATATTTGCATAATACTAGTATATAAAGATCAGCATATAATAGATACGAATTGAATATTTCTCTTCACACCAAACATCGCACGAACGTTAGTTCACAAAGTAAGTCGTTACTAGGTATTAAGCGCACTGAGGAGTCCTCAATGTGCATCGTATTAAATTAATATAGGGTCCTGTACTGCGCGTTATTTCCAGGGAGGTATATAGCGGCGATTATACTTAAGTGACATTAGATTGAATAAAGTTTCCTTAGTAATCTACGGACACGTCTTACTCCATTAACACGACTTATCCAAATTTACGCACAGTATTAACAGCTTTTTACGGCTTTACGCTGCAGAGCGAGAGTATCTTAGTTCATAGGTGTTCGTCATCGATAAGGCTTATTGAGCGCAGTGTATGAAGATAATGAACTAGAATAAGTCTGTACCGTAAATCCACAGGCTTTTATACTATGAAAGAAATATATACACTAAGTAAAAATTACCACAGAATAAAGAGATTTATAATCTACTTAGATGTGTTCTGAATAATCTCCATAGCGTCGAATATTCGAGCGTTTAGTTGAAGTGGGCGTAAACGGAAATTGCTGTGAGCGCTTACTGAGCGGGCCGGGATGTCTGATGTCACCGACCGTTATCTCCTACAATCGAGATAGCCAGAAATAAATCAGCTTGCATAGACCCGTTCTTAGTGCTCATGCTCATCATGCATGCGTCAAAGTGATTCCTTCATCGCTCTTGCTTTGAAACGAAGGTCCACATCACAACCTTGGCGGATGCACCCAGTCACAAAACTGGATGTACATTTGATATATTTACTATGCAGGTGAATGTATGAAATCATAACCCTCTTGTAATTTCTAATCTTGCCTCGCTGAAGTGTGATGTTGTCTGCATTCCGTTTATTCCACATTTCAGCTACGATATCGAAACATATGTGAGCCGCTTCCCTCAACTGGATCGCTGGTTCTGGATGATCTGAAGGTCCATCGGCATCTTCATCTGGCTCTTAGACGGATAATTGTGTGCGTTCTTGTGTGTAAAAACCATCCAGACGTTTGGAGAACTGGACCCTTTAAGAGTTTGGCCTAGTCCTCGCATGCATACATCACATAAACCCCACTCATCCGTGTATCGGCCGAATTCGAAACATAGTCCAGTTCTCGATACTCAAATTCTGGGTTTAAATCCTGAAATAGATGTGGACCAGGACACCTTTTTGGATTAACTTCGTCGTCATGAACCCTTCTATGCTAGTACTGTCTTTTCATATCAAGCGGTTTCGAGAATTCAATCCCCATACCCGCTTTCCAAGTCTACTCCGTGAAGGATCTTAATATGGTAGTAGGTAGCTTTAGCGAACTGGTCCTGTCAATTGTAGTCTCAAAGATAGTTTCGAAATTCGTGCCTCCAAGCAGTAATGAAACTGCAATTGAAAGTACGGCTGATAAGATAATTAATTGTTGGGGAGGAAGAGCCAAAGCCCACAAAATAATACGTACCCAGAACTACTTCACGATCACCTGGACGGAGTCGCTAACGACTTGGCGTTGTGGTTTAGTCTTCTTGGTACGGGAGATCAGCGACATGTCGAGCGAAGGATGCATTTAGCGGCCGCGCGTACAGTGTGGTCAATCAGTCGGTGTGTATAAGCGAAACAGGGCTAGGACGGATGGGACTCACGAAGGAGGAAAAGGTTCAAGTAGGATCGCCAATATCGGAGAAGCGGTATCAGTGTTGATTGATGCAGACGTAGACTATAAGCGTCTCATCATCCCCTCGAATCTAATGGAGGAAACGACAAGTTTGTCAACTTTCTATTTCGTTTTCAAACGGATATGACCTCACCTTCATTTTCATCCATCAGCAATATATTCGACATATGCATGAACGTACGGATGACGTCTACGAGTCGTGAGACTCTCCGTTCCTGAATGTTGGGCAACGACGCTGGTGCCGACCAGAATCCCCCTATCACGAGCGCTGAAGTCATTATCTCGAGAAATGAAGGTCCACAACAGCTGCTCTTCACGTCGTCCGCGGAGATCTCGTCCCAAGCATAATACAACCACTTCGTGTGCCAATAATGTAGCAGGAAATGACTAGCAGGCGGATGAATTAGTTGTAGCGAAATACATACAAGTATATAGGTGTCGGCGATTGGAGCGCGTCCATCCATCGCATACGCCCACTACGATCCACCAGCGTCTGAATCTGCAGGAATGAGCCGTCAAAAAGTGTTCAGCGTTCGAGTTCGGGTCCGGGTCCGTAATTGAAGACAATAAGGAAAAAAGGAAAAGAGTAAGGTGTGAATCATGGGCGGGTCATGTTGGCGTCGGCGGGTGTCGTCGTCGTCGTCGACATCAAAGACCAGTTTCTGACAAAGTCAAGGGGGCTTGATGCTCCTATTATCGGGACAGACTGTGACGGTGTCTTGAAGAATCATTGGTCGCCTCGTTTTTCGAACTTCAAAGAGCTAGCCGCATGTACACAGGCGCTGGAAACCTCATATCAGCCTGAGAGACGGAAGTGATAGGCATCGGGGTAGGTACTCTGGTGCTGCTGAAGCTATGGTGGTCGGCGCTCACAGGGAGACTAGCGAAGCTGCTGATGCTTCCCATATATCCGTAACCGTACGAACTGCGTCCGCCGACTGCCCAGGCTCGTATCTCTTTGAACATGGATGGGACGGGAAATGTGAACGGGTTGTAGGCGATAAAGACAGCGAGAGCCCACCAACGCCGTAGGGGAAGGGGTAGTAGTGAGATTCGGTAGGAGCGTCTCCAAATGAAGATGTCGATTGATACGTGGATGAGGATTTTTATTCAATTTATCACCAGAACCAGTGTTTTGCGTAGACAAAGGGAACGGTGACCCTCGTTCTTTCGCTATAGAAGCAGTGAGCCCTAAACCAGGAGGTGTCCACGTCGGCGTCGACGAGGTTGCGACGAGCCGTGGAGGGATCGAGGCCGCGCAGACAAAGCTCAGTGAGCCACCCCCCGAGCAGGCGTTAACGTTGGGATTTGAGGCGAATATTGAGTTTGGTCCTCTCGAAGCACAGATGAAGGGTTATATGCGTTCGAGGATCAGGCGAACGAGTTGTCTGGGACCGTGTATATGGTGTGGTTGGCGTCGGCGGGAGCATGTGAACTGTCGAGGAACTGGGGAGTAGGATTCGACATGCTAGATTTGAGAAGCTCGGCGGACGTTCTGGTGCTCCAATTCGGTACAACCACCTCAGAGTCGTCGACCTAGCCCCCCGATCCTTCCGATGACAGACCTGAACGCGAACGCGATCTTCTCATCCGCATACGCCCTTCCCGCACCTCTAATGCCAGGATACGTCCATAAACATTATACCATGTCGCATGGGCCATGTTTCTCCTACGCCTCGCTTGAACGAAGCAGAAGAAATGGGCGAATATTGGCCGAGTGTTCTTGAGAAATTTTGGATGTTCTGGGAGCGTTCAGGTGGGACGCAGTTGTAGAGCCAAATACGGAGGATGTACGCGAAGGGAGCCAATTGAGACTGGGAAGAGAAGAGTGAAGAGGAAGCACAGGTGGAGGTGGAGGTACTTCCATCACAGATCTACAGGTGTATCAGAGACAAAGTTCAAAACAAGTAGGCAAGGAAACTTACATGACCTGGTCCATAACAGCAAGCCTTCCTCACAGGATGAGAAGCTTCAGTGTCCTCTCTTTTATCGCTGTGTGCTCTGATGAGAGAAAAAAAAACTGGACGCTTGTTTAGCATCGCCTGGATGCGTATCGGCTCACTATCGGGGCGCTCGAAGAGATATCACAACACCGCCAGAGAGTTCATAAGCATCAGTCAGTCGGAAGTGGCGGAACGAACGGGAGAACAAGGTAAGACATACAACACTCCCAGGATTAGTAGCTAGCAGATGTTCCACCACCTGCGTCGAGGTCGCCAAAAGTACACCTCCAATCCGGCTGCACATTGGACGCATGTGTGCCGAATTTGTGATCACACATCAAGCCGGACCTTGGGCCGGCGTGGTTCCTAGGTTTGTCAGTGCTGGAATTCTCCACGTCGCCACCACATGGAACCCACCTGCGCCTAAGCACAATCTAAAATGTTCTGACCAGCTCTTCCTGTAAAATACATTATAATGAAATATGCCCTATATTCAACACAAACATGTCCTCAATAGCTACTAGGAATAGGATCTAGTTCAATGTATGTTCCAATTGTCCATAACGACCGCTTTTGACGAAAGTGTCCGTGCGTCTGCAAAATTTCTTTAAGTTCGTTCAAACTCAGCTAAACTCCGCGCTGCATAAACAACAAGTCAGTTCCGTCTTGTCTCGCCTTCAACTACAACCACAACAACCGCGACGCCTTCACTTTCCGTCCCCACCACCATTCCTCATCGACCGAGCATTCGTCATCATATTAACCACTGCACTGCACTGACTCAAGCTGAACCCCGCTGTCATCTTGCGTGACGCACTTTTTTTAGGTTTACGGACACAGTAAGCCATTCTCCTGTATAATCGAGTTCTACTCTCAACAGACTGACACGGCCTTTACCAAGCTTCCTACGTTCATAGGTATCATCATCCCCCCCTCTCAAACTATCCGGTGAGTTCATATTTTGCGCAGCACTTGTGAGAATTGCACTAACTCTCCATATGTCAGATTATCAGGTCTGTGCTGCGAGTAGAATGAAGTTTGGGCTACGCCGCTACGCTATGGAAGTCAGTTCAGGTCAGGCATTATCAGTAAAGGTCGAGTTCGGTTCGGCTCTGTAGTTTATAAATTCGATAGGCTCTGTGTCGTAGTTTTTCAATATCATTCATTTTTGGCTCAACTCTCATCATGCAATGCAATTAAGCTAATAAAGAGGTTCTACCTGTATAATGTGTATGATATCTCTGACTGACTATGACCTGTGCTACACAACATTGCTGCCCGACTCACACATGGCTGACATGTGGAGGCTCATGTCGTGACTAGGGGACCTGGCGTCACACTGCTATTAGTGAGATTTCGACATGTGTGGTAGATGTTACTGCTGAGCTGACGGCAAAAAGGTGATGGCCACGTTGGGCCCGATTGGCGGTGTACGTGTCCATTTGATGAGGAACAAAGGCTGAGGCCGAGGCCAATCAGGACCCCTGGCATTAGCAGGCGCACCCTGATCCCAATCCGGACAAAAATCTTGGATTTTTACGAAACAGCTAGGTCAGAATCCGGACAAAAACCCTGAAAATGCTTGACAGGCTAGATCGGACTGTGCGGACGAAAGGTCCCAATCACTTACCTCCCAGAAAAGATGTACGGACAAAAAGCTTATAGTATAGCAGAAATTTTTATATTTGCTTTGGCCCAAGTAGCTTGTGTAGGCGTTCGAACCACGCATCTGCACTCCTTTTTTCCAAATACGGCAATACCGCTGTGTGTTTCTATTATTCTTGTCTCAGATTTCATCAGTTCGCCTCAATCAGCTCAACTCAAAGACCATTTTGCCAACTATTCTATCGTTCAGAGGTTCTGAATTCGTGCTAATCAATATGCCCGAGGCCGACATCATCGAAATCCATGAAGACGATGGCATTTTCAACGAACAAGAGTGGATTGGCATAGGGAAACGAGAATGCACCGACCTACCGAACTTCGTGAAAGCTGCAAGGGAAGCCTCCAGAGTGGCCCCTGACAGTGTGCTCAAGATGGTACATTTACCAGGCCCCGACGTAATGGTGGCTGACTTTGTGGCTTGGGAGCTGCCTCGTGTATCCTCAGAAATTATCTTGACAAAGCCAGACACATGGTTCAGTAAAAACACACCTTCAATCGATATTCAAGTCCTCCTATCACAGCCAGTACCTTCAGGGGAGTTTGTCAAACGGTTGGATATAGCATACCGACAGGCTTGGTTGGATGGTGCAAGGTCAATCAGTGACCATCGCTTCAACGATGGGACTGATCACCTTCCATTATGGGTTATTCCTCTATGGCAAAAGGTTGTGACGACAAAGGACATGCAATTAACCTGGGGGAAAGCATTAACATGGTTGGACCTTGAGGAGAGGAGGCAAAAGAGAGAAGAGGGACGAATTGGGGTCCAGAAGGCTCGAGAGATACTTCAATCGACAGTAGGATGGAACAAGAAGATGAAATACTGCAGCGGAATGACGACAACATACCATCTATCACGTTTTCTTGGAACACTCTGGTTATCCGATGACCATATCAGCATGATGGTCGAAGAGCTCAATTGCGACTTGGATGCCAGCGCGTCTTCGGATATTTGCCTTGCAAGCTTCGCATTCACGGTGGAGATTGATAATATCAGGCTCAAACTTGCGCTGCCCTCCTCAGCCAGAAAGAAGACGGTCATCAGCAAATATGAAAATTCCGTCAAGAATGGAAGTCTTCGCCAGCTTTACTTTCCCTTGCACATCAACGCAACCCACTGGATTGCTGGGGTGATTGATTTCAAGAAGAAAACGATCTCCTTTGGTGCGTGTAGATGGTTCTTCACTTACATATACTGATTCATATCTTAACAGCTGATTCCTTGAAGGCGGTTGGTAAAGGTGCTGGCGCTCCTACTAAATTCGTCAGCAATCTTCAGCTCTGGCTCAAGTCTGCCTTCAGGAAGAAATTCAAGAGTCGAGGCAATACATTACCTCATGCCGTTCAAGAGGACAGCTTTTCTTGCGGTATAATAACACTCAATACCCTCGAGCATGCGATTTTTAGCCGGTCACTTTGGGAACCTCCGCGAGCTGTAGAGGAACGGCTTCGATGGTTCAGTCGTCTTGCAGAAACTGTCAAAACAAAACCCACCAAATCACCCAACAATTCTGAGTATGTGCCTACTCCAGCAACAGGTGCAGCAAAGCGGCATACTCTTTGCGACCTGCTAAATCCTGTCATTGAGCTGGTGCCACCTATTGTGGTTCTGGAGAAACCTTGCGACTATGACTCCGATGCCGATACAAGTAGCAAGACCAGCGCCAGCACACCATCTCTTATCGACGATCCACCCGATGTTGGACATGACGACCTGCCAGTAGACGTCGAATCAGATTGGCAAAGTGTCGTTACCAGTGCCCTGTCATCGCGCCCATCATTGCATGACAATACCCTATCTGACAAAATGGACATCGAGTCCAATCATTCAGCACCAGGGAGCGCAGTGCACGATTTCCTCAACACTCTAGGATTAAAACGCCCACACTCCGAAGTCGAGACCGAGTCGGACTACAACGGTGATTCGAGCGATTCCGAAACAAGAAAGCACGCAAAGAAATTCATCAAGGCGGGTGAAGGGACTAGCAGATCCGCTACGCACTCTCGCAAACAACGCGCGCAAATCTTCGACGGAAAGTTCAAGGTTAACATGTTGCAATATGAAAACTGGCAGGAGAAGGTGTTGAAGAAAGATCCGCATGCCAAATTTGACGAGAACGACTGTCGAAGGGCATGGCACTCAGTTTGTGGAAAGTTCTACACAATGAAAGAGCCTTACGACTTCACCCGTTTCAAGGACCATGTTGATGAATGCTCCAACAAGAAAACTACCCGGGTAGGCCGTGCACAGACACTTCTTGGAATGGGTTGGGCGACAGTTGTAAGAAAGGAAGAGGTTGTGCCCAATGCTGATGAGGATGATGACGAACTTGAGGAAGACAAGTGCCCAAAAGTGCCGTGCCCTGGCCTGACTGAGGTTAATGACCCACGCATTCAACAATATCTCAAACGTACTGGGGCGACGGGTGGAGGTGGTCGATCTTTGGCCATCATTGCGAAGGAGAAGTTCAAGAAGATGTTCAGTAAATTGCAAAAGGAAACAAGCAGGAAGAAAGTGGTCGATATCCAGATGCACGAGTGGAAGTGGCGAAATGACCATGCCAACTTTCGTGTCTATGCAACAGGGTGCGAAAAAACAGTTGACAGCCGTGAGCCGAAACCACCTAACCCATGCCCGGCATGCACGAGCGTTCTGCAAAGTCGGGCCTTCAAGACTGCTATCAACAAGAAACCCGCAGAGGATGACAAGAACTTCAAGCATACCAACCACCGCTTCTGAAACCCTGTGGTGGGCGAGATTTACGCGCGCAGTGTGGGGGTCAAGGAGTTGATTGAGGACGAGGTCAGTGATAAATTTATCATTTAAGCTGCTGACTGACAGACAAGCTAACGGTTACAGAATGCAAGATCTAGTCCCTTTGTGCGCTATGCGCAAGGCGCTCTGAGTGGGAAATATGACAACAAAGTTTTCAACGGTCTTCTGCAAGCCATGGTCACGAAGCACGATAAGGATGAGCGAGGCGTTGGGATGCAAAACTTCTCATATGCTCCAGCATGGGAAGAGATGTGCCATCTAGCTCGTATCCATAGTCCTAAAGCTTACAATGCATGGCGAGAATGGCTCCCAATGCCAGATCCTCGTAATCTCAGGTGCGTTTCTGTAGCATCGGCTCTATGCTTCTGCTCGCTAATGTAATCCCATGACTCAGAAAGCAAGAAGCTCGACAGCCATCCTTTCCGATGGATATATGCGATCGCACCTTTGATCTCGTCTCGGAACACCTGTCAACTCTTGACTATGATGGACCAGTTGGTCTTAGCTGTGACGATACAAAACTATTTGCAACCTATCGGCTGTACTGGGACTCGGAGAAGAAGGCTTACTTTCTTGTTGGCGGAGTAGATGGTCCAATACGTGTTGCTAATCCTGATAACATCAAGCAGGCAATTCAGGATGCCAAGGCCCAGAAGGCGACGAAGGCAAGTAGTGGCGTTAAAGCATCTTAATAAATGTTCACGGTTTTCTTAGGTTCGCCTTTGGTGTTTGACGATACCAGCTCCAAAAGTTGCCCCAATCATTGTCGCTGCTCTTCCAATACCCAATTCTTTGGATGCGCCAACACTCCTTGACCTTCATTTAAAGATCCTAGATGGATTGATTGACAAAGGAGTCTCCGTGGTATCTTATGCGTGTGATGGGACTGAGGTTGAGTGGGCTGTTCAGAAGCTTTTTCTTGAGAGGACCTCAAAGCGCGAATTCAGGATCAAGAGCTCCCGACCTGGCTGCGGCGATGCTGTCATTGTCTTTGGCATTTATCGGGGTCAGGCGATATGTATTATCCAAGACTCGAAGCACGCACTCAAGACTTTACGGAACAACCTTTTCTCCGGGGCACGGCTCCTGGTCTTTGGGAACTTCATTGCCATGTATCGGCACATACTGGAAGTTGCATTGGGTGACGGTACACCTTTACACATGCGCGACGTCACCAAAGTCGATCGGCAGGATGACAACGCCGCAGTCCGCCTTTTTTCATCTGCCACTCTCAAATACCTTGCTGAGAACCACCCCGAATCCGTTGGTGTCATTGTCTATCTGTTCGTATTCGGTGAACTGGTTGATGCCTACCAGAATCGACGAATCTCGCATGCAGAGCGTATCAAGATGGTTCTGCGTGCAAGGTATTACTTGGACTCATGGGTGGCCTACCTCGAAGCATGTGGCTATCGAAAAGACCGCTATTTTATCTCCCGCGAAGCAAACGATATCCTCCACATTCTCATCGACGGACTCATTGCACTGGTCGTTATACACCGAGATCAACTCCACACCCCTGCTCCCCTTTTACCATGGCTTCATTCTAGCGAATCTTGTGAGCACGTTTTTGGCGATGGACGAGACGTCGTCAAAGATTTCACCTTCCTCGACTTCATCTACATGATTCCAAAGCTCCGTATCAAGCTCCATGAAGCGGCGCTCCGCGGGAAAGCGTCAAACGGCAAGGCTCGTGCAGCAGGTTATTCGCACACCTACTTTGATCATGAAGGCCTTGACCTTCTTGAACTGTCGACATTCCCAACTGATGCTGAAATTGCAGCCATTTCTCAGGTTGCATCTCAGGAGGCTGACAGCCTTATCGCACTACTCGGCGTCAGTCCTTCCACTTTGCACAACCCTCGCGCTCAGTCATGGTTGCCCAGTATTGGTTCATGGCTTGGTGATGATGAGGATGATGGTACAGATCAAGATTTGGAACCGGAGGACGACTACCACTTCGACTCCAGTGAAATTGACGACCTTCAACACATTTTGGATGAAGAGGAAGATAGTCCCATCAGCCGCAGTGATAAGGTCGACAGGCAGTGTCTCACTCTCACCAGTGCGGCGCTGTCTTTAATCGCAGAGGATGCTGCTACTGTGTATGTGTTTTATTATACCATCTACGTGCCTATTAACTTGTAAATTATTCTTATAGTCAAAGGTTCGCAGTTGTTGACGAAGAGACGTTAGAACAGGTGGCGTCCGAGGAATATGTTCAAGTGCAACAAATCTCCGAACTCCGTGACAAAATCCGTAGCCTGAATCTCCCCGACGAATCAAGCCGACCTCTCGGACATGGTGAAATAAAAATTAGTGACCTCGACTTTGACACCCTCATCGACATGAGACGCAACCACGAGACAAAGCAGGCAGTCTCTGGGGTTCGACAGCGACAAACTCGTAATGCCGGTAGCCTCCGGTCCCAACTCGTTAAGGAGTTCCACAACGCCTTAAAGGATGCTCAGGATGAAGTAGCTACGGGCACAGGGCTTGAGAGGCAGACGCGATGGCGAACAGCTGCTCCTGGAGGCCGTGAAGGTGTTGTTGATGGGGCTCGTCTCCCCGAACCAGCGGGTGGAAACTCAGCAAATGCTGTCGCAACGGCAGCTGCTCTATCAAAGACCGTGAGTTATCTTGATCGATTCAGGATGTTATACTCACTCACCTTCTCCAGGCCGCTGCTCAACGGAAGCGTGTTTTATTACAGGCAAAGGTTCCGAATGTTCAAGAACTCGTTGATGCGCGGGTGAATGTCCTCCGGCCGATACAACTCGACGACTATGGTTTTGTTATGACCGATAATGGTGTCATGCTTGCTCAAGGTTCGTGGATTCCATTGCACATACATTTCTGTTTTCAACTTTGGCCTAGTTGTTGGAATGTATTCGAAAACGGGCGGAAAGAATGGGAAGCATGCGGATATAACTGAGTCCTCGAGCATCTCTGCTGTCTCTTATATGGCCCTCGAGATCTTCCGGTTCAATGTTGGGCGCCAATTCCACCCAGTTTCAGATGTTACTTCTCGGTTCCATACCGTCCAGTTTGCGTTGCTCCCCTCGACCAGTTTTCTCTGCCTCGTTGACTCCAAGCCCAAATTCAAAACTCCTCAACTAGACGCGGTGGAGTTGCTGCCAGTTGATATCGAGCGATTCCGATCATTGAACAATGGGGTGGATAAGTTGCAATCCGCAATGAAGCTATTCAAAAAGCGAACGACTACTGGAAATTCAGGCGCTCAGGAAGAATGAGAATCGTTTTGACGACGTGGTTGGTTGCATACTTATATTTCTTGTTCTAAGCATTCAAAATTTACGTTTTTGACTACCTACACTGGCTTTTCAGCGCTACATAAGCTAAATACTACAATCCGGACATTTCTTAACGAAAAATGACCTAGATCCGCATGTCCGGACAAATTCGGAAAATTTTGGAGAACCTAGATGTAATCCGGACATATTTTGACCTAGGGTGTCCGGACGTGAACCCCGTTTTAGTATCAGGGTGTTTCTGCTAATGCCAGGGGTCCTGGCCAATCTTGTCACGGAAACAAACCAGGCACGAGGGTGCCATCACGTTGCGTCTAAATGGGGAAGGAAGGAGTGACTACGTCACCGATTCTTGAAATCTCACGCTCGAGTCTTCCTTCTACTCCGAGTCGTCAATCATTGGATGACTTCCCGTAGCTTTTGGAGACGTAGATTATTTTCTAAACATCCCTGACGCGGTGCCAGCGTCGGAGACTCAACCACGAGATGTCATCACCCGATGGGCGGGACAGAACCCAAATTTGAGGGACCTAGGGGCGGGATGCATCGGCAGGCAACCGACACCCGCCAACAACGTTTAGAAACGCGGTTTAATCTGGTCGAGGAGGGGGGTACCCTCGTCTAGATTAAAATTTTACGAGCGCAAACGAACCTGAATTGTTTTCCGGGGGCTCCAGGAACTGCTGACTAAGTGATGGCCAGTGCCTGAAATTTCGATGGGTTTAGAAATAATCTGCGTTTCTAAATGCTGCGGGAAGTCATCCAATGGCGTGCAATAGAACACATGCGTTCGTTTATATCGCATGTGAGTGTTTTGAATGGTGATTCTCCTGGTAAGTAATTCATCCACATGATCGGCCAGTGTCAGATTCGTGAACCCGAATATATTGCATCCGGATCCGCGATGAACCTAAGCCATCTAAGCCATTGGCCCCTCGCAGTTCATACCAGCATACTAGCATCAAGTCTGGAATTGGATTAATGAAACTTGACGGGGAGGTCTGTACATCCACTTGAAGAGATGTGAATGTTCTGTAGCCGGGAGCCCATATGCCCAATTCTGTTCGTTTGCGGTGTGGGATTTCAATAATCATATGTATTGTTCTCCTTGCCATACGTTGCTTCACTATTCAGTTGGCTTGTGAGTCGTTTAGTTGCCTCAAAATTCCAGACTTGGTAGGTAGGACACTATATACTTCATTGCCATCGCATCCCATTCTCTGCCCTGTCTTTCCGTGCCAAATAAGACTGCGTGGTTTTCCCTTCACTTTCCCATTTGGCCTACTACAAGAAAGCATGATCACGCAGTTTAGCTTGGATTAGGAATAAGCACGCAGGTCTTGTGCCTGTGTGTATGCGCAGCGGACATCGTCGCTTTCGCTGGTATAGTAGACATCCTCTGAAGATGGCTGCCCATCGTTACCCTCTCTTACGTCCGTAACTCAAGCACGACACTCGAATCGACCAGGTATTTTGGTTGACCATTTATGCTAATCAACTCTCACTCACGTCAATCTATCTTGTCACCTCAAGCAAGAAGCAAGCCGCATCGCATTCGAAGGGCAGCGGAAGGGTACTTCGTACATGAGTGCTCCTGGAGAAGATGCTTTATTCATCTCATCCAGCACTGGTGTGTATTCTTATCTCCTGCATCGGTATATAGCCTTATCTTGTCCTTTACAGCCACCATGCTGCGATTTATCGCTTTCTGGACCTTTCTTGGCTGCATATATTGAGTTCTATGGAGTTGACGTCGCCCTATGAATATTCAGACATATATGCTTAGGATTAAGAGCACCCCGCTCCCAAGCCCCAGGCCATAAGCAGGCGGTTGCCAAAAGACGCTCGAGTAAGATAACATCTATGTTTATTTTTTTTGAATACCAAAGCCGTTCCTTCACACCCGCCTAAGGTTGGCGGGACGTTCACGGATGGTTTGCACTTTTGCATCTAACTTCCGCCTCTTTTCACGCGATCCGGCATTGACCGGTTCCTTAATTTTAAGGTCTGACTAACCATAAGCGAGTGTATCTCTATCCAAATGCTTCAGATGGTATTGAGACGTGAATTAGTGCCTTTAAGTCAGTAAATATACATGTATTCCTACAATGCAACATATATTACATTTTGTCCTCATGTGCACTGCAAGTACTTATTTCCAGCCTGAGTGGTGGAATTGGTCCCACTAGTCGTCGTCCTCGCCCAGTTTGTCAAGTCCAGCTCACGAGAAGTAATTCCGGCTCATGAGAGGCCAATTTCACGCTGTTCTTTCACGTTCAGTTTCACTAAGTATCAAATTCCCCCTTTTCTATGGATTTGTTTAGACCTAATAGTAGTATCACAGATAATCGCCGAGAGATACTCACATAACCCTTCACACAGCACATAAGAATCATTCGAAAAATTTCTGACCGTCAGTTCTAATACAGGATTACCAGCGATGGATGATGTCGAATAGAAAAATTAGTATAAATTAACTCATAAGAGATGGGAAAATTTGGATCGGACTCATCTTGTGGACTATCGCTTCAATCTCATTCAAGACAGCAATACCATAACATATCTATAAAAACAATCTCTTCAGAGATAAGGTGTCGCGATGCGGGATTGACGGATCTCTCTTCTTAAGTACTTAAGCGCAAACACTCAGCGGTACTATTTAGTAGACAGCCGGCCGCCACATGTACTTCAACCTATCTGCCGCATTGTCGAAAAAGAAAACCACAAAAAAATTTTTTTTATTCCGCAAACTCCCCCTCGGTGGCTGAGCCATATGGTAGGGTTGTATCTACAAGTGGTGCTCTAAATGTGTTCTGTCTACGGCCGTGTTGGCATCTAGCATCTAATCTGCAGAAATCACAATTTAACGAGGGACACCAAATATCTACTATGGGAAATATCGAAATTTCGTAGGGTCCTTACCTGAGAGGACTGTTGAATATGGGAACTATCATGTGACGACGCGACGCGAACGCCTTCGCGTTGGCTCCGAATTATGGCACGAGCGCGCCCATTCCTCATTTGCTTGTCCTCTTGTTCTATAGCGTGAGCATCGCGAATACTTATTCTTACCTTTAGTATCAATCCGTTTCCCTCCCTGTACATACGGACATGGTATCTATGCTATGAGACACCCCTCAGTCGTTTGCCACGGAAAAACTGAGGTGAGTTCTTCCTACTTACTGTCTCGGATGAGATGAGTCACGTGCGAGCATCCTACCGAGATCAGCCACAGATGATCCGCCGAAGAGCAATGTGCAAAAGTCAAATTCATCCATGGACGTCCCGCCAACGGTACAAGACACGACTACTAACCACGACAACCAGCCGACCTGAAGCTTTGAAGGCTGATCCTAGGTGGAATCAGATGCTGACGGCATCGAATCAACTGGAACACAATGCGACATCTGGGAGGAGACTGACCGAAGATTGGCTGGTTGGGTGGACTCTTGAGGCATGAAGGGGAGAGCGAATTTGGTAGAACCTTGTATGAATCACTACCAACGACGGAGCGAGCAGCATAAATAGATTGAGAGGGACACATAAATGAAGCTACCCAATTTGCCTACTTTGTAATAAAACACCATATGAAGACCCAACTTCGAAGTCTAAATGGTAGTTTCTACAAGTTTCTCGTCTGAAAGAAGATGATATGCCTAAACGTCTGTTTTCTGCTGCCACGTTGGGTTTCGCATGGCTAGGGGCAAGATGGCACTATCTAGGAAGATAGGTTAGTAGGAATTAAATGCATATAGGAGAGTGATACCCATACTGGAGGCTTGAGGAACGTAGTATTATGACCCCTCTTGATACCCAGCCGCCCTTTAAAGAGTCGCTATACACCGGATGTTGAACGTATCACGCCAGTGAGAGCGTATTGTGGTTCAATATCTGGGAAGGAATCGAGTAAAGAGCGGCTGGAAAGTGAGATAAATGTTGAGTGGACGCTCAAGGCATGACTTGGAGCGAAGTGGAAAAGAGACAATTGATGAAATGCAGTATGAATTGAAGTTGACGCATATAACCAATCGCTCCTGGGAGTTTAAGCACTAGATCACACTAGAGACGAGTGCATTCTCTACGTTTGGGATCTGGCATGTCAAAGAAGGCGATTGGTTGCTGTTGGAGAAAAGCGGGTATAACAGGCCGTCACTACGAGTCAGTCAGCATAACACTTGAAGGTGTAAGAATGACGGAGATACATACCGGGGTGTATGCGTATGGGACATAACGCCTTTCGAACGAAAAATGAAAGGGAATTACACACATCGTGGAGTCCGTCTAGAGACAGGAAGTGTATAGACCGCTCAACCAGGAGGGATAGCTTAGTGTATGAGTTGGTTTGGGGCGGTGAGGAAAGCATCAGCAGGAGGCTACGCAGAACTGCTCAAAACTCGTCACAGGTAGTTCTCGGAGGAAGCAGTATCAAGCGCCAACCGAACTGGTGCGGTACCCATCCCACCGTCATCCGCGTCCAATATCAGAACTGCCCATGGTCCCATCGTCTCGTCTTTCGGTATGGTGAAGTCCTAATGGCCGAAGTCCTTATCAATCGTGCATTTGAACAGTGCGATGGTTATTTTTGTGGACCCTCGTGATGATAGACCATGGCTGGGACAGGACGAGGACGTCGTGGTCAACTTGAACGTTTGCACCCTGGAGACCTTCAGACCAAACAAGCACAACTGACCGGGTTATCCGGGACGGGCAGTCCTTTCACAACAGATTTATCGCGCGTGCCTATCAATCGAACTCTAGTGCAGATTTACCTGATTTTATTAGGGTTTGAGGTGCGTGCGCTACGTGGCATCAAAGATGATATTATCGCACATTTACATAGAGAGTTCACTTTGGGCAAACCTGAGGTACACTTTAAAAAGATGAAGGCGTTGCAACAAACTTTACTCTATGCAACAAAATAATAAATATATGAGGCACTGATTCTACCCCGTCACGACTTCATCATATTCTCCCTCTTCCGAGCTCTAGACCAGCAATTTTTGTATGTCATGAATTTCGTCATTATACCCAGTTTTCTTTTGAACCAGGTCGCTATAATCTTTGCTCAACTTTTTTGCCAGGGCCTGGTTCTTCGCTCTCTTTGCGGCACTCATTTCGTTCCTCTTCGCAGTGATCAAGGGTTCTATGGTTGTGACCTGTCCTTGCCAGAACGTGAGCTGTCTATTCAAATTGGCTCTCTCCTGTGCAGTCAGCGGCGCGTTCATCCGCAGGACGAGGACATGCGAGACGTCGTCCGCCCTGACGCCTAGCTTTCCAAGATCCCTGGCGCTGAGAAAAAAGTCCCCACCGTTGGCAGAGCCTCGTGCATGGAAGGAGTGTGCAATGCTGCGTGCGTTGAACTCGTCGTAATACCCGCGGGTGCTGAGACTGTAGTCATCCTCGTACCCACAAGTCGCCACGGACTCATCGTTGTAGTATGAGTTTCCGACGACGGCCGTGGTAGTGCAGAGTGCGAGGAGAGCTTGGAGAGCAGTGCGTGCGTTGAATAGCATTGTTGAAATGAAGGTTTTGTTTCTAATAATAAAAACGTCAATATCTTGCCCCTGAAAAAATTGGTATTCACAAACCTTTAAAGAATGTGTGATCTATGTCCTATGGCTCGTAAATTGAGGTGACTGTTGTGGTATAGAAAGATACGGGATTTTCTCGACTCTTTATAGCACTGCACAGGAGGCATATTTCTGCAGTGACATTTTTCGCTTGTTTCACGGAAAGGTTCCAGCGCTTGCACGTTGGCCCAGTTGTGGCGTTTCCCAGCGCTATTTGTCTATATGGGGAACTGGGTGACCAAGGCGCCGAGCGTATGACGAAACTGATGAATTGTTGACGTTGACTCATCCGCTTTCGTTGAATGACTCTGGACTAATGCCTCGGTGGATCAAATGTTATTACTTCCTTAGTTCGAGTTCTTCCTCTTTTCTTCCTCCCGTCGCCTTCCCCTGACCGTTCTTCCTGCATTCCATTCCCATTTTACCCTTCTTTGTAAATCTAAAAGTAAATGTGACGCCAAATGTATGCTGCCATACGAACGTATCTCACTTTGAGCCACCATCAGTGGAGTATCACCAAACTAAATACATCACGACAAGCCCGGATGTGTGGCCATCCTCGATCAATGACAAACCTGTCAAATTGCCATTCATACCCGCGGGTATGCGACCACATTTGACAATGGGTGATCAGTTTAAGGCAATGCAATTAGGATCTTCGCTAAATAGAATAGCATTGTTCGTTGATCCCCCGTTATTACTGCTTGGAGACAGTGAGGATCCCTATCGAATATCCAATCTCTTCAAGAAAACCCAGAACTATCGCACGAAAACCATTATGAACTTACAGTATTCCAATTCACATAGATCTGGGCTAGAGGTGGTTTTGAGAGGCTACGGACATGCTGTTCGGCTGCGATAATATCACAGATAGTCCCAGACGGGTCGCTGATCCAGTGAACCCTCAAAAACATGACCCACGGGTCTCAGTTCTACAAGCTTTGACATCTCTTGATGAGCATCGTTGCAACTGAGGTCGAGGGAGTCGTGAAGTCAAAAAAGATAGCTGTCCACCGTTCCCCTTGGAGGCCAATTGATGAGACTAAGTTCAAATATACAGCTAATACATTGGTCAGACAAGGTCGATGGTAAAGCCATCTGAAACGCTCAGCCTCCGTCTAGTTTTTTTTTTTCGAAAAGTGCCGTAGGTGGAGGGGGGAAATATGTAAACTTGAACCAGTACATGTATCCACGCAGAAGAACGTCAAAAAACGACCATCGCAGTTCTTGGCTTATTCCTGTAACACGGTAGTCATTTACTTTGAACCGTCGGGTTGTTTTTTAATGCTCGAGGATCCGACAGCTCTACAGTCATCGCCTATTTACCAGGAGATACTCTAGAATGATTGATATACCACAGTGCGTTTAATACGAGCAAAGAAGGTGGAATAGAGTCCAGTCTCGCTGACACTGCAATCCCACTACGAGACAAGATGAAGACCCAATAGAGACCTACGAGGGTATCCTATGTAAAATTATCACGGAAATCATATTTTGACAGAAGGAAATCTACATCTCCCCGAGTATCACTATAGTTTTTACTATTAGGCTCAGACACGGGTGTCAGGGCTCTAGCGTCGAATTATTTCGTTTCCGAGCGCCAAATTTTTAATTCGATATCTGTAAACGACTTACCTATTTCGTTGACACTCGCCGAATTTTCAGAGTTGGTGTATGATCCCACGAGGTCGGGCGTGGAGAGTAGAAAGGGACGAGGCAGCTGTGGAGTAGGCGGTGAAAGAGGATGAATGAGACCGGCACCACGGACTTCGGCGAATCAGAATAAATTCAATGAGAGAAATTTCAAGGCGACACCTACAAACTTCACGATTCGAAACGGCGAAGGCGTTGACAAGAATTCGCGATGGTCGATATACCAGTTGAATATCAGATTATATTCTACTTTTCAAGGTCAACTGGAGCATAAGTCGGTGTAGAGAGCATGGAGGCTATTTTCAATGATGTAAAAACGCGGGTTTCGTGGTGGAGCACGAGAGATCTGGCAAGGGCGGGACCCGGAGAGACATTGGGATGACGGCCAACAGTATGCCATGCTGACATCGGAGCGGTTAACCACCGGATCTACCAAATTTAATTCATGGAAATGAGTTATATTTTGGGTTACTCCGATAGATCGGACGCATCCTTTTTTAGGGCCAAGACTCAAGAGTTGTGAAGATTCTGCAGTACAGAAGGGCATTACATTGCAAAGGAGGACAAATAGTTGATTTGAACAGGGAAGATCGAATAAATGAAGAAGATGACAGAGTACTAGACATAGCTACAAGCGCAATATAATATAATATAAAGCTACTACTCACCACCCCCACAGCATCTCCCTCCTTGAGCTCTAATGTAACAATGCTTGGGTTTCTTCGATCTCTTGTTCATACCCCTTCTTCATCTGAACAAGGTCGCTGTAGTCCTTGCTTAGTTTCTTCACCTTCTTCTCGTCTCTAGGCTTCTCCTTCTCC